>JAAUYI010042879.1_pt1 | contig 55358 bp, 43 predicted proteins | sample 7278041 | NCBI WGS metagenome assembly JAAUYI01 (sample SAMN14350216, study PRJNA611818) | marine sediment metagenome | isolation source: surface marine sediment (0.6m) | place: French Polynesia: Moorea | collected 2018-08
CGTCTACGTTCCTCAAACGCCACTTCTCTCAACGCGGGGCTCGCGTAGCGTATCCGCAGGATTCACCCGCGCACAAGAGTGGCTCCCCAACCTACGCCTAAATTCATAAAAGAGGGTTAGATGTGGGTGACAAATTCCGATAAGCTCGCCTACAGAGGCTAATACCACTTTGAAAAAAGAATACGACAGATGGGTAGGGAACATCTACAATTTTTCAATATATAAAATTATCTGGCATTGCTGATTACGGGTATAATTTTGCCCCCCAACCCCCAATTCTGGGGGAGTGTTATAAGAGACTTCCAATTAAATTGATATAAATAATCACATTAAGTAAGTCATCAAATGACATTTGAATGTTGCATATTAAACCTCAAATCCATACTTGTCTTTTAAAAGATTTCTTAATTGTTCATTGGGCTTTTCTCCATAACATGAACCAATGACTTTACCATAATCTTCTAAATCAATACTCTGATTCGAGTCAAGTGCATTCATAAATGCCTTTTCTCTACTAGGCTCTATGTAAACGAAATAATATGCCCATCTACCAGTACTATCTTTAGCTTTGAGCTTATGAATTAAGTGACCTTGTCGAGCTAAAAATCTATCTTGATTGTTACCATAAGAATTAGGACTAATTTGATTAGAATTGTTAGCACTCCATTCCTTTGCTCTAGATAGAGCATTATTTACTGCATCACGCACTTGCTTTTTCTGATGATTTTTTAGAGATTTTAAAACCTCTATCCCCTGAGAATTTGCAATACCTGCCAGTGCATAGGCATAAGCATTAATCTGAGATTGTTCGCTGATGCTATGAATAAGTCTGTATTCAAGTTCTTTTAAATTACCTATCCCCATCAATGCTAGAAAACACCGTCCAGGCAAATCGTATTTATTAGAGTCATTTTCAAATGGTTCTTGAGCTTCCCCTCCAAGCTGAGATACTACTTTGGAATTACCAATAAAAGCTAAATAAACTAATGCTTCATCACGTTCTTTAAAAGCAGCCATATCGTCATGAAAAATTTTTAGAAGTGGCTCTATCATTTCTTCTACAAAACATCCTAATCTTCCCAGGGCAATAGCAACAGAGCGTTTTCCTTCGATAGGCAAATCAGAACGCATTAAATATTTCAGCACTACAATATCTTGGGGACGATTAAGAGGCATCATGACTGGTAGCTGTTTTTGAGGCTTAACGCCATCTGCTACAATTGCCCATTCATATATCCAGTCTGCTTGAGCAAATACAGTCTGTTCAAAATTTGAATTACATATACTTAAAATTGAAACAGCTATACCCCTAGCAATAATATCTTGTTTGTTATTCGTCGCAAATTTTCGCAGAGTATTCAGTTCTGTTTCGGAAAAACTATAAACTGTATAATTGCTTCCACGTCCACCTGATGCTGTTAACCATCTTAAAGCCCAGATAGCAGTACTTGAAACTGCATTACTTTCTGTCACATCCTCACTAATAATTTTAAGCAAAACTTTAATTGTTAAGCTTAAAACTTCTTCTGGTAAAAAATCTATTTCTGTAAGGTTATTGTTTAGATGTGGAAGAAAAAACTCATTAACTAATCTCAATCCTGCTTTAACACGATCTTTAACTAATCTAGCCTGAGTCAACTTTTCTAGAAGAGGATATAGTTTTTGAGCAGAATTTCTGGCATTAAGGACTTCGATATCATTCAGAGTATACAGAAAAATACATCCAATCTTAGTGCGTTGTTTACCATCTGCTAAGATGTAGTTATGTATCAATTTATCTTGACATATTTTGGCAAAACAGGAAGAATACAGTAATTTCTCAAAAGCTCTGTCTATCCTAGTACTTGGTTTATGGGTGCAAGCATCATTTTCATCTAAATTTTTAATCGCATTATTAATAATTAATTCAACCGTTTTATCTTCAAGCTCATTTTCTTTTGCTTCTTCAGCCAAGTACTCTAATGAAAATAGAGCTAATGCACGAGATTGCTCCTTTGATTTATCGAGTCGTAATAGCCTACTTATCACATAATCGGTCGAAACAGTTATTGAATCTTCTTTTTTAGTAGATGTTTGCCTTAGTTTAGTAAATGATAAAATTACCGATTCTTTCCAATGAAAATCCACAACTGTTTCAGTTGCATGCCTTGTAGTCAAAGATTCAATAGTTTCATCTTGGATGGGAATATATTGAATCTTTTGACTTAACTCATTCCAAATGCTTAAATTTTCTTGTTGATATTGACTTTTTAATCGTTCTATCTTTTGTAAACTTTCCTGAATTTCTGCCTCACATCTATCAATCTCTTTTTGGTAATCAAGTCTTTTTCCAAAATGATCAACATGGATCATTTCGTCTTGAAAATCGTACTTTCTTTTTTGTAATTTACTTATAATGTTCTCTAGATTTTTTATTTCCTCTTGTTGATAACCCATTGGAATACTCCGTCTTTATTTGAATACTATAGATAAAGTGTTTTTTCCATTTCAAATATTGAAATACCTAAAACCTTAACTTTTGTTACTTCTGTTCGAGGCTTATCTTTAATTTCATCATTTTTTTGAACCTCGGTTCTCATCTGAGTTCTTCGAGGCTCTATAACTTTGGGGCTGGTATGGATTCAAGTAAAGCAATTGTATAAGCTGCTGCAACTGCTGCTGCATAAGAGTGCCAATCATCATTTTTATTTGAATCACAATAGTCACAAATTCCACGCACAACTAAATAACCAATTTCATGATTCCAAGTTGTGTCAGCAATTCCCGAAGCTTCCATTTCAACTGCTTTAACTCCAAACTTATCTCGAAGTTGATTTCGTTTGATTGGATTCTGCAAAAGTGTGTTAGCCGAAGCAATAGGAGCAAAGAAAACTCTTGGTTCACCATTTTTTCGTTTAGAATCTTGGGGATGTTGAATTACAATACTGGGATTAGTTGAATCGCTGAGGATATCTTTGTCAATTGAAGGGCGTTGCTCATCCTCTGAAAGTGCTTGATCAATAAATTTTAACCAGGGTTTCTCCCCTAACCTCTCACCCACCTGAAGAAGTCTTACTTGCTCTATTAATGAAGCACTAGGGGGTCGAGGGGAATGTCTGTGGAAAGTCTCTGTAATTGTTTCTTTATCAAAATCGTATTGAATAACACCTTTTCCATTAGAAATAACTATATCTCCAAGGCGAACATGGTCATCTGGTTTTTCTGGATAAGGAATTCCTCCTGCGATTCCTACCATAATGACTGCTTCAAGGTGAGGAAAATGATTGAGTAGTAATGATGCACGAATTGCTGCTACATTATTTCCCATTGATGCTAGGCACAAAACAATAGTATGTTTTCCTCCTTCTTCTGTAAAAATATCTCCTAGATGATATGAGCGGCCTCCACTTCTTCCGGAAAAATGAACCTTTTCAGGATTTTTAAGTAATTTTATTACTGCTACGTATTCTTCTGGTAGGGCTGTAACAATTCCAATTTTTGGTTTTCTTTCACTCTTGTCAAGAGTAGATGACGATGAGCCAGAAGGGTTATTCTCCTGTTTAATAGACTCTATTTTTGTGTTTATTCTCTGAATTTCTTCCTCACATCTATCAATTTCTCGTTGATACTCACGTCTTTTTCCAAAATTATCAACATCGATTATTTCGTTGTCAAAAGCGCACTTTCTTTCTTGCCACTTACTTTTGACTTTTTCTAGGTCTTCTAAGACTTGCTTTTGATATGCTGCTGACATTCGCTATTTCCCCACCACTCTCTTCAATTTCTTCCCAGCCTTGTACATCAATCCCTCTGTCTCCATTTCTAGTTAGTAAGATGCGATCGCACCAATCAAGGGCAAAACTAGTAATTCACATCAGGCGTAAATCTTAAATTGAAGAAAAGAAACCCTTGATGCTGGCATGTCTAAATAACAGGTATAATCTATAGCCTCTTTCCCTGCTGCACATTTTTTCCGTAAATCACTGGCTCTCATGATGTTAGTCCCTCAGTGTGAAGTTAAATTAAAGCTTTTGTATGCAAGCAGCACCCTGAATCAAACTCAAAATGGGAGTATTAGAAGTATTGTAGCTAAAATAATAGTATATTTACTGAACTTGATACTTGTGTCAAAGCAAACTTGAACTTCTATTAAGAAAGAACGCCTAACTGCTCATGTGCCAGCAGAAGTAATCGAGAGGGCAAGGAATGCGGTGTATTGGACACCAGGAATAAGACTAGCAGGACTAGTAGTTTGTGGAGAATTGGCAGCATGGATGATACACTGCTACAGCGCATAATCCATAATCCTAATATCGAGTATGAAGATATTTTGGCGGTTTTGTTATTTGCTGCGCGACTCAGCCACGTCAAAAGCATTTATAAAATGCAACGCCATGAAATTTCTTGTTGATGCTCAGTTGCCAGTTCGCCTAGCTCGTTTCTTCTAAGCTTCAGGTTACGATACAATCCACACCAGAGATTTACAATCAGACGCTCGTAAAGCTGGAGAGCGCGTTTCAACATCTCGGCTACGCTCATCTCGACTTCGCTCATCTCGACTTCGCTCGATGTTAAAGCTGAGCGAAGCCGAAGCTTCAACGTGCTTGTTTTATTAGCCTTGAAATTTATTTCAAGGTAGGAATATGGGCTAAACGACATTGGTGCAAGTTATCAGTTTTAACAGATTAATAGCGAAGGAACCTCTACACTAGACAGGAGGTTTGAGTGAAAATCAATTAGAGCAATTTATCTCGCCATCAACACTACTGTCTATTGGTGGTGGGCGTTTTTTTAAAAGTTGCTATTAGCAAAGACACAATCCCAATGTTGATAAACACATCAGCCAAGTTAAATACGGGAAAATTAATCAGGCGAAAATCCAAAAAGTCAACTACATAGCCTAAAACAAACCGATCTATACCATTGCCCATAGCTCCACCTAAAATACAGCCATAACCAAGCCGTTCCCAAAAAATTAACGTCGGTCCAAAACAAGCCAAAGCTATCAATGCCAAACTTACAGCCAAAGATAGCCAACGTAATGAATCTACCTGACCAGTAAATAGACTAAAAGCTGCACCAGTATTAGTGACATATGTGAAGTGGAAAACCCCAGGTATCAGAGGTAAAGTTTCTTTGAGATTAAAAGTTTTGATTACCAAATATTTTGTCAATTGGTCTAAGAAAAAAGTCACAAAAGCAGTAATCCAGAAAAAGCGGTTTTTCCAACGCATAGTTATTCAAGACAACAGGGAACGGGGAACTCACAAACAGTAATATCATGTGCGGATGAATAGTTATAAAACCTCACCCGCCTACGGCTCCCTTTCCTTAGTAAGGAGAGGGTTAGGGTTCACAGGGGTAGGCTTTTTATAATTGGGTGTTGGTTAGACAAGGAAGGGAAACCGAACCAACTATTGTACGGTTACCCAAAATAGAAACTACCTCAAAAGCCTATTTTTCCGTTGAACAATAGACTAATAGAACATTAAATGTCTTAGCACATAAGCGATCGTAGTAACAGCACACACTACGGCTAACTGTCCTGGTAATGCTAACCAAGAATATTTGATAATTGCCTGAAACAATGTTCCATTTTGCGTACCTTGCAATTGTAGAATATGACTGATGGTTAGATAAGTAATACCGCAGATGTGAACTGTCAATAAACCGGAAATACAACTAAAAGCCAAGGTTTCTAACCTAGGTCGAGCCTTGAATGCCAAAAAACCACAAACCCAAGCTCCAGGAATAAAACCTAATAAGTAGCCGAACTGAGACAGTTTGACATAACCAATTCCACCACCTTCGGTAAATACAGGCAATAGAGTTAAACCCATAACTAAGTAAGCTATTTGGGATAAGGCTCCTGCATTTTTTCCTCCCAAACATCCTACCAAGAGTACACCACCAATTTGAAAGGGCACGCCTAAGGAAATAGTATTGATATCGTGTTTAGACCAGCTCCAAGGCAAGCTGGTAATATGGGCTTCCAAAAAAGTCCCACCTATGGTTAGCAGTAAGCCAATCATAGACCATAGTAATTGATTGGACGCGGCTAACATTTTATAAGCTACTCATGCAAAGAATTCTCATTTAAATTAAAAGCTATAGGATTACTATTTGATTTTTGTTGGCGTAGCCTGCCCTTGCGCTTAGAACACTTAGTGGTGTGTTACCGCGAAGGGTAACGCACCATCCGGTAATATGGCTCGCTGCTTTACGCTTAAACCATAACGCACCCTACTGGCGTGGCAGGCTTGAATTGAGGCATTAGCAAATCGCTGATATGTATAATAATCAATTCCAATTTGTCTAGAAATCTATTGCACTATTTTAAGCTTGCCATGCCACTACCTGTTTTTCAAAAAATAAATAGTAATCCCATATCATATAGATTTAATCATCCGTCAACCGCCCCACCCACAAGGGGATGGGGCTTGTAACTGACCGAGAGAATCGGTCGAAACATCCGGCATATTGACTGATGCCTGCTCCTCTGTCCCTTGGGTAGAGGAGAGAATATAGTCATCCCTTACATTCTTAGCAGCATTAAGATCCGCGTGTGTCCGATGTCCACAGTTTTTGCAATGGAATCTAGACTTGTGGCGGTTTGTCCTGAGAATGTGTTTACAGATGTTGCATTTTTGGGAGGTGTAACGAGGATCTTGGTGAACTACTCGTTTACCCAGTGCTTGTGCTTTTCAATACATTCAAAGACCTTAAAAAACGTCGCTTTTGGGGTTCAGGAATGTGGAGTGATGGCACGTTTTACTCATCTGTTGGTGGAGTCTCAGAAGAAGCAGTGAAGCGGTACATTGAGACTCAGAAGCAGAGAGGTGACTCGCTTACCCGAAGTCATAATGCAACCTAGGAGGGGGCATCGAACCCCCTTATTTTGCCGCGCTTACATGGTGGGGACACAAGGGGATGGGGTTTTACGCGCGATCAATAAACTAAAACCAATTTACTCAATATAGAATCCTCAGTCAGTCAATAGTAGCTTAGACTCGTGGCAATGGTAGGATGGGATTATCTACAAATTCATTCCCAAGCCATAACTGACAGTTAAGCTTATATTACAAAAGGTAGTTTTTAGGAATTGCGATGGTTAGTACGCAACAAGTTGAAGCAATGATTAAGGCTCAAATGCCAGACGCTCAAGTTCAAGTACAAGACTTGACTGGTGGTGGAGATCACTATCAGGTAACTGTTGTTTCATCGCAGTTTGCCAACAAGGGACTAGTACAACAGCATCAACTGGTTTATGGTGCTTTACAGCAAGCTATGTCTAGTGAAGCTATCCATGCTTTAGCAATTAAAACATATACTCCTGAAAGTTGGCAGGCTACAACAACTTCATAAACTCAAAGAAAATATTTCACAGTTAATTTGCCACTCACTCCCCACTGAAAATCAATAAATTATCAGCAATAACCAGTACTATGACACCAGAAACCAAAGAGAAAATTGAGAATTTAATCGCACAAAACAAAATTTTGGTTTTTATGAAGGGAACCAAATTAATGCCCCAGTGCGGCTTTTCTAATAATGTTGCACAAATTCTCAATTCTTTTGGAGTCCCCTTTGAGGCAGTTGATGTCCTAGATGATTATGAAATTCGTCAAGGCATTAAAGAATACTCAAATTGGCCTACCATCCCCCAAGTTTATATCAATGGAGAATTTATAGGGGGTTCGGATATTATGATTGAACTCTACCAAAAAGACAAAGACAAATTACAACAAATGCTAGAAGTCGCTTTAGCTTCATAGAAGGTAGTATTTATCTCCTGCAAAACCCGATATCTTCTCTGATAGTCAAAATCCCCTCCTGTATTAGAAAATGCCATTCTCAACAGAGGGGATTGGAGATTTTTTGCCAGATTTGCAACAGAGACAAATTTTCATATCAATACTACTCGGTGGATGCCTGCTTGAACTCAAAATTTGGTTTGGGGAAAAGATTAAAGGGTAAGGGGTAAAGATTTTTTCTTTCCTTTTTCCCCTTAACCGACAAGTATTGATTCCCATCTGCATTTGACAATCTAGAAATATATGCTAGAATCGTCTGGGTTCATTAGGAATTTAAATAAATTTTCGTCACTTCGGGGATTGCAGAAATTAATAGTAACCGGGTTCAGGTTCCGGTTGTACGACGGCAAAATTTGAGGCATCGTATAAGTAGCGAGTAGCTTCCTCCTCTAAGCGATGAATCAAAAAAGGCTCAATGGCATTACTGTTCCGTAGCGCGGCTAAATAGCCGTCCAGATACATCCGCATATCATCAGTACGGTAACCTCGGTTCCATAACTCGACGAAAGCGTCCGTCAGTTTTTGGTAATAGCGGATGGTTAATGTGTCTTGGAGCATAACTGCTGTAATAATCTCTCTGGAATGAGAATTGTAAATGATTCAAACTGAAATGTGAAGTAATTACTTTTCACGCCCGGTACCTACACCGAATCTCACATTTTGACCATCGATAGTCTTAGTTACAACAACAACCTATTTAGATCCTATTCCAGAAAATAGTAAATCTGGTAATCCATGTCAGCTATTGTGATTTTATTTGGCAGATGCTCTATACCATATATAAGTGTTTTTGTCAAATAAATTGTTCCAAACAAAGATTTGTGATTTGCAACTGATTATACTATGTATTTCTTTGAAAATATAGTTTGCGAAGTATTTTAACAAGTCACATAAAAATTTAAGAATATTAATATTGTACCTTCTTTTCAGGCTTACAGCAGGATCTATTGCAAATTCCTGTCTATGAAAAAAAAATTTGATAGTGGGGAAGTAGCAACCGTTACAAAACCTAACATAGAGCCTTTGTTAATTTTGAAAGTCATAGACGCTAAGGGGTCTTGACCGTGGGTTCAGTTAGTATTCAAATAATTGAGGGGAATCCCCATCTTAGGTCATTGTTGGGTTGGCACTTGCAACAACTGGACTATCGGGTGTATCAAGCAGCCAGTATTTATCAAGCAAGGGAAAGTTTTCTTAACCATCAGCCAACACTCATTATTCTTGATGCGGACTTGTCTGATGGGGATGGTTTGGAATTTTGTCGCTGGTTACATCGCCAGCAACAGCCTTTAATATTAATGTTGTCTGCCCGCAATAGCGAGGCTGACATTGTTATGGGTTTAAATGCGGGTGCAGATGACTACCTCAGCAAGCCTTTTGGGATGCAGGAGTTTTTGGCACGGGTAGAGGTACTAATTCGCCGAAAGCGTACCCCTGTGGCACCAGCTTATTTAGATTATGGAAAATTGCAAATTGATTTAGTCCAGCGTCGGGTTCGTTTTCAAGGAGAGTTTATAGATTTAACTCCCCAGGAATTTAGTTTACTATATGTTTTGGCACAAGCTGGAGGAGTACCTCTGAGTAGATCGGAATTATTGCGTCGTGCTTGGCCTGATGCGATCGATAATCCCCGTACAATTGATACTCATGTATTATCATTGCGGAAAAAAGTGGAATTAGACCCCAGGCAACCCAGTTTAATTCAAACTATCCGTAATGTGGGATATCGATTTAATATGGAAATGTTGAATTCTAATTTGTCTTCCTCGCAAACTAAGGTAAGTAAAGAGCGATTTAATAATCAACGACCAACAACCCTGACTACTCGACTCAATGTTCAACGCTGAATAGTTGTAATGCAATGCTGGCGAATGGGGATGATTCCCTTTTTGCTAGCAGGAATTTGGGGAAGAGTGATGGAGAGAAGGAGGGAAGGAGGGAAAGAGTGATGGATTAAAACTCAAAATCGTCTTCAGTCTCTGCTTGGATAGTCTCCTGTAATTCCATCCAATTGACGACAGAAGATTTGTTATTTTCTAAAAGACGACCTTGTTTTAAGTGCAGCAAGCGATCGCAAAATTTTTCCACTAAATCCAGTTGATGATTTACCATCAAAATGGTGGTTTGATGCTTTTGGGCTAACTGTGTCAGGATTTGTAATATTCGATGGGCTGTACCTGCATCTAAGGCAGAAGTTGGTTCGTCTAATAATAATATTTGTGGTTGGATAACTAAAGCGCGAGCGATCGCAACTAATTGTCGTTGTCCTGTTGATAATTGTACTTCAGTTCTATTTAACCAATCATCAGGAATTTGTAATTTTTCTCGCCATTCACTGGTTCGTTGTTCTATGGTTTGTTTAGACAAGCCACGCAAGATGAGGGGATAAACCAAGGCTTGTTCCACTGTCATTCCCAGTAGTTTAGATTCTTGGGGAACCAGAACTACCTGGTGGCGTAATTCTAAGACAGGGATTTGACCGTATTCTTTACCATCTAGGAAAATTTTACCCTTACTGGGGGTACTCAGGCGGTTGATGAGGCGTAATAAGAAAGTTTTTCCTGCACCAGATGCACCAACAATAGCAATGCGATCGCCCTTAAATACCTCAAAGGAAATATCCTGTAATATGGGGTATCCTTGCTGTTTACCCAGTAAACTCGCGTATAAATAAACTTGCTCTAATCTGAGTTTTGGTGACAGAGAATTTTCCAAAGCTAATACCAATTAAAATCTCGGAGAGTAGCAATCCCAAACACTTGACTTCAAGTCCCTCCAGGACAGGCTACGCCAACGTAAAGAGTACGTAAGTCCTAAAATATAGATAGAATCAGTTAGTCTCATGGCCCGGAGGACATGAGATTTTGATTAACTACCCATAGTTAAGGGTGAACGAAAAAATGTGTGGGAGAGCCAAAATACTGATTACTTATTACTTATTATTTGACCACAGTCTTTTTCTCTCACCCCATAGTTAAAGTTGTGGCAATCGTCCAGCCATCTATCAATAACAATAGCAAGGTAAATACAAATAGAACCATATACATCCACGGCTGTGCTAGGGGGTAGACATCCCTGGTATCTATACCTGTCTTTGCTTGTACGAGGTTTACCAACCGAGCAAAACCAGCCACCCGCATTGGTAGCAAATATGCCTGTCCTTCAGGGGTGAGAAAATAGTAAACTAAACCTCCTTGTCCGGTGGTACGAAACTTTAGTTGGGTTATCTCCGACCAAGTTAAAGACCAACCCTTACGGAAAAAACGGGGAACCCAAGTTGCATAAGCTACTTGTATACCTTGGTCATCGGCAATTACCCGTTCCGTCAACACCCCATATAAACCCACAAACCCCATACCAATTCCTACCCAAAGGAGGTTTGGAGGAACCGGAGCATTGGTAACTTGTGCCAAAAAAGGTAAAGGTACTGTCAACGCCACATAGAGGGTTAATAGGGTAATCCTAATTAATGGAGAGAGGGGAAAAATAGCAGGGGAATTATTGACTGAGTTTGCTGTCACGGTTCTATTACAGTTGCTTGATTTAAATATATGGTAACTGGGAAGGTTGAGGGGAGTAAACGAAAGTAAGTAATAAGTAATAAGTAATAAATAATAAGTAATAAATAATAACTAATAAGTAATAATACCAATTCTATGTAAAGTTGCGCCAAATAGAATTGCTCCTATTTTAAATTGGTATCACATCATTGTTCTTTTAGTTAAGAAAATAGTTTATTTGGGTATACTTTAATTCAAGTAGTTTCTAACGCAGTCAAACTACTTAAGGAAGTTTTAGTAAATTCTTGTTAAAATTTTTCAAAAATGATTCCTAAATTACTGATTTTAACTATTGGGGCGTTACTGAGTTATGGCATTGTAGAAGCCAGTATTTTTGCCACTCCAGCCCAAGCTTCTCCAGCAACAGCAGGTCCTAGCAACGAGTTTGTATTTGATACAGATAATTCGGTGACAAATGCAGAAGTTCTTTCTGGTAATACCGTTACTTTTGGTCATGGGCATACACCATTTATTAACGATTCCAACAATAATATAGGTACCCTAACTGGAGGTTCCCTAGGAACGGTTCTTGGTATTGGAGAACCTCAATTTGGACCATTTTCTGCCAGTTCTGTAAAAGTGTCTTGGAATGATCGTCCCGACGGAGATAAGTTCCTCGTTAATCAGTCAGGAATTGATTTCTACATTTTTGAATCGGGTAATAGAAGCAATATTGACACAATGGCTATAAGTGCTACAGGAGCAAAAGGAGCAACAGACTTTTTCTACGAAAAAGCGATTAATTTTACTCCCACAACTAGCTCAGATGTGGGTTACTGGACTTTCGGCTATGATTTAAGCTGGTTGGGATTTGAAGATGGGGAAACCATTGAATCCTTGACAATTACCAATTTTTCTGCTTTTGCCACAGTTAATCCGATTGCTGGATCTGAAGGTACTGGAAACCGTGGTTTTGTTGACTTTGATGGTAATACGGGAGAAAAAATTGCAGGTGGTTTGGGTGACAGATTCTTAGGAACTAATCAATTCTGTGGACCAGTAACAGATGATGGAGGTCCTAATGCTAATTCCTACTATCTTTCTTGGTGTAATCCTGGCTTTGAAAATTTCGATACCGATCCCGATCTCGTATATATAGCAGCAGCAGGGGATGCCAAATTTAGCAAGAGCCACATAGTAGCCCAAGCTGTCCCCGAACCAACATCAGTATTGGGAGTGTTACTAGCAGGGGTATTTGGTGTTAGCTCTACTGTAAAATCTAGATATAAGAAGCAGGTTTGAAGTTTAGATTATACATATGCTATGCTGCGGAGTAAGCATTCCATTCGTGGGTGTACAAAGTTATACTCCCAACTGCTAAAAACTTAACTTTTCGTAGGTTGGGTTGAACGAAACCAAACCCAACAGCAAGTAGGTTTTTGTTGGATTAAGGTACGAAAACCAACCTACAATAATTAATCCGTTTAGAGTACAATAGCTTTCTCTGTAGCATTCTTAAGGGACTTCCAAGTTCTCAAAACAGACATCGGACTTACGCAACTGGCATATTTTTTCTCTAGGGGAGGCAAAATGCGGTTTAGATTTTCTGACCGCATTATTGCCGTTGCGTGACAGTGCAAGAATATTTGAACGTAGTCATCACCTTTGTAACCTCATGCACCAATCACCGATTGTAACAATTGCGTAATTCCTGAGACAAACAACCATAGAACTCCCCAGGCTAACTGAATACTTCTTATTTGCTTCATCTAATTTTTAACGCTTTTTCATCTTTCACGGGAAAAAAGTCTGATAGGCTCAGTATAAGCAACTGTAATAGTAACAAATCAAACTTATCTAGCTGCCCCAGAAAGGCAGAGGGCAGAGGGCAGCGAGAGCTGGAGGTTTGCTTGTCGGTTGAGCAGCCCTATTACCGAGGCAAGCATTTGGATTTAAGACCTTCGTTAAAATGCGTAAAGTGTTTTAATGGGGCGGCAATTAGCGGCGGTTCAGAATCCCTGACTAATTGCCCCCTTTTGCCTTCTACCTCCAATTCTCCCCACCGACTGCATTCTTCAATTTTTGTTTCAATTTTCTTTGGAACAAAAACCTGAGGTTGAATATATTCAGCAATACAGAGTATAAAATTTATACTTTATGCTAAAAAGGCTTTGATGTCATCAACCTTAATTGTGGAATACAACTAAAGGCCATCCTCCAAGTTCTTTAATTTCAGGGAAAGCAAGATGAGTACAATCCATATAGATAGCTATAGCTTATTACAGAAGATATACCCTCTATCCCTGTTAGCCCAGCTAACCAGTCGAAAAGCGACAGGAAAATTGCGTATACATACATATACAGAATCTTGGTCTATCTATCTAGAAGGGGGTAAATTGATTTACGCCTCTTATTCAGAAGAACTGTTTGAGCGACTTGAATATTATTTGCAAAAATTAAATCCCAATATTCCGCAGTTTCATAGTTCAGACTGGTTACAAGCTGGTTTCACATTCAATAGTACGGGGGAGGATCGCTCTCTACCACCCACTGATTATGGTGTTATTTGCTATTTAGTAGATCGAGATTATATTAATACCACTGAAGCAGCAATCCTGATAGACAAGTTAGCCAAAGAAACTCTAGAGTCTTTTCTGACATTAAAGGAAGGTAAATATGAGTTTAGTCAAGAATCCTCATTAGACCTATTACCCAAGTTCTGTCGATTAGAAATGCGGCTGTTGGTGGAACATTGTCAAACAAAATTAAAAAGTAAGCAGAATATTCAGTCTGCAAATACAATTAATAGTCCTCCTCCGGTATTATCTAATAGTATACCTGCATCTACACAGGAACAAATTGATTCGCAATTATCACAACATGGCTTGGAAAATCCTGACTATGAGCAACATCCAACTGTTTCACAATCCGTTGAGCAGCGTATCTATACCATCGCTTGTATCGATGACAGTCCTACTGTATTACGGTCTATCAAACATTTTTTAGACGAAAATGTATTTTCTGTAATTGCAATTAACGATCCAATCAAGGCTTTAATGCAAATTTTACGTAGTCAGCCCGATCTGATTCTCCTTGATGTGGAAATGCCAAATTTAGATGGTTACGAGTTATGTTCTTTACTCCGGAGACATTCGAGATTTAAGCATACTCCTATCATCATGGTGACTGGAAGGAAAGGCTTTTTAGATAAAGCAAAAGCAAAAATAGTTAGGTCTTCGGGCTATTTGACTAAACCATTTACCCAAACAGATTTATTAAAAATAATATTTAAAAATTTGGTGACTGATAAATAATTTGAAATATCATTAAGATGTCCTATTTTTGGGTTGGCGATCGCATATTCATATCGTCATAATTTGATGATTTTCAATTATTTATTCATTCTGGTGCAAACATGATACTTGAAAATCATCTAAAATTTTTGATAAAAATGTTATTTAACATAATCAATGATGAATAGTTCTCAAGTTTCACAAAAAAATATCAAATCTCAGGGAGAGACTTATCTTAATTTTCACCTGAATCCGGTAACTTCCGCTGTATTATCTGCCAAATACACCCAAGAAGCAATGGTTGTACCTGGAGAAGCAATAACTCCTATGCCCAATATGCCGGCTTGCATTATGGGTTTAATGAGCTGGCGAAGTCGCATTCTGTGGGTTGTTGATTTACCAATGATTCTGAATTTAGAGTCTACCCATTATCGGAGTCGGCAATTTAATATCATTGTCATTAAAGTCGAATCAATTCTGTTGGGTTTAGTTGTACATAATATCAAGGGTAATACTAAATTTATGCCTGATGATATTGTCTCTCCCATCGGTCAAGTAGCAACTAGTTTGGTTCCTTATTTAAGAGGGTGTGTTGTCCAAGCACAAGAAATATTGCTAGTGCTAGATGCACGAGCAATTATGCAGTCTTCTTTGCTTCGCATTGATTAAGTTGTACTCAGAACTAAAAACCATGCTGTAGTAGCTTATTCATCTACAATTAGGACAATAATTTATGTTTAATCAAACAGACAATAGTAAAAGTGGTGATGTCCAAAATCATTCATCAAATTTATCGTCATTAGAAAATATCAATACTCCTCAATCCATATCTAATCTAAATGGTAATCATCATGGTAATCAAAATCTGCTAGTTAAAACTTATCAGCAGATTAGTTTGCGGACAAAAGCAACAGTTTTAGCGATCGCTCTTTGCACTGTACCAGTATTGGGGGTGGGATTGCTGGCAAATAAATTGGCTAGCAGGTCTGTGAATGAAAAGATATCTCAACAACAACAAGCAGCAGCTACCAACTTTGCCAATCAAGTTAATAGCTTTATGCTAGAACGCTATGCAGATATTGAAATCATGGCAAATCTGCCGGTATTAGCTAGTAATAATATCAGAATATATGTTAGCGATCGCTCCAAACAAGCTGTACTGGATAAATTCATAGAAGTTTACCAAGTATATGACAGCATTGCTGTTTTTAACCTCAAAGGAGATGTGATTACCCAATCAACAGGGGATCCTCTGCCCAACCATCAAGATCGTTCCTACTTTCAAACAGTGAAGGAAACAGATCGTCCCTACATTACCCAGCCAATGGACTCCCAAAGTTCTGGTCAAAAGAGTGTTTACGTGGCAGCACCGGTGAAGGAACCTGGCAGTGGGGAAACAATTGCCATTATTCGAGCCAGGATACCAATTCAACAGTTGGCAGTAGTAGTTAAGAACTATGCATCCCTTAACAAGGCTGAGGAATACCATTTGATTAATGGTTCTGGGCAAATTTTCCTCAGTTCAGAAACCAAATATGTGGGTAAAAAATTAGTAGATGAGTACAAGCCATTATTAAAGCTAGCAAATAGACAGCAAAGTAATACTTTTGTCGTAGATCAGAAAAATCATTCCCAGGCAGAATTAGTTAGCTATGTACCTTTACCAAAATCGCCACAGCTATCGAATTTACAGTGGAAGATAGTGATTGCCACAGAGCGAGCCAGTGCCTTTGCATCTCAAACAGAATTATTATTAGCACTCGCCATTGGTACCGGATTAACAGCATTAATTGTAGGAACACTCGCCGCTTGGTTAGCAGGTAGGGAAACCCAACCAATTCTCCAAGCCACAGCAGCAGTAGCAAAACTTGGTCAAGGGGATTTTAATACTCGTTTGCAGATCCGTCGCAAAGATGAATTGGGTGTTTTAGGTGACAATATTAACCAGATGGCATCACAATTACAACTGCTGTTAAAAGAACGAGATTTAGAATCAGAAAGGGAAAAATATCTGACAGATGTTACCCTCCTCACCCGTAAAAGTCTCAATAAAGAAGATATTTTCACTACATCTGTGGAGCAAATTCGCTACGTACTGAACGCTGATCGCGCAATTATCTATCAATTCAATCCCCCAACTTGGGATGGTGAAATTATTGCCGAATCATTGGCCCAAGGATGCTCCCCGATGATCAAAGAAGCGATCGACGATCCCTGTTTTCGAGAGCGCCATATCCAAAGTTACAGGGATGGTAGGGTAGAGGTACAGGCAATATCTAACATTTATCAAGAGCTGCAAATGCCTAATGCCCAGTGCTATATGGAAATGTTGGAGAAATATGCAGTTAAGGCTAATTTGATTGCACCAATTATGATTCATGGGGAATTGCTCGGATTAATGATTGTCCATCATTGCCAAGCTCCCCATGTCTGGCAACAAGGGGAAATCGATCTATTTAAACAGTTAGTCACTCAAGTTGGCTATGCCTTAGAACAAGCAAAAGTCTTAGAAGAATTAGAACAAGCCAAAGAAAAAGAACAGCAACAAAAAGAACAACTACAAAGCCAGCTTTTAGAATTATTGAATGATGTAGAAGGGGCAGCCAGTGGTGACTTGAGAGTGCGAGCCGAAATTACATCTGGAGAAATTGGCATTGTAGCCGACTTTTTCAACTCAATTATCGAGAGTTTGCGTTTAATTGTTACCCAAGTTCAGGAAACAGCCGCCCAGGTAAATAATTCCTTGGCAACCAGCGAAACAGCCACTCGGCAACTGGCAGAATCAGCACTCACCCAAACTAGGGAAATAGAACATGTATTAGATGCAGTGGATCAAATGAATGATTCCATGCAATCCCTAGCATCCAGCACCCAAGAAGTTGCCACCGTCGCCAATCAAGCTGCTAGTAACACTCAACACAGCGGGGAAGCAATGGAACTGACTGTGCAAAATATCCTCTCCTTAAGGGAAACAGTGGGCGACACAGCTAAAAAAGTGAAGCGTCTAGGAGAATCCATGCAGCAAATTAGCCGGGTTGTTTCTTTAATTAATGAAATTGCCATGCAAACCCATTTATTAGCTATTAATGCTGGAATTGAAGCCGCCCGTGCTGGGGAAGAAGGAGAAGGGTTTGCCGTAGTTGCGGAAGAGGTAGGAATATTAGCCACTCGCTCTGGTGCTGCAACTAAGGAAATAGAACAAATTGTAGAAAATATTCAACGAGAAACCAGCGATTTAGCACAAGCAATGGAATTGGGTGTTACCCAAGTAGTTGAAGGTACGCAAATTGTGGAAGGTGCCAAACAGAGTTTGTATCAAATTTTTGCAGTGTCTCGCCAAATTGATTCCTTAGTACAGTCGGTTTCCGCTGCTACCACATCTCAGGTACAAACCGCTCAAACTGTCAGCCAATTGATGAGAGAAATTGCTGCTATATCCCAAGAAAGTAGTGAATCTTCTCGCCAAGTTTCTGCTTCTTTACAACAAACGGTAGAGATTTCCCAACAATTACAAGCGACTGTCGGTACCTTCCAGGTAAGTTAATTGTCAGTTGTTAGTTGTCAGTTGTTTTTGTTTTTGCTCATAACTAATTACCAATTAATTCATAATTAGGGCTTGCTGTTCGCGCAGCGTAGCGTTAGCTATAAAAGTCATGATTGTGGGGGTAGGCAACAGGCAACAGGCAACAGGCAACAGTTTCATCCTTATTTTTCGTGGTTTTTTGTACCAGAAAAAATTAAAGATGCAAGAATTTTAAACCTACAATCCTAATTCCCTTGCACTTATGACCCAATAAATAACCGCCAAAGCATTGATAAATCAATGTTTTATAGTTATTCAGCAGACCCTAATTATTAATTCATAATTCATAATTACGGGGTTTAAATCCTCGTCCAACGCCTGCACTGTTCCCTGTTCCCTGTTCCCTGTTCCCTTTAATGAGGATAAATGCCATGTCACAAGACAAAGAATTCGTGATCCAGATGCAGTTCCTGGAGGAAGCCACAGATTATCTTAATACCCTGGAAACTGTATTACTAGGAATCAACTCCAGCAACCGGATTGAATTAGAAAAAATTAATGCCGCATTGCGAGCCGCTCACTCTATCAAGGGGGGAGCGGGAATGATGGGATTTCGGGAACTCTCAGATTTAGCCCATCGTTTAGAAGACTGTTTTAAAGTTTTAAAAACTCAGAAAAACTCCTTACACTTAGACACTGAATTACAAAGCTTGTTGCTGTCTGGAGTTGATTGGTTGCGCCAGATAATAAGCTTACACTCAGAAGGTAATATAATTGACGAGCAGTGGTTAGCAAATAGTTGTTATCCAGTATTTGCCCAATTGCACCAACGTTTGGGCGATCCTACCCCGGAAGATGCCACAACTATCCTCTCCCCAGAAGAAGGGCAGGATATTGTGCCTCTGCTGTTTGAAACAGAAGTGGAAGGAAGTTTGCAGCGTTTAGAAGCGATGTTGGCAGATATTTCCCAACCCAGCCTGCGGGAAGAAGTAAATATTATGGCAATGGAGTTGGGAGGTTTGGGAGAAATGTTGCAGTTAGAAGCATTTGCCCAACTTTGTCAATCGATTAGCGATCGCTTGTCAACCGCACCATCCTCTGATGATGTAGCAGAAATTGCCACCGCAGCACTGGCTGCATGGAGGCGATCGCAAGCTCTGGTATTAACCAATCAGTTGGATAATTTGCCCAGACAAATTGCCCTAGATCATATTACCTTACCATCTCCCTCAACTGAGGCAACAACACCTGCCCAACCAACAGAAATATCCCCGGAAAATTCTGTAGATGATGATATCCTGACAATGAATTTCCAGGCATTGGAAGCAGCTTTTGCCAACGAAAATATGGCGGCTGCATCATCGGCATCATCAGCAGCCCAACCCCTCAATTTAGAAGATTTTAATCATACAGATTACCAATACCTAGAACCAAAAACTGAGCCAATCCCAGTCAATCATCGCAGTGAAGTCGGGGAAAATACAGTTAGAGTTCCCAGTAAGGAACTGGAGCAAATTAATGATTTATTTGGAGAATTGATTATCCAGCGCAACGGGTTGAACTTACAACTAGAAAGATTGCGTAAGTTAATGGGTAATCTTTCCCAAAGAGTACAAACTTTGGAACGTGAAAATCAAAAATTACGTACTGGCTATGACAAAATAGCTACCCAAAATGTGCACCCTGCCAGTGTTTCTCCCCCGGCGATCGCCACGGATAGGGAACCTGATTCTCCTCAGTTAGCATTTGCAGACAATGAATCCACCCCAGGCATGAATGTGGGATTTGATGCCTTAGAAATGGATCGCTACAACGAATTAAGCTTACTGTCCCAGGACGTAATGGAAACCATCGTTCAGGTACAGGAAGTATCAACTGATTTACAAATAAGTTTGGATGATACCGATAAAATTTCTCGCAAATTTAACAAAACATCGAAGCAGTTACAAAGCAAGCTGACACGGGTAAGAATGCAACCCCTATCACACTTAGTGGATCGCTTCCCCAGAGCTTTGCGGGACTTGAGTGTGGAATACGGCAAAAATGTCCAACTGAAGGTAGAAGGAGCTAATACCCTGATTGAGCGTAGCATCCTCGAAGCATTAACAGACCCCCTAATGCACCTGTTGCGTAACGCTTTCGATCATGGCATTGAAACCCCAGACATTCGCCGTAGCCGTGGGAAAACAGATGGGGGATTAATTACCATTCAAGCATCGCAGCAGAACAATCGCATTGTCATCAAAATCAGCGACGATGGACAAGGCATTTCCCTAGACAAAATTCGCCAACGGGCAATTGCTATGGGTTTGGATGATAGTTTAATTGGCAATGCCAGCGATGAAGAATTATTATCCTTAATTTTCGAGCCCGGATTTAGCACTTGCGATCAAGTCACCACATTATCCGGTCGGGGAGTAGGTATGGATGTAGTCCGCAACAACCTCCAACAAGTGCGGGGAGACATCAAAGTAGATACAGAATTGGGTCACGGAACTACGTTTAGCCTGTCAGTCCCATTTACCCTTTCCGTTGCTAGGGTCTTATTAGTGGAAAACAACCGGATGTTATTGGCATTTTCCACTGATGTGGTAGAAGAAATGTTTTTACTGCAAAAAGAGTTGATATTTCCCATGGCAAACCGAGAAATGCTCAACTACAAAGGCAGTATGCTGCCATTAATTCGGTTGGAGCAATATTTGAAGTTGAATTGCCCTCAGTATGACCACTATGAATTGGAGACACCAGCAGCAATTAATGCTACCAGTGTATTGATTGTCAATACTGGGAATCAATTAGCAGCAGTGGTTGTGGAGCGTTGTTGGGGAGAGCAGGAGGTGGCAATTCGCCATGTGGAAGGTAATATACCCCTACCCAAAGGTTTTAGTAATTGTACAATTCTTGGGGACGGGCGGGTTGTACCCCTAGTGAATATTAATGAATTACTATATTGGATTGCTAATCACGAGGATACCCCCAAAAATAGCCAATCACAATCAGCCAGGTTAAAAACCGTATTCCTGAAACCGGCTGACAATCAGCCAGTAGAAATACCTAGAAAAAATAAAGGTAGTATTCTAATAATCGATGATTCAATTAACGTGCGCCGTTTTTTAGCTCTCACCTTGGAAAAAGGAGGATATCAAGTAGAACAAGCCAAAGATGGTCAAGATGCTCTGGAGAAACTGGCAAATGGTTTAAGGGTACAAGCAGTTATTTGTGATATTGAAATGCCTCGCATTGATGGTTATGGCTTTTTGGGCCGGGTAAAATCCAATAAAGATTTGAAAAATATACCAGTTGCCATGTTGACATCTCGCAGTAGCGAAAAACATCGGCAGTTAGCAATGCAATTGGGCGCTCAAGCTTACTTCTCTAAACCCTATAATGAGCAAGAATTACTCCGAACTCTAGAGGGTATTATGGTGAGCGTTAATTAATGGTATGGGTAAATTTCTGAGATTGGAGTTATGTGCCAGCAATTTCTGGCTAAAATAGTATATCTGTTCTATTTAGTTCGCTAACTTAACACTCCCCAGATTCTGTATATATAAGAGGTAGGAATGGCTGTTAACACTACTGATAATGCTGGCAAACAAAAAGCACTCAACATGGTGCTGAATCAAATTGAGCGTACCTTTGGCAAAGGTACAATCATGCGTCTGGGTGATGCTACCCGGATGAAAGTTGAGACTATTTCCAGTGGAGCATTAACCCTAGACTTAGCTTTGGGTGGCGGTTTACCCAAGGGAAGGGTAATTGAAATTTATGGTCCTGAAAGCTCTGGTAAAACCACAGTGGCTTTACATGCAGTTGCTGAAGTCCAGAAAAAAGGCGGTATTGCAGCCTATGTGGATGCAGAACACGCCCTCGATCCCACCTATGCCGGAGCTTTGGGGGTTGACATTGAAAATTTGCTAGTTTCCCAACCTGATACGGGAGAAGCAGCTTTAGAAATAGTCGATCAGTTAGTTCGCTCTGCGGCAGTGGATATCGTCGTTGTAGACTCCGTAGCGGCTCTGGTTCCCCGTGCTGAAATCGAAGGGGATATGGGTGATGCTCACGTAGGACTACAGGCAAGGTTAATGAGCCAAGCCCTACGTAAAATTACTGGTAATATTGGTAAATCTGGTTGTACAGTGATGTTTATTAACCAGTTACGCCAAAAAATTGGTATTAGCTACGGTAATCCAGAAACTACAACTGGTGGTAATGCTTTAAAGTATTACTCCTCTGTGCGTCTAGATATTCGCCGCATTCAAACATTGAAAAAGGGTAGTGAGGAGTTTGGTATCCGTGTCAAGGTAAAAGTCGCAAAAAATAAAGTCGCTCCACCTTTTAGGATTGCTGAATTTGACATTATTTTTGGTAAAGGCGTTTCTACTATCGGTTGTCTGGTTGATTTAGCAGAAGAAACCAAGATTATTGTCCGTAAGGGGGCTTGGTATAGCTATAACGGTGACAACATTTCCCAAGGTCGGGATAATGCCATTAAATACTTGGAAGATAACTTAGAGTTTGCCGAACAAATCCAACAATTGGTGCGAGAGAAGCTGGAGATGGGGGCTGTTGTTTCTGCAAATTCTGTCAGAAAGGCAAGTGATGAGGAAGAGGATGTGGAGGATGAAGATACGGAGGAATAGATTAAGACGATACTGGGAACCTAAGGGTTGATACGCAACGGCTAGTTAGTAACTAAACCGATCCCCAAACAACCTAGGGTGAAGCAAAAATGTGCGGGTACAGCATCCAAAAGTTTTCTCAAGGCAAAATAATTTTACTGATGCTGTGCCCATATGACACATTTCATTGCAACTGGATTGAATTATCTCAAATCTTCCAGATGTTTTCTGTTCAAAAAACTATCTAATATATCTGAGCGTTGTTGATATATGGAATAATGGTGATTTGTTGCATCTAATTTATCAATTGTCTCTGGGATACTTAAAAAGTCTAAGGTTGGTTCTGCATCAGTTGGTATTTCTCTATCTGATATTTCATTTTCATTTTCATTACTATTGGTATTATCAATAGTAGGTATTAGCTGCATCAATAACTCAACAGCCACACCCGGTAAGACAGTAGTACTATTGTTAACAAAAAATGAGAAACTAAGGTGACCCAAACGGATGCGATCGCCATCTTTAAGTCTAGTTGGTTGATAGATCGGTTCCCCATTGACATAGGAGCCATTTGTACTATTAAAGTCGATTAGATAAAAACTTCCATGTTCTGGAAGATATTGAATTGCTCCATGACGATGGGACAGATAGGGGTCGGCAATACAGATACCATTATTGCGATCTCTACCCATAGTCCATATTTGCTGTGGTTGTAGTAATTTTTGAGTATTACCCGTAGATAAATTTGTGATTACATAAATCTCTGATTCATCTATCACACCCTGCAAATAAAGCTGTGTAAGTTCTTTTTTCTTCGGCTGATATCTATCTTCTAACTGGAGAATATCATCTATTAAGCTGGTATTGCTTTCATACAATTTGAGAAATACTTGGTATAAACTTAGTCGTTTTGCTAGTCCTTCTTCTAATAAATCAGCCATAGTAGATGAATCTTTGTAATTCTAAGAAATGTTAATTAATGTATTGATTATGAAAATTTAGTTTCAACTTAAAGTCAGAAGCTATCACTTCCATTGGTATTGAATATTAGCATACCTATCACTGTCATTTTGATAAATCCTGTCTTGTATAATTAAATTCTATGTTGTTTATTTTATACAACAACTGTATTATTGATTGGGATAGTACATATTTTTTTAACACTTGGTGTTTATTAATACAAATTAAATACGTGAATTATATACAACCCATGATAGCAAGAGCCTATTTTGACCGAAGGTCTTCGACCTTCAAGTTAGTCCCCCACGGTCAAATCCCACAACCTGCGGATCTGAAAATGCGGGGGTGACTAACTCCTCAAGGGCGCACGCAATGCGCCCCTACTGCGGCTCCTACACCTAAAACCAGTGAACAGTGAACAGTGTTAGCGCAGCTCCTCCGTTAGCGCAGCTCTCCCGGAGGGAGCAGGAGGCTAACTGATAACTGTTAAACCCTCTTCCCTCTTCCTTCCCATTGACACAAAAATATTTGTACTGATATCTGGTAACTATGTATAACTACGTACATAATACTACTCGGTGAAGCATTTTGAACTGGTGAATTGAGAGCATCCCAAATGTTGAAAAATATATTTTGTCATTGCCTAAAGCCTACGGCTCCTACTGATACTAAGTTGCATTCAAAGATAGTACCCAGTCATTGCGACGTAAGGCAGCAATCTCATTGACTCGAACTACTATGATAGAACGCAACTTGGTATGAGTCCTAGGGCGTGTTTTCAAACCCCATTATCCCTCACCCTAAAGGATACCGTTGATAAATAGGGGCTAATACCCCCCATATGTCCACAAATTGGTTGGTTCCAGACGTAAAATTTTACGTCTCTACATCTGGTGGAGTGGCGAAAAATCATTATGTGATGGGTAATATCCCTGAACGACCAACAGTATCCCTACGGTCAGCCGCTAACGCGTCTATAAGAAGTCGGGGATCTAACTTTTTAGGTTGGCATAGCCTGCCCGCAGGGCTGATAATTTAGGATTGCTATATAGTGGAAACAAAAATTATTAAATAAATTATTTTGAGAATATATATTCTGAATAAGTTGACAGAGATATTAAACCCGTATAGATAAAAAAATATTATTTATATATATTTTATTTACCAAACAAACAGCACATTTATTTTTCAAAGCACTATCAAAAAGCACCATCAAAGAAATCCTCTCTTGCCATTTGGACGAATAGTCATCCAATTCGTTTTAGCTAAAGCTATTTGATCTTCTGATATTTTTGCTCCAGACAGATTGGCTCCACACAAGTTGGCTCCTCTCAGATTAGCATTATGAAGGTAGGCATAACTCAAATTTGCTCCTCTTAAATCAGCGCCTTCTAAATCGCTAGAATTGAGGTACGCTTTGGTCAAATTTGCATCTCTAAGATTTGCTCGATTGAGGCTGGCTCGACCAAAATCACTATTTTGCAGATTAGCTTTTTGTAGATTCGTCTTTTCTAATTTAGAAGCATGAAAATTTGCTTTTGATAAGTCAGCACCTTGTAGATTGAGCATACTTAAATGATGTGAAGAGAAATCTCGCCTTCCTTTGAGATAAGCTGTTTGCAATGTTTCGGAATTTAATTGCCTTGTGGATGCAGAATTATTACTCTTATGGGTTAAACTTCCTAGTTGGGTATTCACAGCTTTCTTCCCTGTCATTTTTACACCCACTGTTTCCCCTAATTTAGCTTTTCTGGCACGAATAGCAGCAGCAACTTGTGCTACACCTGCGCTGGAAAAACTGCTAGAAGAATGATTGCTCAAATCTACATCATCGCGTTCATCACTTTTGGTTGCACTCGAAGATTGGACTAGTATGCTGTGAGATAAGCTATCTATATATGCTTCCATTTCTAGGTCTTTGAGAACCTCATTTGCAGATTGGTAGCGATTACGAACTGAGACTTCCAGCATTTTTCGCAATACCTTTATTAAGTGATCGCTCACATCTACTAGGTTTTCCCACATCATTTCACCAGTTGTGGGGTGATATTCTAAATCTTTTGGGGATTTAGCAGTTAATAAATAAATGCACGTTACTCCCACAGCATAAATATCACTGGCGTACACGGGGCGCATTGCCATTTGTTCTGGAGGTGCAAAGCCCGGAGTTCCAATCGCGAATGCAGTTAAGGCAGTTTGTCCAGATTGTGCCGTTGCTACTTGACGAACTTGGTTTTTGACTGCACCAAAGTCTATCATCACCAGTCTGGCATCTTGGGTACGACGAATCAAGTTAGCTGGTTTAATATCCCGATGGATAACTTTTTGACTGTGGATATGTTCTATTAAGGGTAGAATTTCGCTCAAAAATTGTTTGACTCCAGCTTCACTAAAAACTCCATTTTCTTTGACTTCTTGCTGGAGAGTAGAACCACTGATATATTCTTGAACTAGGTAAAATTGTTCGCTATTTTCAAAATAATCGAGAAGTCGAGGTAACTGGGGATGATTACCAATTCTACCCAAGGTTAAAGCTTCTCGCTCAAACAGTTCCCTTGCCATTTGTAAAACATGGGGTGCTGTTCCTGATGGACGTAATTGCTTGATTACACAACTAGGTTCACCTGGTAGGGATTGGTCTCTGGCTAAAAATGTGGCACCAAAACCACCTTGACCTAGTGATTTGATTGCTCGATAGCGATCGCGTAGTAATAATTTTGCACCACAAGCAAGGCATCTATCAGTGTTTGCCGAATTATTGGGTTTGGGACATGTGGGATTTAAGCAGTAAGTCATGCACTATTAACTCGCTGTTGTAGGTATGAAGAAGAACATTCAATACTTAATCCCATTATTCAAATAATGGTCAAATTTTACCAGGTTAATTTTGCTGGCAATCCTTTAAAGAGTTGCTAAAGATGGGAAAAAATTACGTAAACTGACGGTTAATTTTTGCCAAATTTAGCCAGTATGATTTTTTTTCTTAGGTTTAGATTATTACTGAGCCATAAAACTCTATCTGGCAAGGAATTATGTAAGAACAGATTAACAGTTAAGAGGCAATCAATTGTACTTGCTTTTTTAAGCCTTACCCTTTCAGACTAGATTTTGCAACAGCGAAAACATCTAAAGGTTTCAAAGTATGTCAATTTTAGGTTTCTTGATCGCGTTCGTTATAGGATTTAGTTAGAAGCACTTGACATAGGAGGATTGCTATGTTCTTGATGCATAAACCCACGGGAGATATCATCGAGATTCTTACCTTAGATAAACTATTCAACCCTTGTGTGACAGACGTAACAGGAATCGATCATTTTGGTCAAGAAATGCAAGATCCCGCTTCTTATCAGAAGATGGAACTGGCATTTCCTTCCGGTGAAGCTTTGCCACGTTGCTGGATAGACTCACACTATCGGGAATCTATACCCAAAATTAATGTTAAGGGACGGAAGTTGGTAACCCATTAATTACTACTAATTAAGTAAAAACCTCTAGGTGGCAACCAATGGACTAATAATATAGCACTACGTGCAAGTAATAAGTCATAAATAATAAGTAATAAGTTTACCGTTCATAGGTTTGCTGCATTCAACAATGCCCGCGCCCTAATTGCCTAGTGCTATAGAACCCGATCCTGTCTACTTTGACAACATAATTTCTACATAAAAGCGATCGCTCACTCAAAAATTACCTGATTTCGATCTTGAGAAGGCGATCGCTAATTATTATTGAGTATGCACCATTAGTACAAAAAATAGTACAAAAGTAGTGCAAATGAACTATAATACTAATTGCTACCCTTACGCGCTCCTGGTAGCAATAGTGTGCAGTACACCATTGAATGATTTATATCACATTGGTGTACCGCACATTTACTTAGACTTATTGATTTTCGTTAGCCAATAGAGATAGGCGTGAAAATTAAAGATGCATCAGCCAAAATCCTTGTAGAGACGTTGCACTGCAACGTCTCTACATTCTTTTCCACCAGATGTCTAGTAATAAGCTCCCCATATATACAGAAGTATAGGGAGCAAGATTGTGATGGAATACATTCGTAGCTACTACTAGAATTAACCAAATCTGCCGCTTACATATTCTTTAGTGGCTTCCTGTTGGGGATCTTGGAAAATTGCTTCTGTTCGCTCGTACTCTACTAGATAGCCAATCCGTTCTCCTGTTTCTGAGGGTTGGACGTTAAAAAAGGCAGTTCTGTCAGATACCCGCGATGCTTGTTGCATATTGTGGGTAACAATGACAATGGTATAGCGTTGTTTGAGTTCGTGAATTAGTTCTTCGACCTTTAATGTAGAAATAGGGTCGAGAGCAGAACATGGCTCATCCATTAAAATCACATCAGGCTGAGTTGCGATCGCCCGAGCAATACACAAACGTTGTTGTTGTCCTCCTGATAAGGATAAACCACTCTGGCGCAATTTGTCTTTGACTTCATCCCACAAAGCAGCTTGTCTGAGGGAACGTTCTACTAATTCATCCAAATCACCTTTGAAACCGTTAATTTTCGGACCAAAAGTGATATTATCGTAAATTGACTTGGGAAAGGGGTTTGGCTTTTGAAATACCATGCCAATCCGGCGACGCACCTCTACCGGATCGATGTGTGGAGCATAGAGGTTTTCGCCATAGTAACAGACTTTACCTTCAGCCCGAAATACTTCAATTAGGTCATTCAGGCGGTTATAGCATCGCAGTAAGGTACTTTTACCACATCCAGAAGGTCCAATAAAGGCTGTTACCTGGTTTCTGGGTATATCTAGCCAAATGTCATTCAGTGCCAAAAAATTGCCATAGTAAACCTTCAAACCCTCTGTTCTTAAAACGGTTTGTGTTTGGTTGGCAATATCAATATTAGTAGCCATAACAATTTGTCGGTGGTTGAATCTTAAAGATGATGTCTTAGAGTTTTGGAGCGTGGCGGAAATACTCAATTTCAGTGGTTTTGGCTCGCTCAATTATTTATAAGATTTACGACTAGTAGCCCAGCGAGCAATTATACTAGTAATCAAAACCATCAACACTAGAATTAAGGAAGCTGCCCATGCCAATGATTGCTGGTTGGGGTAGGGAACAATCGCAAAATTAAATACCAAAACAGCAAGGGAAGCAATGGGTTGAAATAAACCGTTAAAGGCAAACTGAGAAAATAAAGCTGTAAATATTAGGGGAGCAGTTTCTCCAGCAGCCCGAGCAATTGCTAGGGTAACTCCAGTAATAATTGAGGGTAAAGCCGCCGGTAATACCACTTGGGTTACTGTCTGAAAGTTGGTAGCTCCCAAACCTACAGAAGCTTGTCGCAAATCGTTGGATACTAATTGCAAAGCTTCGTCAGTGGTGCGGACAATAATCGGTAACATCAGCACAGATAAGGCCACACCACCAGCTATGGGTGAAAATCCCACAATTTTGGTAGAAACGAGTAAACTATAGGTAAATACCCCAGCAATAATTGAGGGTACACCACTGAGAACGTTAGTTGCAAAACGAATCCAACGGGATACTTTACCAGAGCTAAACTCTACTAAATAAATCGCTGCTAGTACTCCGAAGGGAACGGTAATTAACGCACCAATACCTACCATTAGGAGGGTGCCAAAAATAGCATTCCGAAAACCTCCCCCTTCTACTAATGGAGGTGGCGGTAGTTCTGTAAATATGCTCCAATTTAGACTGCCCACACCCTTAATCATGACATAAGATAACACTGCCATTAAAGGTAATAACGCCAAAGCTCCACAAAGGAATGCTACTCCATTCATAAAGCTATTAAATAGCGTCCGGGGAGAGGTGGGAGAGCGACTTAAACTTCTACGAATCAAGTCGCTGTCTGGCAAGTCAAAAGAACTAGAACTCATAAAATATCAAACATGGCATATGCTATATACGCTTTACTCGCTGAACGATTAATTCAGCGAAAATATTCACTATTAGAGTTAAAACAAACAGCACTAAGGCAGCATACATTAATGCTGCAATCTGTAAACCATCTGCCTCAGCAAACTGGTTTGCCAACAAAGACGCAATGGAATTAGCTGGTGCAAATAGGGAAAAATCAATCTTATTGGCGTTACCAATCAACATGGTGACAGCCATGGTTTCTCCCATTGCCCTGCCTAGGGCTAACATTACCGCACTGACAATACCAGAAAATGCGGCAGGAACCAGAACTTTCAAAATTGTTTCCCAACGGGTAGCTCCTAAACCCACAGCCGCTTGACGCAAAGTAGGAGGCACGGATATCAGTGCATCTCGGGAAATTGCCGTAATAATTGGCAAGGTCATAATAGCTAAAATGACCCCAGCAGGTAACATCCCTGGTCCTGTGGGAGAACTGCCAAAAATTGGCAGCCAGCCCAGGATACCATGCAGCCATTTTCCCAGATTTGAGAGGATGGGAACTAAGACAAAAATTCCCCAAATGCCATATACCACACTGGGGATAGCTGCTAGTAATTCTACCAAAAATACCATCACAGTCCTTACCTGGGATGGTAAAAAATTCTCACTCAGGAGAATAGCAGTACCAACACCAATGGGTACAGCTATCAACAAACCAATCAAAGAACTGACCAAAGTACCATAGATTTGCGGTAGCACTCCGTAATTATTTTTTACAGGGTTCCAAGCACTGTTGGCTAGAAAATTAGCTCCAAATTCCTGGATAGCAGGCATGGCTTGAATACCTACCTGCACAGCTATCCATAATAAAACAGCTGCGATCGCCAAAGCAAAAAATCTTGTCAGCCAAATAAACCCACGATCCAGTGATTTATCTAACTGCGATCGAGGTTGAATTCTGGCGTTAATATTTTGGTCTTGTATATTCATGCAATAAATTGACCTACAAACGGTCGAAAGTGTGGGAGCGAACCACACTGTAATCTATATTGAATTATTGGACTATTGATTGAAAAACCTAGGGATAATAATTATCCCATGTCTTCTACTTACTAGCCACGGAAATTGTGTAATCAGGAGCAATCGCATCTGCTGCTGCTGCTACTTTCTTAACTACGTTTTCTGGTAAAGGAACATAGCCAAGTTCCGTACTCACCTTTTGACCTTCAGTTAAGCCATACTCAATCATTGCCTCTATAGCTTTAGCCTTGGCAGGATTGTCATATTTTTTGTAAGCCAAAATCCAAGTATAGGTCACAATTGGATAAGATTCTTTCCCTTCTGGATCTGTGATGAAGGCACGGAGGTTTTCTGGCAGAGTAATTGCTGACAAAGTCTTAGATGCAGCTTCATCAGAAGGTTTAATAAATTCCCCTTCTTTATTTTCTAAGGTAGCAAAAGCTATTTTATTGAGTTTGGCATAACCATACTCAATGTAACCAATAGAACCCTCACTTTGTTTAATCTGAGCCGTTATACCTTCATTACCTTTAGCACCTACACCAGTAGGCCATTGTACAGTTTTGCCATCACCAACTTTACTTTTCCATTCTGGACTAATGGCACTTAGGTGTTTAGTAAATACACCTGTGGTTCCACTACCATCGGAACGATGGACGAATGTGATATTTTTGTCAGGAAGATTAACTCCAGGGTTAGCTGCTGCCAACTTGGGATCGTTCCACTTCTTTATTTTACCCAGAAGAATATCAACATAAACTTCTCTGGATAATTTCAGGTCTTCCACACCAGGCAAATTATAAGCCAAGACAACGCTACCAGCAGACATTGGTAGCAAAAGTACTCCTCTACTAACCTCGTCAATGTCTTTATTCTTCATTGCCACGTCGCTAGCACCAAAATCTACCGTACCAGCTTTAAATTGCTTGACTCCAGCACCACTACCAACTGACTGATAGTTAACTTGCAAATTGGGATATTTTTTGTTCAAATCTGCAAACCAACGCTGATATAAAGGAGCAGGAAAGGAAGCTCCAGCTCCATTGATGGTGAGTTTGCCACCTAAATCTAAGTTTCCTGTGCTAGTGGCAGCAGTATCAGTAGCACTACCAGGAGTTGGCTGATCTTGAGTGGCTGTGTCAGTAGCACCACCGCAAGCTGCAAGACTAGTTGCAAGTACTAATACGGAAATATTTCTCGCTAGGGGAGAAAATTTTGATACACGTAAGTCCAAAGACATGGATATCTGATTTTAGTAATTTTTTCCTAAGCGTTTACAATATAGTTCCCAATGGTAAAGAAAAGGTTAACATTCTCAGTTTCAGCTTGATGATTTAGAGTAACTTTTTCAAAATTTAATTTTCTTTGAAATTTATAACTATTCACAAACTATTTACTTGACACTCTCAGGTCTAAAGACACTGAGATTCTTTCATCATAGGGAGCGCAACCGCTTTACCCTCAGAAAGCATCTTGACCGTATGCCCTACGGCTGCAAGCCCTCTAATCAGAACTACTTCAGATGCGGCAACATCTCTATCAGTTGTGTAGCTGCAATTGTCGCATTTATGAACACGCTCTGCTAATGTCTTCTTACCTGTTTCCTGTTGGCAGTTGGGGCATATTTGGCTTGTTTTCCGTGCATCCACTTTTTGAAAATAGACACCACGGTTAAAACAAGTTTGCTCAAGGATGTTAAAGAATTGACCAAAACCCGCATCAAGGCAATGTTTACCCAACATCCCACGGGATAGACCAACCAAATTTAAATCCTCAACAAATATCATCCCTACGCCTTCACATAGTTGATGTGAAAGCTTTCTATGCCAATCTTTACGACAATTAGCAACGTATTCATGGAGCTTTGCAACCTTCCTTTGTGCCTTATGCCAATTTTTCGTGCCCTTTGGTTTTCTGGTAACACGCTGTTGTAGCAATTTCAGCTTACATTCGGCATCAACAAAAAACCTCGGACGCTTGACCAAAAGACCATTGGAAGTTGCAACCATTGACGTTAAACCCACATCTACACCCAAAGCCTTACCATGTGGTGTCGGTTGAGGTACACTTACATCCCACTGCAACGTTATCATTGCATACCATCCAGAGATGCGCTTAACAATTCTCACTTGCTTAACCTTCGCATCTTCTGGTATTGGTCGAGATTTTCTAAATCCAACCACACCAATTACAGGCAATTTAATCTTGTTGCCCATAACAGGATTGTTTTTGAACTGAGGAAAAACAAAACTTCGCATCCGACCACGCTTTTTAAATCTGGGAAATCCAAAGTTACGTTCCCACATCGAAGTGAAAGCTGTTTCAACCCTCTTTAATGTCTGTTGCAACACTTGGGACTGAACCTGCTTAAGATGTGGATATTGTTTTTTAGCCTCAGTCAATGCTTTGGCTTGACTGTTATATGTAGGTCTAGGAGTATCAGCAGGAATGATGTACTGACTTTTGATAGAGCATGAATTTACATCACACGCACGGGATTTATACCAGTCCTTACGCTCACCCAAAGCATAGTTATATACTTGGCGGTTTGCCTCTAACCACTCGTTAAATATTTCTTTCTGGTCAGCAGTAGGTTTTAGCTTAAATTCATACGTGAGTGTAAATGTCATTCTCATCACCTCCTAAGTTAATACGCAGCTAAATTGTATAAAGTAAAAAAATCAGGTGATTGTAGTGCGGGCATCCTGCCCGCTTTATGTATACAATTTAGACGCTTAACAGCTTATAACACTAGACAACATTTCTATCTATCGTCAGGACGAAAGTTAGCAAGATGAAGTTAAATTGATACAGTGACTAAAGTCACTCGTGTCGCTTGTATCCCAGGTCTAAAGACGCGCTTGTTTTACGCATACCGGAGGTTCCTTATAAACGAATGGCACGCTTGTTAATTATTTTTAGGGGTGGTTTTTCCTTCATGCTGCCGGATTTTTACAGGTTTAGACCCTGCCGTGCCCTGACGAAGAATGGATGTGTCGCAAACATGATTTGCACTGGTATTATTTCTGATTTTTGATAATAGGCGATCGCTCCTACAATTGCCTATTATCAATTAAGGATTATTTTTTAGAAGAAGAGCTATTGCGTTGTTCTCTGGGAAAAGGAGAATCGACAAAGCCTAATTCAAACAGTTGCTGATAAGCCTTTTTGCCCAAAGGGCGGGTTGGGTTTTGACTTTTAATAATTTGTACTAGCAAAGGTAGGGCTAGTTCTGGCTTATTTTGGGCGCGATGTACTAAGGCTAACTGATAGGTGGCTTCATCGCGCATTTGAGCAGTTTCTAATGCCCTTTTCCGTAAAGTATCGGCAACTCTGTTATCAATTCCCGAAAAGCTAGAGAACAGCTGTTGATAGGAATTGGATAATTGATTAAACACTATGCGTGCTTCTTTGAGTTTACTAGAAGCAACGGGATAATTTTGGGAAGAAACCGCACTGCTAGCTTCACTCATCAAGCGTTGTCCCCCCTTAATACTTAAAAGGTTGCTAGTTTCAGTGGCTGGACGTAGGGTATTGGGATCTTCAGGATTGATTGGGCTGGGAGAAGAGGGAGGTAGGGGTTGTACTTGGGCATTAACTGGAGATAACCAGTGTATACTGGCGATCGCTGATAGTAAAGTCGAACAAATTAAAGGAACAGTTGCAGCAAATTTCATGGGTTTCAGGGGAGCAACAACTCAACAAAATAGGGAATATAAACTTTGGGTATCTTAACTCTGTTTTGGTCTTTGACAATGCAAAGCCCATTTATTTGAGTTTATGTGATTTAGACTTACACTCAGTTGTATCTGGTTCCCATTGTCTTTATACAGTAGCTAAAATCATCGCTTATGAACGATCGCATAAATTCTGCTGATGCTGCCACTACAGGTATGCCAGAAAGTAGTCTGGGGATGATTTTACAACGTGGTGGGGAAGAATTGTGCTTGCAAAAGGTGAGCGATCGCTTTACCCTTCGTTTTAATAGCCAACTCTCACCATCCCAATTATCCCAGTTGGGTTGGGGCATATGGCAGCGTAGTATTCCCCAGGCAAGGTTGGAATTATTTCGAGTTAGCCCCCAGCACTTAGAGAGGGCTATGTCCCTAGGGAGGGCTGCCGAAAATGTTGCTTTTGCCAGTCACGTTTACCAACTCAAAGATCATCCAGGAACCTTTGTTTATCTTAGCGATGAAGTTACGATTCAATTTGCTGCTGGGGTGAGTGCTGCGAAAATTCACTCCCTGACAACCCAATTTCATCTTATTGAATATAAAGCCGTTACCGCACTCCCCAATACTTTTGTGTTCTTAGTCAGCAAACAAGCTACTACTAACCCGATAAAAATCGCCAACAAGTTAATTGCTTTACCGGATGTCGTCGCGGCGGAGCCAAATATTCTCATCCACCAAGAAACCTATTACCAACCCCGTGATTCTCTCTATAACCAGCAATGGTATCTCAACCACAATGGAGGTTATCAATTAAGCTCCTTGTCCCATATTTCTGTGGAAAAAGCTTGGGATATCACCAGAGGTAATCGTTCTGTGGTGGTGGCTGTGGTGGATGACTCTTTTGACTTAAACCACCCAGATTTTCAAGGCACTGGTAAAGTGATTGCCCCTAGAGATTTAAAGGAAAATGATTTTTTACCATTACCAGGGGAGAAAGAAGCCAGCCACGGAACTGCTTGTGCGGGTATAGCGGTAGCTGAGGAAAATGGTAAGGGAGTAGTAGGAGTAGCCCCTGGCTGTGCCTTAATGCCCATTCGCACCACTGGTTTTTTAGATGATCACTCCATTGAAAAAATCTTTTACTGGGCTGTGGAAAAAGGAGCCAGCGTTATTTCCTGTAGTTGGGGGGCTTCAGCGGTTTACTTCCCCCTGTCCCTGCGCCAAAGGGCTGCCATTGCTTATGCTGCCAGGAAAGGACGCAATGGTAAAGGGTGTGTCATTTTATTTGCTGCGGGTAATGCCAACCGTCCGGTGAATGGAAAAGTATACGAACGCAATTGGCCGAAAAAGATTTTACAGGGTAATACCCATTGGTTAGGTGGTTTTGCGGTACATCCCGATGCGATCGCTGTTGCTGCTTCCACTAGTTTGAACCAAAAAGCTGCCTATAGTAATTGGGGGGAAAATATTTCTGTATGTGCCCCTAGTAACAATGCTCCCCCAGGAATGTGGTTCCAAGAAACTGGGTTTGTGTTTACCCAACCAGCCATTTCCACTTACCTCCCAGGACGGGGAATGTTCACCACAGATCAATTGGGAGCAGCAGGGTACAATCCTGGAGACTTTACCAGCAACTTTGGCGGTACTTCCAGTGCTACCCCCGTAGTAGCAGGAGTCGCAGCCCTGATTTTATCGGCAAATCCAGATTTAACGGCTCAACAGGTCAAGGGTATTTTAGAAGAAACTGCGGATAAAATTGTTGATCCTAATGCCGATCCCCAATTAGGAATGCGTGGGGGTACTTATGACGAGAATGGTCATTCCCTGTGGTTTGGTTATGGCAAAGTTAATGCCGCTCGAGCAGTGCAAGCAGCTTACCAGATGGGCGTGGCGGCTGGGGTGCCTAGCAGATATATAGGGGAAAAAAGCGATCGCTCCATCAAAATTCCCGACAACTATCCCCAAGGGATCAATAGTATAATTGCGATTTCTGAATCTAGCTCAGTCAAAGATATCCAAGTCAAGGTTAATATTAGCCACGAATTTCTGGGAGATTTAGAAATTTACTTAATTGCTCCCAATAATCAGCGAGTATTATTACAAAGTCGCACATTGGGTTGTCGCACGCATTTACAAGCTACCTACTCCCTGGGTTCCCATCCAGCACTCAAACAATTATTATCTTTATCTACTAAAGGATATTGGCAATTATGGGTGGTAGATATGGCATCACAGGATGTGGGCACAATCAATCATTGGGAGTTATCTTTAGGTATTTAGATATTTAAAAATGGTAGATATATCTTGTGCAAATATTAACTATAAATATTGACCGGAAAATAAACTGGATACAAGCACCCGGATTCATCTGTGGAGAGGAAAAAATGTTTTCCGAATTTCATTAGCCCCTCGATTCATTGATGGAGTAACTGTTAGCGTAGCACAAGAGTGAAGGAGGCTAACTGATAACTGATAACTGTTAGCGTAGCTCCTCCGGAGGAGGCTAACTGATAACTGAAATGACTGTGAGCGATCACTTTAAGAATTAGACACTTGTGCCAAGGCAGGAGGGTTAGCAACTACCAAGTGATCCTTACTTAATTTTTGCAAAGCCTTCCCTAAATCCTGAGTCAAGGTTTTAGCATCTTTTTTCACACAACCATTGAGATAATCAGCTACAGAGATTGGCGCGCCAATATTAATACTGACATCTGCACCCCACTGAGGATATTCTTGATTGTAATTTAGACCTATGGGGACAATTTTTGCTCCCAATCCTGGATGGCTGGATTCAGCCGTGAGAGCCAGACGAGCAATTCCAGCTTTGAGGGGATGAACCTTACCATCACGGAAAATACCTCCCTCCGGGAAAATAACTAAAGATTCTCCCTGTTGGAGTAAATCAACCCCATGACGCAGAGTAGTGATGGATGGACGTTGGGGATTCACTGGAAAACCACCCATGCGTCGGACAAACCAACCTTGTATCCCTTGACATTCATTCATTGTCACCATGAATCTCAAGTCTCTCCCTGTGGCAAAACGCCCAGCAGCATAGGGTACTAGTAATGCATCCCAACGAGAACGATGGGTAGGAGCGAGGATTATTGGTCCAGTTTCCGGAATATTCTCTTGTCCAGTAATTCTAATCTGACGAAAAAAGAAGGGTAAAACTAAGTTATGTCCCAAGAAATAAGCTAGAGGACTAAACCAAGGACAAACATGAGAATTAGTAACAGTTCTATTGCTTACAGTAGTAATTTTTGTTTCGTATTCAGTATGGGAATAAGAATGGAGTTCCATCATAACGGTGATTGGTAGTTGCTGAATGGAATATCGTTAAAATGTTTAATAGTAACACCGTAGATTTTCTTCCCTGACTTGTGCTATTCCTACTGGACAGTTTCACCTCTGTCCTTTATTTTTTATCTCTGTCGCCGATGAGCAAACCAAGCTTGTAGATGTTGGCGACAAGTAGATTCAAGAACGCCTCCAATGACTCTAACCCTGTGATTAGATGCTGCACCATCGGGAATGTTCTCAACAGTACGAATTGCGCCAGTTTTAGGATCGTCCACTCCATAAACTAAAAATCCTAAACGAGATTGCACAATTGCACCAGCACACATGGGACAAGGTTCCAGAGTTACGTAGAGAGTACATTCATGCAAACGCCAAGTTTGTAACTTGCGAGCTGCTGCTCTTAAAGCAATAATTTCTGCATGAGCTGTGGGATCTCGATCGCGCTCTTTACGGTTTTCTCCTTCACCTACCATGTTGCCGAATGAATCAATAATAACAGCCCCTACCGGGACATCACCAGCATTTCCTGCTGTCTTGGCTAAGTCTAATGCATGACTCATCCATTGCCTATGTTGTAAATACTGAGTCTGTTTAATTAACATTCATTTTTTTTTGTCAGCAGAAATACTTGAAAATTCTATGGGTTACAAAATAGAATTACCATACATATTTTATTGCTAGTGCTTTACTACACAAATTATTTATATTTGCTTACCACTGCCCAATGATCATAAATGCTTTGTTATTCTTTCCATATATACCTTTGTGACTATATGTTGTTTGGCGATCATCCATCTTATCATCAAAGTTATCTCGTACAATCATTAGTATCTTTAATGACAGTTATTCACATTTATATATGGGAATCGGCAGGGTGAACGAAAACGTAAGTAATAAGTAATAATTAATAAGTAATAAGTAATACAGGGGTTCCTACTCAAATGAGGTTGTACCAGCATCCAGAATTGCCAAGTCTTTCTGCTTCAAGTATGTACCTCACCAGATAGAGAAACCCTTTGACTTTTGACTTTTGACTTTTGACTGACGCTCAGCGGTTGACCACAGTCTTTTTCCCTGATCCGAATCGGGATTAGATATTTAATCAAGATGATGCAGCGAGCAGAGAATCTAGTTGACCTAGCGTATCTAACTTATACATATCATCACAACCACCAATATGCTGGTTATTGATAAAAATTTGTGGGACAGTTCGCTTCCCATTGGCTCGTTCTGACATTTTGTTCCTAGCCGGTGCATCCCCATCAATTTTATATTCGGTAAATTTTACTCCCTTCCACCACAACAGCATTTTGGCACGGATACAGTAAGGACAAGTTTGCCAGGTATAAATCTCAACATTGGCTTTTACCTGTTCCGATTGGCGATTAAATAGGGCATTAATAAATTTGAGCATCTTATGAACTACTTAGGAATTAGTTTATAAGTTTAATTATGCCTTAGTTTAGATAGATTAAATAAACCATGTCTACTTTGAAAATCATAGTTTCTGCTTACTAATATTCAATCGGGTGAAGAAAGGGCACGGCATTATTAAGGTTATGACCTATGCAAAAATATTGTAGGTGCCGTGCCCCTACAGAGGAATTTTTTTCACTTGTTATAACTCGTTTCCAGGCTCAGCCTGGAAACGTATCCGTTGGAGGCTCTGCCTCCCTAAAATGAATCTACTTGGTAAAACCTTGTAACCTGGAAAGCTAGATTTAATAAATGATCGCAACACATACCTCGGTAGAGACGTAGCATTGCTACGTCTCTACAAGAATCTTTTTTCGTTTAGGAATTTTTTTTAATTACGTCTACCTTCATCCATCTCATAAAAACAAATTACCAATATAATTATTTTCTATGGCTTAAATACCCCACAATAACAAACATAAAATAACATTCCTATTCCTCAAGGATGATTTCCCCAATCCGTTCTTGACTTCTTGTAATACACGATGTAGTATAAAAGGTCTGAATCAGAAGGGAAAACTCCTGATAAGAGTGCATCATGGCAACATTTAGAGATATTCTCAATTATTTTCGCCCGTACTGGAAATTGAGTATTTTGAGTATTGGGGTCTCCAGTGTTTACGAAATATTTGATTTGATTGTACCTTATGGGATTGGGCAGATTTTAAATGTTCTTTCTGGTCAACCATTAGATAAACCAATTCAAGGAGCGATCGCAACTCTAGCAAATTCCCTCAATTCCCCGGTAAATAAAGTATTTTCGTTGGGTGTATTGTTGGGTTTAATTTTTGTTGTCACAGTAGTGAGAGCGCCGACACAACCTTGGTTAACCAGTTGGTTTCACTGGGATATAGCCTTAAGAGCACGTCGGGATCAAAATCAGAAGGCGATCGAAAAAATTCTCACCCTACCCCTAGAATTTTATGATGAAAACAACCCTGGTAGAATTGCATCAAGGATAGCAAAAGGACTGGATAATTATACTTGGACTTATCCAGAAATTGCCGGACAATTAATTCCTAAGCTATTTCGAGTATTGGGGATTTTTGTATTTATTTTGGTCGTGGAATGGCGAATTGCGGTTTTATTTCTGATTTCCTTTATTGCCATTCTTATCTTCAGCTTAAAACATTTACAGCGTTTGATTCGGTACGAAAGTCGTCTAGATCGATATATGGAGGATACGGGAAGTCGCACATCCGAAATTGTCACCAATATCAAAACCGTCAAAGCATTTGCAACGGAAGCCAAGGAGCTAAAACGACAAAAACAAAGATTGTCAAGGGAATTAACAGTTATTGATTACCGCATTCATAGAGGGTATATCAAACTTGGTACTTGGCAAAGAAGTGTCATTCAATTTTGCGTTTTTGTAGTATTAGGTTTAACCTTAGCAGCGACAATTGATGGCAAAATTTCTCTGGGTCATTTTGTGATGACTTTAACTCTTTCTAGCATGGCCTATGCAGAGTTAGAACCAATTAGTGTGTTGGCAGAAATTTTTGCCCGTCGTTATTCTTCCATGCTGCGATTTAACCAATTTCTCCAACAGCCATCAGGAAAAGATACAGTTGGTCTTTTAGCAGAAGCAACAGCAGCAGAACCACCCTATAAATTTACCGGGAAAGTAGAGCTTTCCCATGTCAATTTTGGCTACGAAGCTAATCGTCCAGTGTTAAATGATATCAATTTGTTAATTGAACCCTATCAAACAGTGGCATTAGTAGGCCGTTCTGGTTCTGGTAAATCTACCCTAGTAAAACTACTATTGCGGTATTTTGAACCCAATCAGGGTCAAATTCTCATGGATGGAGAAGATATTCGCACCCTAGATGTAGGTAATTATCGTCGTAGACTAGCGATCGTTCACCAGGAGGTAGATGTTTTCAATGGTACTATCTTAGATAATCTCAGGTATGGTAGACCAGATGCAACCTTTGAGCAGGTTGAATCAGCTAGTCGCATGGCGAGATTAGATGAAGTTATCCAGAGCCTACCCCAAGGTTATTACACCGTAGTAGGGGAGCGCGGTGTCAGGTTATCTGGTGGACAAAGACAACGGTTGGGAATTGCTAGGGCATTACTAGTTGAACCAGATGTGTTGATATTTGATGAAGCTACCTCTAGCTTGGATTACGAGTCGGAGCGTTCCATTCAACTAGCCATGCAAGAACTCCAAGGAACCCGTACTACCATAGTCATTGCTCACCGTCTGAGTACTGTGAGGGAAGCCGACAAAATTGTGGTATTAGATAGGGGCGAAATTATCGAAGTGGGTAGCCATGAAGAGTTGCTCCATCATGGAGGAATTTACCACAGGTTACACGCTTTGCAAGAGACTGGAGAGTTGTTGAGTTAAGGAATGTAATACATAGTCATTATGAGATGGGTTGTGCGTTAGCGTTCTGAAAGAAAGCTTACAGAAGGTATGGCGCAACCCATGTTTTTTTGAATTATTTTCCTTGAGGATATCCAAAAATCAAGTCCGGTTAAATACTTATAATTAAATGTAGGTTGGGTAGAACGAAACCAAACCCAACAAAAGGCTGATTGTGTTGGGTTTCGTTCCTCAAACGCCACTTCTCTCAACGCGGGGAACCCGCGCACAAGAGTGGCTCCCCAACCTACAAATCATTAAATTTTTTTCTAAATTCTAAATCCCTCTTCGAGCTTAACCGAGTATTATGATCTAAAAATTCAATTGTTCATTACAAAAATTGTTATCAAAATGAATGAATATAAACAGCAAGTCATAGATTTTTTTAATAACAGAACAGCCTACGATGATGAAGGAGAACGTCATCCCCAAGAAGCAAAAAAATTATTAGATTTAGTTCCTATTAAACCAGGTCAAAAGATACTCGATATTGCTACTGGAACTGGTTTAATAGCAATTGCTGCTACCCAAAAAGTTGGTTCGGTAGGATATGTGATGGGGGTAGATTTTTCCCCTGGAATGTTGCATCAAGCCAGACAAAAAATAGCTGCCTTGGGTTTAAAGAATATTGAATTAATTGAGGCTGATGCTGAATCATTAGAGCTTCACCCTCATAGCTTTGATGCCATTTTTTGTTGTTCAGCACTTGTTTTTATGCCTGATATTCCTGCAACTTTACGAAAATGGTACCATTTCCTCAAAAATGGCGGATATATTGCATTTTCAACCCCTGGGGAAACTGCTTATATGTCATCTGTGCAAATGGAAATTTGTCAGAGATTATTTAATATTAAGCTACCCCATATCCTCGAACCTCTGAATACACCCGAAAAGTGTCGTCATCTTCTACAACAATCAGGTTTTAGGGATATGCAAATAGAAATTGAACCCTTTGGAGAATATCTGAGTTTGAATGATACCAACAAAGTCTTTTTGAATTGGCGAGGTGAGAGTTTTTATCCTAGGGGTAATCCACTTGTGCAACTTACCGAGACACAATTAGACAAATTACAAGCAGAATATCGAGCAGAGATGGAAAAATTAGCCACAAATGAGGGAGTTTGGCTTGATCGCACTACTTATTTTATTCTAGCTAGAAAATAGTTGTTAGTTGTTAGTTGTTAGTTGTTAGTTGACAGTTGACAGTTGACAGCTTAGGTGTGGGAGCCGCACTCGAGATATTTTCATCCTTGGTTGTGGGATTTGACCGTGGGGGGCTAGCTTGAAAGTAACCTCACCCTGTCCTGACGGACATCCCTCTCCTTAATAAGGAGAGGGAAAGATTTTTACGTAGTAAAAAGCGAGGGTGAGGTTTTTCATGGGCAGGTTGTGGGATTTTCCCCTGGGGGATAGCTTGAAAATAGTTAATCAGCGCAGAGTTTGTAGGGGCGCATTGCGTGCGCCCTTGAGGAGTTAGTCACAAAGCATTTTCATACTTGGTTGTGGAATTTTCCCGTAGGGGGCTAACTTGCAAATAAATCCAAATTTTTAGTAATATAAGTTACAAAATCAAGCCTCGTAACTAGAGCCTAAAAAGAACTATAACTGTACAAAAATGTTCTTTATCGAGAGAATATGGGAATCATCATGGTTATAAGCTCTATCTCTTATACTTAACAATATGTTACACAAGATAGCGGACATTATCACTCAATATTTACTTGGTATAATCAATTTTTCACGAGGTTTCAACCGCATACTTACTCGCCGTCCATCCCAACTTATCACCACAACAGTAGTACTTACTTTACTGCTATTTTTACCCCAAATTTGGATGACTGCACGAGCCTATCAAAACTTCAATAGCATTATCCAACAAGAATTACAGTTGCAAACCCTGAGTGACCAAATTACCTATCTTGATGAAGTCCTAACCATGTCAGCACGGATGAATGCAGCTACTGGTAATCGTTTTTGGGAAGAAAGGTATCGCCAATTTGAACCTCAGCTTGATGCTGTAATTAAGCAATCTATTAAACTAGCTCCCGACGCTTATAACAGTGAAGATGCGAAAAAAACCGATGCAGCCAATGAGCGGTTAGTGGAAATGGAATCTCGCTCATTTAATTTGGTTCGCAACAATCAACAACAAGCAGCACAAGCACTGCTGTCAAGTCCAGAATATGAAACAGAAAAACAACAATACGCCGATGGTGTAGCTAGAAGAAATCAGGCGATCGCTCAACAAATTGACAATAAAGTGATAGAATATCGCCAGCAGTTGTTTTGGTCGAGTTTTGTTGCGATCGCTAGCTTAATAATGCTCATTCCTGCATGGCTATTGGTATTACGAGTATTAAAAGAATACTTACAGGCGCGAAAAATTGCTCAAACTGCATTGGAAGAAACAAATCAACAATTAGAGATTCGCGTTCAACAGAGAACCCAAGAATTAAGCAAAAAGAATGATCAACTGCAACAAACCCTGGATGAACTACAAATTACTCAATTACAGCTAATTCAAACTGAGAAAATATCTGCTTTGGGTCAGATGGTAGCAGGTATTGCCCATGAAATTAACAATCCCATCAACTTTATTCAAGGAAATATCAACCCTGCCATATCATATATCCAAGATTTGCTGGAACTGCTACAACTATATCGGCGATATTATCCCGAACCTCCACAAGAAATTCAAGAGCACATAGAAGCAGTTGAAATAGATTATATCCAGAAAGACCTATGGAAAATATTTGATTCCATGAAGTTAGGTACTGAACGAATTAGCAATATTGTACTATCCCTGCGAAATTTCTCCCGTCTTGACGAAGCTGGATTCAAAACCGTGAATATTCATGAAGGGATTGATAGTACCCTAACCATCCTCCAACACCGTTTAAAAGGAACATCAAACAATCCAGTAATCTCCGTGGTTAAAGAATATGGGGAACTTCCACTTGTGGAATGTTACCCCAGCCAGTTAAATCAGGTATTTATGAATATTTTGGCAAATGCCATTGATGCTTTAGAAGATGAATATGCAACTTCAAAGAAATTACCTACAATTCGTATTAATACTGAAATAGTTGATGGTGAATGGGTTATAATTCGTATTGTTGACAATGGTTCTGGCATTCCCGAAGAGCTACATCCCAAGCTATTTGACCCCTTTTTCACCACTAAAGAAATAGGTAAAGGTACGGGACTAGGACTATCCATCAGTTACCAAATTATTGTAGAGAAGCATGGTGGTAATTTATCTTGCCAATCAACTTTGGGAGATGGTACTGAATTTCTCATCAAAATTCCGATTTTTCAGCCCCAATAATAGGTATATTTTTGCCAAACACATCAACTTCTAACTCCTGTGCATTGTCCATGTCATGGACATAACCACATTTAGCATTGACAAAAGCATCACAATAACTAACGTAAGGCTTAACATCTAATACAGGTGTACCATCTAACAAATCAATCCCTTCAACATACAAAACCAAGCCTTCTATTTTTAATAGTTTAATAGCACTCAGTCCAATAGGGTTGGGGCGATGGGGGGCGCGGGTTGCTAAAGTACCTCGTCGAACCCGAGGACCCCGTGGAAGCATAACAGTGGGGTTCCAATGCTTATTCAGGTGCAGCCATGAAATCACCCAGATGCGTTCAAAACCATCCATATCCTTGAGTGCTTCTTCTGGTATCGTATCAGCAAATAGTTCAATTGTAGCGATCGCTGGCTGGTAATCTGGGGGAGTTGTGCCCAGGTGTGACTGTCGTGGCGTTCCGTGTCGCTCTTTATAGGGAGAGTGGACTACACCAATGGGGCGCAAACTAATTTCATCTGGAAAGGAAACAGCTTGAATATAGTCTTTTGGAGGTAGTTTAGGCATTGTATCTCCACAAAAGCATTTACTTGGCCAATCATAATCAAATTGATGTTCTCATGTAACGGGCGATCGACAATTAGTCAGATTTCAATTTTTTCTGCAAAACTCTTGCTATTTAAGATATTTGTGCTACGATTAATAATCGTGGATAGCACGGGTCGGTGTCCGAGTGGTTAATGGAGACGGACTGTAAATCCGTTGGCTAGCGCCTACACTGGTTCAAATCCAGTCCGGCCCACCTTCAAAGTTATGAGTTATGAGTGGTGAATTGATCAAAACAATTCCCTAACTCTTAACTCTTAACTACAAAATACATTTTGCCCATGTAGCTCAGGGGTAGAGCACACCCTTGGTAAGGGTGAGGTCATGAGTTCAAATCTCATCATGGGCTTTTTAGCATGTAAAAAGAATATAAACCTATAGGCTGGAACTATTGTCTATTGCCTATTTCCTACCTCTACCAAAAGACTTTTACAGCTAACGCTGTGCCACGCGAACAGCAAGTCCTAATTATACTGATAATCTTACCTAATAATCGAGTATAAAACATAATTTTTAGGTTAGCGATCGCAAAAATTTCAACCCTATTTACTGTTGATGTCTTTACAGAGGTTGCGATCGCTTTCTGGGGCATTGTGTTTGAGATAACCCCTCATTTTGTCACAAGCTTCCTGTATTAGCTTGTCTAATTTTAAATCTGCTAAATTCCATAGAATCACAGTTTTGTCCTCACTGGCAGAAGCAAGAGTCTTGCCGTCAGGGCTAAAGGCAACGCTGTTAACAGCATTTTGATGCACCTTGAGAGTTTGCGGTTTTGGTTGTTTAATTTTAGGGTTCTCAAGGTTCTCAAGGTTCCAGAGTTTGATGGTTTTGTCATTACTGGCAGAAGCAAGGGTCTTGCCGTCAGGGCTGAAAGCAACGCCCAATACCATACCTATATGCCCCCGGAGGGTTTTGAACTCTTTACGATCTTGAAGATTCCAGAGTTTGATAGTTTTGTCCCCACTGCCAGAAGCAATAATAATTTTGTCATCAAGGCTGCTGAAGGCGACACTGTTGACCCGATATTCATGCCCTTGGAGGGTTTTGAATTCTTTACCATCTTGGAGATTCCAGAGTTTGATAGTATTGTCCCAACTGCCAGAAGCAATAGTTTCGCCATCAGGGCTGAAGGCGATGCTGCTAACCCGATTTTCATGCCCCCGGAGGATTTTGAGTTCTTCACCTTGGAGATTCCAGAGTTTGATGGTATTGTCACTACTGCCAGAAGCAATAGTTTTGCCATCAGGGCTGAAGGCGATGCTGCTAACCCAATTTTTATGCCCCTGGAGAGTTTTGAGTTCTTCACCTTGGAGATTCCAGAGTTTGATAGTCTTGTCCCTACTGCCAGAAGCAATAGTTTCACCATCAGGGCTGAAGGCGATGCTGCTGACTAAATTTTTATGCCCTTGGAGGGTTTTGAATTCTTTACCTTGGAGATTCCAGAGTTTGATAGTACTGTCCCAACTGCCAGAAGCAATAGTTTCACCATCAGGGCTGAAGGCGATGCTGCTGACTACATTTTTATGCTTGAGAGTGTTCAGTTCTCTACCTTCATTCTTCCAAATTTTGATAGTTCTGTCAGAACTGCCAGAAGCAATAGTTTTGCCATCATGGCTAAAAGCGACGCTGTTGACTGTATTTGCATGGCCCTTGAGAGTTTTGAGTTCTTTACCATCTTGGAGATTCCAGAGTTTGATAGTATTGTCCCTACTGGCAGAGGCAATGGTCTTGCCGTCAGAGCTGAAGGCGACGCTTATGACATCATCTTCATGCCCCTTGAGGGTTTTGAGTACTTGACCTTGAAGGTTCCAGAGTTTGATGCTGTTGTCATCACTGGCAGAAGCAATAGTTTTGCCATCAGGACTGAAGGCGATGCTGTTGACCACACTTCTATGCCCAAAGACGGTTCTCCGAAAGCGCGTGTTCAGTTCTTTACCTTGAAGATTCCAAAGTTTGATGGTATTGTCATCACTGGCAGCAGCAATGATCTTGCCGTCAGGGCTGAAAGCGACGCTGTTGACATAATTGACACCATCTGTATATCCCTTGATGGTATTGAGTTCTTTACCATCTTGAAGATTCCAGAGTTTGATGGTATGGTCTTTGCTGACAGAGGCAATAGTCTTGCCATCTGGGCTGAAGGTGACGCTGAAAACGTCATCTGTATGCCCATCCAAGGTTTTGAGTACTTTACCATCTTGAAGATTCCAGAGTTTGATGGTATTGTCATCACTGGCAGAAGCAATGGTCTTACCGTCAGGGCTAAAGGCAACGCTGTTGACTGCACTGGTATGCCCCTTGAGGGATTTTAATTCTTTACCATCTTCAATATTCCAGAGTTTGATGGTATTGTCATTACTGGCAGAAGCAATGGTCTTATCATCAGGACTAAAGGCAACGCTGTTGACTGCACTTCCATGCTTATTCAGCCGATTGTGCTCTCTAAATCCTTTCCCATCAACTGCCTCATGCAAGACTGTCGAAATTAAATTTTCAGTTTTGGGTGTATTGCTTCCAAATTTTTTTCTTCGTAGGTTCTCTGCCTTAATAGCTTCAAGCAGGGCATCAAACTTGACATTTTTCTGGGAGAGTAGTAATGAAAATTGACTTAAAGAATTAAGTTGACCTTTCTGAGCATTTTCGGCTTGTTTCTGAGCATTTTTGGCTTGTTTCTGAGCATTTTTGGCTTGTTTCTCAGCATTTTCGGCTTTTTCCTTCTCCTTTACAGCCCATCCAGCCAAGCCAACAGCAGCAACTAATCCTATACTAATAGCAGCAAGAAAGAACTTTTGTAGCCGAGCATTTTTTTTCTGTTCTGCGAGTCTTGCTTCGGCTGACTTTGTCTTCTCCTCCTGTAAGCGCAGCATTTCTGCTTGTCGGCGTTTTTCTTCTTTTTCTACCACTTCAATGGCATTTTGACTCGCTTGAATAAACGCCTGCTGAAGAGAAGTTGCGCTAGGTTTTTTCTTTTGTTGCTCTGTTTTTTGCAACCAGTTTTGAGCAATTAAAAATTCACTACCCCGCAACAATAAGTCATCACTTTTATCTTTGTACTCCCATTCCAAAGCCCGATGCAACCATTTACTATGACTGCGGACATGTTCTCTATCAGTATCAAGAGTTCTCACCAATTGATTAAAATTGGCATTGAAATCCCCTTCATTTCCATTAAAATCAATCCATTGCACCTTCCCCAACTCTGGATGCAAATCATTGGTATTTACCTGGCGATGTAGCAGAGTCACAAACCGTTTATTCAAAGAAGCAGCATACTCCACCTCATCCTTACAATAAGGGGAATTTACTGACCTTGGTGAGAGAATAAATAGAAAGTTATCACTGGCTTTAATTCCTCGATAAATCTCCTGCTGAAAATCACTCCCCGAAGCAATACTTTCTTGATCGAACCAAGTTGTTTTTCCCTGTATTTGTAAGCTATCATTTAGCTTTCTCGCCAAGTCCGAGTCAGCACGAGAATAGGAAATAAACACATCCAGGGACTCTAAGGTTGGTTGTCGTAAACTTTCATCAATGAATTCTGATTGTAACTGTGTGGGTGGATGCTGTACCCTTTTCTGTGCCAGTTTCAACCAAGTTTCAGCACTGCGTAAATTATATCCCCGTAAGAGAATGCTAGGATTATTTTGTTGCTGCTGCCATTTCAGCGCTTTAACCAACAGCATTTTATGCTCGTTGTAATAAGCTGCATCATCATATAAAATCTTCAATAGTTGGCTTTCATCCACCAGGTAATCTTCTTCCTTGAGATTGTCCGTGAGGTCAATATAATGTAAATACCGCAGGGCTGACGGCACCTGCATTTCCTCAGTTTCTCGCACCAATATAGGAATAATCCGCTTATTTAGGGATACAGCTAAATCCAATTCTTGTTGACAATAAGTAGAGTTGACTGAGTCAGGAGAAAGCAAATAAACCATATTATCTGCTTGTTCAATCCCTCGGTTAATCGCTGAGTTAAATGCTTCCCCCGTTTGAATATCTGTCAGATTCGTCCAAACCGTAATCCCCTCTCGTCTCAAACTGCGGCGAATCTTCTCCATCGTCTCCCTATCCTCATCAGCATAGGAAAGGAACACCTCAGTCATCAAGTTATTACCATTCTTGATACTTTCAGTGATGTATTCGCAATGCAAATCACTGGGAAAACAAGGCGCTTGTTCATCTTTAAACCGTATTTTTAACCAAGCTTGTGCTTGTTGTTTCTCTTCCCCAGTTAACAAATACCTCGTTTGCTTTTGATTCCTCTCCCACTCCAAGGCTTTGGCTAAAAGATGAGTATGCTTTTCAACATAATCGTCATGATGTTTTAATAATGCAATTAATCCCGCCAAAGACTGCTCAAAATCATCAATTTCCTCTCGAAAATACACCCAATTAATCTTACGAATGGTCGGGTGCATATTCTGAAAATGGTCATGCTTCCCTTCAGCTTTGTATGCTGACCACTCCTCATCCGTCCCCTTCGGGTTTCTTTGTTGCCAAGTTTCCCGACTGATTTGCTCAACATGTAATAAAGGAATAATCCGTTTATTATGCTTAATCGCTAACTCAATTTCTTTGCCACAATAGGGCGAATTTACCGAATGTGGTGCAATGATAAACAGGAAATGACATGCCTTTTCGATACCATCATCAATTTGATTCTGAAAATCTACCCCTAGAGGGATGTCATTAAAGTCAAACCACACCCTGAAATCTTGTGCGTGCAAGTGAGCTTGAAGTTTGGTTGCAAACTCTTTACTGTCAGCTCGTCCATAAGAGATGAAAGCATCGAAAAAGCTAGTCATCAACTGCTACCCCGTTCCTAACAAATTAAATTTATGGTTTATTTGTTAACAAGTAATTATACTGATAATCTTACCTGATAATCGAGTATAAAACATAATTTTTAGGTCAGCGATCGCAAAAATTTCAACCCTATTTACTGTTGATGTCTTTACAGAGGTTGCGATCGCTTTCTGGGGCATTGTGCTTCAGATAATCCTCCACTTGAACACTAGTACAAGTCGGCGGAAATACAGCAACGGTTTATAAAACGTCAAAGCTAGAGAACACAATACTTTTGACTTTTGACTTTTGACTTTTGACTTCCGCGCAGCGGTACTAGCATCCTGGATTAGCTTGTCTAATTTTAAATCTGCTAAATTCCATAGAATCACCGTTTTGTCATCACTAGCTGAGGCAAGAGTCTTACCATCAGAGCTAAAACTAACCCTAGTCACCCGTGCATTGTGACCCCTTCTATTAATTCTCATCTAGATGATTTTAGTAGCTTGATAGAACAAATCAGGAATGATAATATTTACACGTTAACTTTAGCACCATCAAAAATACTGTTCTTAGATCCGGTTAAAAGTGATGATTACCAAAGGAAAGGTATAAAGCTAATGACTTCGTTTGAGGCGTTGCTGATTGAAAGTATGAAATGTATAAACTTGTTAACTGAAAAATGATTCAAACTAAATATATTAAGTCTATTAAAAACACAGATTTTCCTGCTCTATTCAACGCCGCAGACCAAGCTTCTTTATCAGCACAAAAAAAGTACCTACTTCTTGTCAAATCAGATTTAGCAATTCTGGTTGTTAGTGCCATAATGTCTTCTTGGAGTCAGGGTCCTGACTCAAATAGTCAGGGTCTTGACTATTTAGCTATTCTCGGCGCGTTCTTGGCAACTGTGGGTGTATTTATCACAGCTGAACTTTCTTCATCCAAGCTTGAACGGATTTGGTTTAGCGCACGTGCTGTAGCTGAGTCTATCAAAAGTCTTTCATGGCGTTATATGATAGGGTCTGAACCATTTGCTTCTTTTTTAAATGACCAAGAATTGGATGAAACATTTATTGAGGAAATCAACAAAGTTTTAAGACAAAAGCAAGACATTGCCTCAGAATTAAGCACCGATGTCTCCACTATGCCGCAAATAAGTGAAAAAATGAGAGAGATAAGAGCGCTATCTGTCAGTGAACGCCGAAATATCTATCTTGAACATCGGATCAAGAAGCAGCGTAATTGGTATAGTACAAAAGCTACCTACAACCGCAAAGCAAGAAACAAATGGTTTAACGCCATTATAGTTTGCCAAGCACTTTCAATTATAGCCGCTATTTTACACGCAATACCTCCCAAACTTCCTGTGAATGGTACTGGCTTTTTTGCCGGTCTAGCTACGGCTTTTTTATCTTGGTTACAGATTAAGCGACACCAAGACCTAAGTCAATCCTATGCCCTTGCTGCTCAGGAGTTAGGGTTTATTGAAAGTTTAGGTGATCATATTACGTTAGATGAGAAATTATCAAATTTTGTTGCCCAAGCTGAAAAAGCTATATCTAGAGAACACACCCTCTGGATAGTTAAACGTAATGACTGAGGATAGGTTATGAGTTCATCGGGTGACCAACCTTTCTTAAGATTTTTATTTTTAACTAATAGTTACGCGATGTGCAGGTGAAACTGTCAAGAAATCATTGTCAGTTAGGACGTATATTTGTAGATGTGGATGTACTTCACAAAGAGATCACAATGCAGCATTGAACATTTTAAATCTTGCACGGCAAGCTACCTTCAACGCAGAGGCGAAGTAATGCTTCAGGAGTAGCAGTCACTACTCTACTTGGGGCAACCCTAGTAGAGCAAACTGCTAGGATGATTGAAGAATCTGCGCGGCTTTAGCCCGCAGAGTGTCAATTCCTAGATAAGTTCCAAGAGCGTTAACTTTTGAGCAGAAAGCATCTCTTTAATCAATTGAGTTAGGATATCAAAACTCTCCTTGAGGTCAATTGCTTGCACCAGCCCAGAAGCAACTAACTCCTTTGCTTGGTGATCGCTAGCTTCCCCACGCAGTGCCGCTGTCAGTGTATCAGCAAATCGTCCAGTCCCAGCAACAGCAAGTACTGGTCGATTCGCTTTTAGATTCTCTGACACATCCTTCTTGGAAATCTCCCCACCGTTAACTAGCACTGCGACCGATGGCGCACCGTTTGCCAGTACAGTTGTGACATCAGCCAACCAAGGCGATTCATCACCCCAGTTAGAGCCAGGAATTAGCACAAAATGACTGTGATGCGGCTCCAATGCTGCAACCTCTTCAGGGGGGATTTGATTGGGAAGAGCTACCTTTCCAACTGGAGTTACACCAATCAAGGGAAATGTGGCTGATATCTCGGCACGAGCTTGACCCATCATCTGCATCACACCAAAATCAGTGCCGCCATCCACAACAGACGCACCTAGTTCTTCAGCCACCGGAGCCAGCACTTTTACAAATAACGAGCGCAGACGGCTTAAATCAGCCTCGCTCATCTTACCTGCACCACCTACAACTACTAGGACGGGACGCGGACTGTGAAGTTCTAGTTTGCCCATAGCAGTGGACAACTCCTTTGGGGACTTAACTCGAATAGCAGATGCCGTTAGTCCGTTTGAAGTGGCAATTTTAAAGGGTTTTTCCATTTAGTTAAATATGTTACTATTCAGTTAATTTATTTACCTGGAAGGTATTTGGAGAGAGGAGAAGGAAAAATCACATATTCAAGTCAATAAACATTATGATGGCTACTTTTATATATATCTACTATATACATCTACCATCAGTGATATTCCTTAAAGATAAGTAGGTGGGCGTTAAAAAATCAATCTATGTAACAAAATGTACAATCAACGAACAGCTTAGAAATAGGTTATAGGGTTTCCGGATTTAGAAATATGCTAACGTATATGCGTAGTGCTATATTTTGCGTTGTATTTGTAAATACGCAGATCCCCGACTTTTTGGAAAAGTCGGGGATCTTGTTGATCACAAATGGTTTAAGATTGGTACAGGAAGCGATCGCTCATTACTAACTAGCCAAATATTCATTCATACTAGACTGGGTTCTCCGCAGCTTTTTTAAGGCTTCTCGCTCAATTTGTCGCACGCGCTCCCGGCTAATATTGAGAATTTCACCTATTTTTGCCAGGGTTAGGGGTTGTCCATCACTCAAACCATAGCGCAGAGATAAAACTTCTTTCTGTTGGGGTGTCAGCTTATCCATTAAGCGTTCTACTTCATTAGATAAGGACGACTGGATGGCGAAGTCTTCAGGGGAAGAGTTGGGATCTTCTAACATTTCCCCTAACTCGGTGTCATAATTATCTCCCAGCCTCAAGTCTAAGGATAATGGAACCCTGGACTTCTCCAAATACTCCCTCACTTGCTGGGGAGTCAATGATAATTCTGTTGCTAACTCAGCCATACTGGGAGCGCGCCCCAAATTCTGGGACATTTGACGTTGGGCTTTTTTGATTTTGTTTAATTTCTCGGTAATATGAATTGGTAGGCGAATGGTTCTACCTTTTTCTGCGATCGCTCTAGTAATAGCTTGACGTATCCACCAGTAAGCGTAGGTAGAAAATCGATAGCCTTTGCTGGGGTCAAATTTTTCCACACCCCGCTGCATACCAATACTACCTTCCTGAATTAAATCCAGCAAATCGACGTTACGCTTGATGTATTTTTTCGCCACTGATACCACTAGCCGCAAATTGGCTTCTACCATTTTACGCTTGGCTATTTCACCATCAGCGATCGCTCGTTTTAATTCCGTTACTTCTAATTTAGCCGCTTGTGACCATTCTTCCCAACTTGGTTCATGTCCCAACTCATTGGCAAGAGATTCCTTGGTTTCATACAATGCAGTTGCCTTTTGCACCTGCTTACCATATTGAATTTCTTCCTCATGGGTTAAAAGTGGTACTCGACCTATCTCACGCAGATAAGTCCGCACGAGGTCTGTAGGTGTATTCACGGTCTTCATAGTGCGACTCTTGGAATAATGATAAGTTTAGCGATCGGGTATTTCATCTAAGGAGGCTGCTATTGGTTAATCACCAATCTAGGGAGCAATCCTGTTTGTAATTAGTCATCTTTATGGATATCCAGTTTGCCAGTGAATGATAATCAAATTAGATTTTTAATTGATAAAAAATAGAATTTATAGTTATTTGACTGGTTTTGCAAGTATCCTGAGTTAGATATCAAAGGATAATATTCAAATTTCTTATGTAAATATTTAATAATTGTAACATTTATGATTTTTGTCTGCCTACTAATCTAGAGATAGATTTTTGAGAATTTCCCTCATGTAGAAGGGATTATGGTCATTATAGAGAGGACTATATTGTCATGACTGGCAAGTTGCTTTTTCTCAGTTTTGTTTACATAACTCAATCATAAATGTAATTTCGTTGGGATTTGTCAGGCTTTATTTTTTCTTTCGAGTGTTTTGGGAGGAAAGAGTGAGGGAGATGTGGGAGTGATGAAGTAGGGGGTGGGGTTTCCCTACCCTATAGGAGGTTATAATAAAATCTTTGTTCCAACCTGGGGGATTAGTGGCAATGTTTTGATGTATTATTTTTAATGCTTGTTTTGTATAAATCATGCGATCGCAAATATTTTATTACAAAGCCGATTAAATTGAGTTGGGGTAAGCTAGGAGAAACGATTAAGTTATTACCAGTAAATGGGATCAATAGCAATGCTACGTCTCTACCAGGGTATGTGTTGCGATCATTTATTAAATCAGTATTAGGATACCACTTGACAAATTCTTCGTAAGTTATAGATTTAGGTAAAGCATGAGTCATTTAAGTTACCATTAGCTTGGTGGATTGTGCAACCAAACAGTTGTCCGGCTGTTCAAATTTCCTCTGGATCGATATTTAATTCTCGCAACTTAGCAGCTAATTTTTCTGCAACTTCTTCTGGTGTGGGAACTAACTTACCTTCTGGTGTAAAAAATCGCAATAAACCATCGTAAATTCCCAGATATAATCCTAGCTGTTGACTCCACAAATGCCCTTGATTATTAGGTTCTAAAGGCTGATATTGACCATCTACCAAATGAAATCCAGCAAATTCTAAGCTATAGGGGTCAAACCAAAAATAATCAGGGGTACGAAAAGTATCTTGGTAAATTTTTTTCTTTAATTCTCTATCTGTATTAGCTGTTGATTCTGAAAGAATTTCTAAAATTA
>JAAUYI010169413.1_pt1 | contig 52356 bp, 60 predicted proteins | sample 7278041 | NCBI WGS metagenome assembly JAAUYI01 (sample SAMN14350216, study PRJNA611818) | marine sediment metagenome | isolation source: surface marine sediment (0.6m) | place: French Polynesia: Moorea | collected 2018-08
GTCCAGCATATGGAGCTGTTTCACCCTTTTTCGCTTTAGGAAATGCCGCTTGCTTTGAGGATAGTAAAGTTTGATGAAGCAAAAAGGCTCTTTAACAGAGGAAGGGTTAACATTTGAAACTTTTCCTAGGGTAACAATTAGATATTTTAATGCTGAAAAATTTTCTCAGATTTCACAAGAAGTTTTGCAGGTTTGGCAACAAACTCTTGGAATCAAAGTCACTTTATCCCCAGTCAGACTGGCCTGCCCATATCGCTGCAATTTAACAGAAAGACGATCAGATCGCAAGCGTAGCGCTTGCTTTTAAGTATAGATCCTATCTACGTACTCCAATTTTTTAAACATAAGGATAGCACGGTGAATCTGGTCAATTGGAAGTCCCAAAAGTACATCGATCTACTCGAAGCTTCAAATGATGAAGCGGATCTTAAGAAGCGGAAGGCAATTCTTATTGCAGCTGAAAAAGTTCTAATGAATGAGATGCCCATCATCCCTATCTATTACAACACAGTAGAAATTTCTAAAAAACCACAGCTTACTGGAGTTGTTTTCTCGAAAGGAGATGTAGACTTTAGGTTTGCTCGTTTTTCCCCATAGAGGAAAGCGCTTCTTCGGTATCGATCACTTCGGAAAGATAGTATTTTAAGAGTCTCAACACAAATTTTGGAGTGTTATAAACACCCTTTGTTGAAAAAACGATCTCGAGATGAGGATCCCCGTTTGTGATGAGCGAAATCATGACGATTGTTGTAGGATGATCATCGACAACTTTGGGAACAACCCAAATTGCAAATTGGTGATTGAATAACGTAACCTTATCAGAGGTTTCTATCACATGAAAATAGTGGGGCAGTTGCTCTTGGTTTTTATCCTCTTCAAAAGAGTCATGAGTTAGAAGACCTGTCTTTTCTAAAAGTGCCATATCCACTTCTATAATCCCTTCAGGAATCCAACTCGGAAGACTTGAGATGAACTGATTGTAGGCTTGATCCAATTGTATGGGATTCATAAATGATCCGCTAGCTCCTTCATTATCTTTCTGAGAGTCGAACCTGCGAAATTCAAAACTCAGCTTTACCAAGCATTCTATGCTTATTTTTTTCTTCATAGGGACACTTTTCTTTTTTTTAAAGTAGTGATTTATTTTTAATTTTTATTTTCATTTAAACATCTAATATTTAAAATATTTAGCAGGTTTGTTTTGTTGTAACTTTCTTCTAATTGATAAATTTGTTAGAACTAGAAGCAACTCTGGGATTAAAAATGCGGCTACTTTTTCTTTTTTTGTTTCTTTCGGTTGCATCGCAAGCTTTTTGCAAATCTCTTGATGTGACTGTTTCTGCAAATTCGGCGATCTTAATCAATGCTGAAACAGGAGCCGTTCTTTATGAAAAGAAAGCTGATGATCGTGCGTATCCTGCGAGTCTTACAAAAATTGCTACCTGTCTCTATTCAATAAAAAAGCATAAGAAAAATCTTAATGAAGTTGTGGCCTGTCCCCAGCACTGCCTTCGACGCATGAGTAAGTCAGTGAAAGTTGCTCGTGAGTATAAAGATCCAGCTTATCTGTTAGAACCTGATGGTTCTCATTACATGATTAAAAAAGGGGAAAAACTCCAATTTCTAGAACTTTTGTACGGCCTTATGGTTTCGTCAGGAAACGATGCGGCAAATTATCTTGCCTATTATCTGGGAGGAAGTATTCCAAAGTTTGTTGAAGGAATGAATGAGTATCTTACAGAGATTGGATGTGAAAATACGCACTTTTCAAATCCCCATGGGTTGCACCATCCTAAGCATTATTCCACAGCTCGAGATATCGCTTGTATAGCAAGAGAAGCTTTACAAGTTGATCTGATTCGTTCCATTGTCTCAACCAAAGAACATCAGCGGCTTGAAACAAACCTTCAAACAGCAAAAAGAGTTCAAAATAAGAACCTTTTAATCCAACCTGGTAAATTCTTCTATCCTCAAGCTATTGGAATGAAAACAGGCTATCACTCAGAGGCAGGCTACACGTACGCAGGGGTAGCAAAAGATCGTGGAAGAACAGTAATAGCCATTCTTTTAGGGTGTGCTGCCTCCTATAATCAATGTTTCCGAGATGCCATTCGCCTATTTGATGCAGCTTTTGCAGAAGAAAAAGAAGAGAGGCTCCTGTTCAATAAAGAAGAAAATATCTTTAGTCGTGAGATAAAGCAGGCGAGAGGCTCTTTAAAGGCAACCCTTACAGAAGATGTTGCAATTTCGTATTATCCTGCTGAAGAGCCTGAGATCACGATCGAACTTAATTGGGACTACAGAGTGGCTCCGATTGAAAAGGGAAGCTTTGTTGGCTGCATTAACATTCTTGATAAACAGGGAAACCTTGTCAGTACCTCTCCGCTTGTGGCTACAGAAAATGTGGATCGCGCTTTTACAGCTCTTCTTGTAGATGCGATGAGAGGAGATTGGGTTTGCCCTGATAAAGTTCAACAGATTCTCATCTTCTTCTTAAGTATGGCAGTAGGATTGAGTTTGTTTGGTCTTTTTAGAATTGAGACTGTGAAAAAGCGTCGAAAAGTCCACAAGCGTTAACTCTTGAGGGCGCGCACTTTTAGTCAGTCCTATAGTTTCTAAAGCTGCTTCTATAGCTATTGGAGGAGCCATTTCCTTGAGTGAAGCGCGGAGCATTTTCCGGCGCTTTTGAAAAGCGATACGAATCATCTTAAAAAGTTTTTCATAAGGCGTGTCCACTGGAGGTTTTTTGAGATTTAACTGAAGAACGGCAGAATCTACTTTTGGTTTCGGATAAAAACATGTTTTAGGAACAGTAAAGAGGAGTTTTGCGTCCGCATGGTAATTGGTAAACACTGTAAATGAGCTGTAATTTTTTGTTTTAATATCTGCGGTGCATCGTTTTGCGACTTCTTTTTGAACCATCAGATGAATCGATGTAATAAGATCTTGTTTGGGGAGAAGCTCTTGAAGGATGATTCCCGTGAGGCTATAGGGAATATTAGCGATGACTTTTACTTTTTGCTCTCCCTTCAATAGGCGTTTAAAAAGAACATTCCTAAAGTCGTCGACTAAGATTTGAAGTTTCCCATTTTGAAGACGCTTTAAATAGTGGGCCAATTTTTCATCTTTTTCAATCGCAATAACGAAAGCTCCTCTATCTAAGAGTGCCTCAGTTAAAACTCCAGGTCCTGGACCAATTTCAACAACCGCATCGTCTTCTTGAAGATCTGCTGCTTTAATCATTTTTTTTAAGATATTTCCATCGACAAGAAAATTTTGAGAAAGCCCTTTTTTGGGCTTAATCTCCATTTTCTTTAGAAACGAATGGAGATCTGAAGGTTTATACAAAGCCATGAGATTTTTTTACTAATCAAGGCATAGCAAAGGGTTGATAATCTTCAGAAAGCTCGCATTTAGGGTTATAGTTTTCGTAACCAAATCGTTTTTTCAAAGATTGAATGTAAGCAGCTTTTTCCTTATCCGAAGTTTCATAGAGGAGATCATTTTTGAGCTTATCGTGCATTTGCTCAAAAGTTTCAGGAAGATTTTCGATGATTTCTTTTAAGTAGAAAATGCGCATCACTGTGCTGTTATCAGAGCGACTCACTTGCGAAACAGGAAGGCTATAAGAATGCGGAGACAAAGCTTTAATCACATCGAAGTGCATTTTTGAAAGCTTTTGTGGTCCACCGCTATAATCATCGGATAAACTGATTGTGACCCCAGTTTCTTCGAGCATCGAAGGGAGCTTTTCAATGGGTTGTTCTTCCTTTTTTAGAAGGTTGTAAGCTCTCTTAGCGACACCCGCGCACTGCTCTTCATCTTTTCCACGGATCGATAATACTTGATATTTCCATTCTTCTTTAGGAGGGTTTTCCTGTAGATATTTTTCATAAGCCATTTTAATGACTTGAGGGGTTGTTGTTTGAAATACTTTAGAGTGAACTTTTATTCCAATAAGTTGTTGAATGGTCAGTTCTTGGCGGATCATAGCGCGCGCTTCTTCATAGTCATAGTTCATTTTATGGAGGTTAGACATAATATTTGGTCCAAACCGTTCTTCTAATTTTTCCCGGACTTCGCCGTCGCTAATTTTGATTTCCTTTTGCTGAGCATCTAAGAGGATGAGCTCATCGTGAATCATATCGTCAAGAGTGGGTTGCCATCGGATCAGATAGAATTGATACTTTTCCACGGGCGATAGATTGAGGTGCGGATAATATTCGAAAAGGAAAAGATCCATTTTTTTTACAACATCATAAAGAGAAATGACCTTTCCATTGATTTTTGCTAGAGGGCGGTTGTTGATCATCAACCCTGACTGACTCGAAGGTCCCTGAGAGGGTTGTTCCGTTTCATAATCGGCAAACCCTAAAGAAAAAACCGCTGTTAATAAAAAAATTAAAGAATAGGCTTTTTGCATCTCAATCCTTTTAAGTTTCAAGTGTTTTGTATTCTACTCAAAACCGCACAATAAAAGCCATCCATCTCTCCATCTTTTGGAAAAGATTGAAAGGGCTTATCGCTGAGCTTGAGTTGGTATTTATCCATAAAGTAGCTGATTTGTCTCTCATTTTCTCTAGGAAAAATACTGCATGTTGCATAGACAATTTTTCCATTATGCCTTAAAAACTTCAAGACTTTATCAAAAATTTTACGCTGTTCTTCAATGAGTTGTTCGAGCTTTTCTGGTGTAAACTTCCATTTTATATCAGGATTGCGACGGAGCGTTCCACTTCCTGAACAAGGAACATCGAGGAGAATCCAGTCCATCCGGTTTAGAAGGCCTCTTTTCTTTAATTTCTCTTCATCCAGAATTTGGGCATTTTGGATTCCCGCGCGCTTCAAACGTTTTTTGGCCTCTACTAAAGCGTGAGGTCGAACATCATAGAGATAAACCTGTCCTTTATCCTTCATAAGTGGGGCAAAACCAAGAGTTTTTCCCCCTGATCCTGCACAAAAATCGAGGATATGGTCATTGGGACGGGCTTTGACGTGATTGGCAATAAGTTGACTTCCTTCATCTTGCATTTCAAAGAGTCCTTCTTTGAATTCAGGAAGAGCAAAAAAGTTCATCCGCTTTGGAAAAACGATCCCTAATTTGGAGTATTTGCAAGGGAAGACCGAGAACAAAGGCTTCCATTTCTTCAAAAGAGCGTCTCGTGTTGTTTTCAAAGGGTTAATGCGAACTGTAGTCGGGGCTTGTTGATTGGAGTTCAAACAAAGTTCCAGGGCTCTTTTTTCTCCATACGCTTCTTGCAGATAGGTAAAGAAAAACTTTGGAAAACTGACTTGAATGTGAGGTGGATAATCTTGGCGGCTGTCATGCTGAGAACTTGAGTAGGCTTCAATCCGGTCCTCCCAATTGACCGGCTTTTTGCATCTTGCATCTAAAAGACCCTTGCAGCGGATGATTCCGTAAAAGGTTGCACAGATTTCTGCTCGATCTTTTGACCCAACAGCTTTGTGCTTTCTAAAATAATTCCTTAGAAATACATCCAAAGGAAGAGGGGTTTTCTCTGACTCTCTTAAACTATTTAGTAAGTGATGTTTTCTAAAAGGTTTCATGCGAAACATGATAGCAGGAACCTACCCCCAAACTCAAATGTCTTTTTTCTTTCTTAAAATCTTTCCTTGTCTTAGGGAGAAACTTCATTGCTATCTCTTTAGATCTTTGGTCTTTTTAAAAGAGAGAAAAGAGAATTCCCTTGATGAAAAACGCTCAGTGACTTAAGCTAGGAGAAAACATTTTTTCACTCAAATTCAACTGCCCAAATTGGGTTTTACATGTATCCAACTGACAAATTTTCAACATCTAGAAGACATCAACGCTCTCTTAAAAATGCTGTCTCTTTATGTGGAACAGGTCTTTTTACAGGAATGAGATCAGAGATTAAGCTGCGCTCTTCTCCTGAAGGGACGGGGATAATTTTTCAACGGATGGATCTTCCAGATAAACCAAAACTTTCAGCTCTTGTTGAACATGTTCAGGAGACTCCAAGATGTACGATACTAGGCTCTGGAAACTTTCAAATTCAAACCGTTGAACATATTCTTTCTGCAATCAAAGCTTATGAAATTGACAACCTTCTTATTGAAATCGAAGGGTCAGAAATTCCAATTTGTGATGGCAGCTCTATGCCCTTTGTGGAGCTTATTGAAAAAGGAGGAATTCTCACACAAAGTCAAACAAAAAAAATTCATCACCTTGAAGCTCCTATTTTTTGGTCGAGAGGAGATGTCCATCTAGTGGCTCTTCCTTCAGAAGAATTTCGTATCAGTTACACCTTGAACTATCCAAATAGCGATCTTTTAAAATCCCAGTTTTACACCGTCCATGTTGACGAAGAAACTTACAAAACTGAAATAGCTCCCGCCCGCACCTTTTCTCTCTATGAAGAGATTGTTCCTTTGATTGAAAAGGGGAACATCAAGGGAGGGCGTCTTGACAATGCTGTGATTATTAAAGGGGATGCAATTTTAAATCCAGAAGGGGTGCGTTATAAAGATGAAATGGTTCGACATAAGATATTAGATCTGATTGGAGATCTTTGTCTTGTAGGGCAGTCATTTATTGCTCACGTGATTGCGATTCGTTCAGGCCATTTCTCAAACACTTCATTTGCTAAAGAGCTCGTCAGTAATTTCACGATGGAGACCGCGAATGTCAGCTGATGGTTCAAAAGAAAAAGTCATTTTACATACAAAACAGATCCGAGATATTCTCCCACACCGTTACCCTTTTTTATTAGTAGACCGTGTGATTGAAATCGATGTAGAAAATAATCATATTGTCGCAACAAAATGTGTGACAATTAATGAAGAATTTTTCCAAGGACATTTTCCCCAAGCACCGATTATGCCGGGCGTTCTTATTTTAGAAGCGTTAGCGCAAACCGGTGGAATCTTGATTCATGAAAAAGGGTTTGTCGATACAACAGCAGTATTACTCAGTGTAAATAATGCCAAGTTTCGTCGCCCCGCTTTTCCTGGAGATGTGCTTGTTATGCATGTTTATGGCACCCACCTTAGTTCTAAAGGTGGAAAGATCCAAGCAAAAGCGATGATTGATAACAGGCTAGCAGTAGAAGCTGTTATCGGCTTTGTCTTCAGAGGATTTGAACAGATTTAGGAAGTATTTAATGTCTACTATTCACACCGGAGCGATTATCGAAGACGGAGCCCAGATTGGAAAAAATGTAACGATCGAACCTTATGCAATCATCAAAGAGAATGTCATTCTTGGGGATAATGTAACCATTAAGTCTCACGCCTATCTCGACGGTTATACTACGATTGGCGACGGAACAATCGTTTATCCTTCCACAGTGATTGGGACAAAAACACAAGCCAAAAATTATCATGGCGAGCAAACCTTTGTTAAAATTGGAAAAAATTGTGAAATCCGAGAGTTTGTAACTATCAATTCTTCGTGTGGAAAAGGGTCAACAGTTGAGGTTGGCAATGAGTGCTTAATTATGGCCTATTGCCATATTGCTCACCACTGCAAAATTGGAAATCACGTCATCATGGCGAATGGAGCGATGCTAGCAGGTCATGTTGAAATTGAAGAGTATGCAATCATTGGCGGAATGACTCCTGTCCATCAATTTGTCCGCATTGGAGCTTACGCAATGATTGGGGGATTGAGTCGTATTACTCACGATGTTCCTCCTTACACGTTGGGCGCTGGAAGCCCTTATCGAGTTGCGGGGCTGAATCTTGTCGGTCTAAAACGGCATAGTTTTTCCCTTGAGCTCCGCAAGTCTCTAACAAAAGCGTTTAAACTCACCTATCGTTCAGGAATACAATTTACAGAAGCGCTGCAGCAGATCGAAAGCGAAATTAAGAAAAATCCGCCGATCAATCATTGGGTAGACTTTTGTAAAACCTCAAAAAGAGGGCTTATTGGTCTTCAACCCTTTGGAGCCGCTGATGAGTTTACCGATATAAAAGACGTTCTTGAAGAATGAGAATTGTCTATTTTGGAACTCCATCTTTTGCTGCTGAAGTTCTGAAATTTTTAATGGAAAGTGGCATCGAAGTGGCAGCAATTGTTACAAAACCCGATCGCCCACGAGGACGGAGTGGAAAACCAGCTTTTTCCGCTGTTAAAGAACTAGTCGCAAGAAATTACCCCGCTATTGCTCTTTACCAACCCGATAAAGCCTCGACTGCTTCTTTTGAAAAAGAGCTTCGCCGCTTTGATGCAGACCTATTTGTTGTCGTTGCCTATGGGGAAATTGTAAAGCAAGAACTCCTAGACCTTCCCAGGCAAGGGTGCATTAACCTTCACGCCTCCTTGCTACCAAAATACCGCGGAGCTGCACCTATTCCATTTGCCCTTCTTGACGGAGCAAAAAAGACCGGGATCACTGTGATCGAAATGGTTGCTAAAATGGATGCAGGAGATATCCTTGCCCAGGAGCAAATTTTCATACCAACAGCGATGAATGGGATGGAGCTTGAAGAAAAGCTTTGCATCTTAGGTAAAAAAACCCTTCTACGCGTCATTGGAAACTTTTCTCATTATTATTCTCAAAAAAAGCCGCAAGATCCTAAACAGGCCACTTATGTTCAAAAAATTGATCCGTCGATGGCAAGGATTGATTGGAATCAAGATGCCAAAACCATTCACAATCAAATCCGCGCTTTTAGCCCCCGCCCAGGAGCCTGGGCAGAGGTTGAACGCAATGGACAATGGAAAAGAATGAAAATTTATAAAAGTCAAGTTGTCCAAGGAGAGGGTGCCGTAGGATCTTCTCTTTCTTTTTCACAAAAAGAATGGGTTGTTGCCTGTGGCAAAAAAGCGCTCTCCATTATTGAAGTCCAACTGGAAGGAAAAAAGCGCTTACCCTGTAGAGATTTTGCTTTAGGTTTCAATCAGCCGTTGCAATTGAAATAAAATATATCTTGCGTCAATTTTCTTGCGCTGCTCTTCCATTTTTAAAACTTAATCTGTATACGTTGTATATAAAAAGCACAGCCAAAATAAAAAACCCGCAGTTTTTTTTTGCTTGCTTAAGTCAGGTGCACGACACACACACGATAAAGAAGTCGTATCACTTATGAATGCCAGTATTGAAATTTATTAGAGTGGGTTTTGATGCTCAGAGGAATCATACTGTTTATCATTTTCATTTCTTCTGCTTATTGTTTTGATTGTAAAGATCATAAAAAATTGGTGGTTGTACTTGGGATGCACCGTTCTGGTACAAGCTTACTTTCCAAAGGGTTGCAAGTATTAGGTGTAGACTTTGGAGACCATTTATTGGCAGGAGCTGAAGATAATGCTCTAGGATTTTATGAAGATATCGATATAGGTTCCTACAATGAAACGCTACTTTATCTATCGAAATTGTCTTGTGATTCGATAAAAAATTATCCAACAGATATTTCTAACAGAGAGGGTTTGATCAAATATGGAGTCTGTTTGCTAAAGAATAAGATGAGCAACAAACCATTTTTTGGTTTCAAGGATCCTAGGACAGCAAGAAATATAAATTTGTGGAAGGAGATTTTCCTAGATCTTTCAGACATAAAAGTAAAGGTTGTGATTATTTTTAGAAATCCTATTAGTGTTGCTCAATCGCTATATAGTAGGAATAAAATCAATCCAGTCCGATCCTATTATTTATGGCTGCACTATTATATTTCTGCTCTATCAATTGCCAATGATTTCGATACTTGTTTTATCAGTTATGAGAATTTGATGAAAAATCCTTATTTGGAAATGGACCGTTTAGGGAAGACGTTGGGCCTCCCATTCAATAATTATTCAACAGCTCATCTTAAAAGTTTTGCTAGAAATTATGTAAATTTACCTATGCAGCACCATCAATCTTCTATAGAAGAAATCAATCTGCAAAAAAATATTCCTCCTGAAGTGAATGTATTATACAAAGAAATTTTAAAGGTGGGTGACAGAGAGTCAAATCAATCAAAGCTTTTAAAGATAAGCAAAAAAATCAATCAAAGACTTATAGAATTAGATCCTTTATTAAGGATGGTAGATGAAATAGAAAAAATTGGAGAAAGTAAAGACTACCGTTTTTTTGAACTTATTGAAGAATTACTAGATAATTGAATCGGATGATGATTTATAAAAAAGTTATCGTTAAAGAGAAAGAATTTTTCCGGGATGTGGTAGAACCTATTCCGAATGAAAGATATTTTTTAGTCCACACTTTTTGTCTTTGTTTTCATTGCTTCTGACTATGAGAGAATAGACTTTTAACACTTAAAGAGGATGAGTATTTATTGCTTCTAGTAAGAGAGCGACTCGCTATTACACTTTTCATTACAATCCTTGGATTGTTAATCACGATTGCATGGATCACGCGGGAAACGATTGACCCTGAAATAGAAAGTAAAGTTTTCATTGAAATAGAAAGTTAGACTTCTAGAAATTTTCATTGTACAAAATATCCATCCTTTGATAGAATTTCCGCTTTAGCCATGACTAGTGTGGTATCAATTTTGATGACTCCACTACCGCTCAATAGTGTAAAAGTAAGCGCAAGCTGAAAATCGATAAATAAAGGAAAACTATGTCACTAAAGCTGATGGGGAAAAAAAAAGGAATGACACGCATCTACGACGAGAAAGGAAATCTGATCGTCTGCACTGTTATTGCTGCTGAGCCCAATGTCATCGTCCAAGTAAAAGATAAAGACAAAGATGGCTATCAAGCGGTTCAGCTTGGAGCTATCAAGGTTCCTGAAAGTAAAAAGAAAAATCTCTCAAAACCCTTAGTGGGTCACTTTGCAAAAGCAAAAGTTGAGCCAAGACGTCATTTACTCGAATCTCGCGTTGAAAATGCTGAAGAGTTTCAACTCGGTCAAGAAATTGGAATCGACTATTTTTCCGAGACTAGGTTCGTAGATGTTTGCGGGACTTCAAAAGGAAAAGGATTTCAAGGGGTGATGAAGCGTCACAATTTTGGCGGTGGACCAAGGTCGCATGGATCAGGCTTCCATAGAACAGCAGGATCTACTGGGATGCGTAGCACTCCAGGGCGCAGTTTGCCAGGAATAAAGAAGGCGGGACAAATGGGATCCCAGAAAGTCACAACTGAAAACCTAAAAGTGATTCGTGTCGATGCAGAAAAACAAATAATTTTAGTCAAAGGGGCTGTTCCAGGTGCAAAAAGCAGTCTTCTTTATATCCGGAAATCGATAAAGAAAACCTCTGCAAAAAAATAGGAAATGGCCGCAGTGAAACTGAAGAAATATGATTTAGAAGGAAAAGAGCTTGAAGAAATCACTATTGACGAGAATCTTCTCAAGGTCTCTGTCAATCATCAGCTGATCAAAGATTATGTTGTTGCTGTGCGGAAAAACGGGCGCCAGTGGAGCGCTAACACTAAAGGTCGCTCTGAAATTGCTTTATCAAACAGTAAGCCCCACCCTCAGAAAGGGACAGGTCGTGCAAGGCAAGGGTGTGTCAAGACGTCGCACTATAGAAAAGGTGCGGTTGTTTTTGGACCCAAGCCAAAGTTTGATCAACATGTTAAAATTAACAGAAAAGAACGCCGCGCAGCTATTCACTACCTGCTTGCACGGAAAGTAATCGATGGAAATATTCGTTTGTTGAAGCTCCAACGGTTTGAAGAACCTAAAACAAAAGCAGTTTGCAGGTTTCTAGAGGCTGCCGGATTGAAAGATAACAAAGTTCTCTTCCTTTGTGATGATGGAGAGAAAACGCAAAAACAACGCTGTAATTTCTACCTAAGTATGCGTAATATCCTTGGAGCTCGATTCATGCCGATCAACAACATCAGTGGCTATGACTTGATGCGCATCCAAGAAGTTGTTGTCATTGATTCGGCCCAAAAAGACCTAATACGAGCTATGGGGGGTAAATAGTGAAAGGTAAAAACCCATTTCACGTGATAAAATCACGACATATTACAGAAAAATCGACAATTCTAGAAGGACTTCAACATAGTACGAGCAATAAGTGCACAGCAAAGTGTGCTACTCCCAAGTATGTCTTTATTGTAGATAAAAGAGCAAACAAAGTGGAAATCGCTCAGGCTATTGAGTCAATCTATGCCGAAAAAAAAATTAAAGTAGAAGCGGTGAACACTCTAAATATGAAGCCAAAGAAACGACGTGTACGTGGCTACAAAGGGTTTCGCCCGGCAGTTAAAAAAGCAATCGTTACTCTTGAGAGTGGCGATTCAATTAACGAAGCCGTTTAGGAGAAATAATGGTTAAGAAATTTCGACCGACAACACCGGGACAGAGAAAGCTTATTTTGCCAAGCTTTGGGCAATTGACGCGCAGCCCTGGGAAACGTCAAACAATGAATCCGACGAAATCCTTACTTGTTTCTAAGAAAAGAACAAATGGAAGAAACCACCACGGTCGTATCACTTGTCGTCATCGTGGTGGGGGGCATAAGCGATCTTACCGGCTCATTGATTTTAAAAGGGATAAAGATGGAATTGAAGCAAAGGTTGTCTCGGTTGAGTATGATCCTAACCGTTCCGCTCATATTGCTCTTTTAAGTTATCTTGATGGAGAAAAGCGTTACATCCTTGCTCCAGCAGGCATCAAGAAAGGAGATATCTTACTTTCCGGTGACAACGCTCCGTTCAAACGTGGTTGCGCAATGGAATTTAAAAGAATGCCTCTAGGTTCTACAGTCCATAACATTGAAATGTATCCTGGTCGTGGTGGAAAGCTTGTTAGAAGCGCAGGACTTTCCGCTCAACTTATGGCAAGAAGTGGTGGATATGCCACCATTAAAATGCCATCGGGAGAAGTTCGGATGGTTAGAGAGAATTGTCGTGCAACTTTTGGCATTGTTTCGAACGCGGAAAACGCCCTTCGAGTCGAGGGAAAAGCTGGGAGAACACGATGGAAAGGGTTTCGTCCAACAGTTCGTGGAACGGCAATGAACCCTGTTGATCACCCCCATGGTGGTGGAGAAGGACGTCACAATGGTTATATTCCTCAAACACCTTGGGGAATGCAGACTAAGGGACTTCGCACACGCTCGAAGAAGAAATCGAAGAAGTTGATTGTCAAAGATCGAAGGAAGAAATAATGGGCAGAAGTTTACGTAAAGGTCCTTTTGTGGACCACCACCTATTGAAAAAAATAGTAAAGCAAAGCGATGAAGGTTCAAAGAAACCCATTAGAACTTGGTCGAGAAGGTCAATGATCACTCCAGAAATGATCGGTCACACGTTTGAAGTCCATAATGGAAAAAAATTTATCTCAGTATTTATCTCTGAGAATATGGTTGGTCACCGTTTGGGAGAATTTTCTCCAACACGGTTATTTAAAGGTCACCCGGTTAAGAAATAAAGGAAAACAACAATGCGAGAAGCGACAGCTAAAACGAAACACGTGCGCATCAGCCCAAGGAAAGCTCGCTTTGCCGCTGATTTGATTCGTGGTAAAGGGGTTGAAGATGCTCTTTTACAACTCCTTTATAGTAACTTGAAGGGAGGACGTCTTTTGAAGAAGACTCTAGATAGCGCGATTGCAAATGCAGAAACGCTCCACAGTGTTCAAAGACGAGACCTTAAAGTTAGAGAAGTACGTGTTGATACGGGCCCCACGATCAAACGGGCTAAGTCAAAAAGTCGAGGAGGCCGCGTACCTATCTTGAAACGAACGTCACATTTTACGGTCGTTGTTGGAATGGAAAGCTAAGAGGAAGCATGGGACAAAAAACATCGCCAATCGGATTTAGACTAGCCCTAAAGAAAAAGTGGAAATCCCTATGGTTTGCAAATAAGAAAGAGTTCGGAAAACACCTTTTTGAAGACAAGTTAATGCGTGATTTTTTGCAGAAGAAACCTTGTTGCGTAGGAACTGCAGAAATTATGATCAAGAGGATGAGCGAAAAAATTGAAGTAACGCTTCATACAGCGCGTCCAGGCCTTGTTATTGGGAAAAAAGGGGCTGAAATCGAAATCATGAAGCAAGAGCTCAAGAGATTAACGGGAAAAGACGTTTGGATTGAAGTTGCTGAAATCAAACGTCCTGATCTCGACGCTAAGCTTGTCGCTGAAGCAATCGCAAAACAATTAGAAAGACGTGTTGCTTTTAGGCGAGTCCTTAAGAAATCTATTCAAGCCACAATGGATGCTGGTGCAGCTGGAATTAAAGTTCAGATTTCAGGTCGTATTGGTGGTTCAGAAATTGCTCGCACTGAGTGGTATAAAGAAGGACAGATTCCTCTTCACACCCTCCGCGCAAATATTCAATATGCAACAGCGCGCGCTGAAACAACTTATGGCTCAATTGGGGTCAAAGTCTGGATCAATAAGGGCGAACAACACGGATAAGGAAGTAGGAGAAACGCAAAATGGCATTGATACCATCTCGACCTAAGTATCGAAAGCAGATGAAAGGCTCGATGAGCGGAAAAGCGAAAGGCGGACAGTTTGTTGAGTTTGGTGACTATGGAATGCAAATTCTAGACCGTGGTCGCATCACGAATCAGCAAATTGAAGCCTGTCGCGTGGCAATCACCCGCTATTTTAGTCGTAAAGGCAAGGTTTGGATTCGAATTTCTCCTGATAAGCCGATTACAAAAAAACCTGCTGAAACCCGCATGGGTAAAGGAAAAGGGGGAACAGACCACTGGGTTGCTGTAGCAAGACCAGGAAGAATCCTTTTTGAAGTTGCAAATGTATCTAAGGACGAAGCAAAGAAAGCTTTGTTAAAGGCAGCTGCCAAGCTTCCTTATAGAACACGGTTTGTCGAACGCGTTGAAAAAGTTTAAGGACAGGAGTGATGTTGAAAGCACGTGAATTAATCAATCAATCGAACGAAGAGCTTGAAGCACAATATGAAGATATTTGTCGCGACATTTTTGAACTAACGAATGAACTCCGCGTTTCAAGAAAGCTTGAGAAGCCTCACGAGTTGAAAGAGAAAAAAAAAGATCGGGCGCGAATCCTAACAGTTTTGCGTCAAAAGAAAAGTAAAGGATCAGCGTAAGAAAAGATGAAAGCACAAGGTAGAAGAAAAATTAAAGATGGGATTGTTGTTTCGGCAAAAATGAACAAAACAGCTGTGATCAATGTGGAAAGAACAATACTTCATCCGCGCTACAAGAAAGTTGTTAAGCGTAGTAAAAAATACTACGCGCACAATGAGAAAGCCGACTTAAAAGAAGGCCAGCGCGTTCGAATTGAAGAAACGCGCCCTCTTTCTAAGTTAAAACGCTGGATTGTAGTGGACGTGCTTTCCTAAAATAACACATGAGAGTTAAAAGACAATGATTCAACAAGAAACAGAATTAGAAGTAGCGGATAATAGCGGGGCCAAGCGCGTTAAGTGTTTCAAGGTTCTTCGTGGAACGCGAAGACGGTATGCACAGGTTGGTGATATTGTTGTCTGCTCAGTCAAAGAAGCAGATCCAAAGTCAAGTGTAAAAAAAGGTGCAGTTATTAAAGCAGTCATCGTTAGAACGAAAAGTTATATTCGTAGAGAGGATGGATCTATGATCCGTTTTTACGATAACAGCTGCGTCATGATCGATGATAAGCAAAACCCTAAGGGAACACGAATCTTTGGCCCAGTTGCTAGAGAAGTTCGAGACAGGGGATTTATTAAAATTAGTTCACTTGCTCCAGAAGTGATTTAAAGAGGAATCAATACATGAAGCAGAAATGGATCAAAAAAGGTGATAAAGTCCTGGTTATCAGTGGCAACTATCGAGGAAAAGTGGGCGAAGTCCTAGCTAAAAAAGATTCTCAAATTCTTGTGCAAGGTATAAATGTACGCAAAAGACACATGAAAGCACGGCAACAAGAGCAGAAGTCGGAAATCATTAGCATGGAAAAGCCGATTCATATCTCAAATGTTGCTTTATGCAGCGTTGATGGGAAGAAACTCAAGCTTAAAACCAAGCTTGGGAAAGATGGATCTAAAGATCTTGTCTATCTCGATAACGAAAAGGAAGTGAGTTATCGAACCTTAAGAAAACCGATTAAGTCGTAAGAGCAAAAAAAGAATGTCTAGATTAAAAAAGAGATACCAGGAAGAAATTAAAGGCGAACTCCAAAAAAAGTTCACTTATTCAAATCCAATGAAAATTCCTGCATTGAAGAAAGTTGTGATTAGTATGGGAGTTGCAGAGGCGATTAAGGATAAAAATGTCATGCAGGATTGTGCGCAGCAACTTGCTTTGATTTCTGGACAAAAACCTCTTATCACCAGAGCTAAAAAATCTATTGCTAACTTCAAGCTAAGAGAAGGACAAGCGATAGGTTTAAAGGTAACGCTCCGCGGAAAAAGAATGTACGATTTTTTTGATCGATTCTGCAATATTGTTTGTCCAAGGATCCGTGATTTCCGTGGATTCAATAAAAATGGCGACAAAAGAGGGAGTTATTCTCTAGGGCTAGCGGAACAACAAGCATTCCCAGAACTCAACCTTGATACAGTGAAAAAAGAGCAGGGAATGAACGTTACATTTGTTACATCAGCAGAAAACGATGAAGAAAGTTTAGAACTATTAACACAGCTTGGGCTTCCATTTAAGCACTAAACGTAAAGAGGATAGAATGGCAACTAGCGATACAATCGCAGATCTACTCACAAGAATTAGAAATGCAAAAGACGCGAAGCATAAATATGTTGATGTCAAGCTTTCAAAGCTGAATCAATCAATTATCGATGTTCTTAAGCAACAAGGGTATGTCACAAGCTTTCTAGTGAATGAAAAAAAACGACAAATCCGTATTTTCTTGAAGTACATCAAAAATTCAAGGGATAGCGTTATCCATGGATTAAAAAGAGTTTCTAAGCCTGGGCTTAGAAGTTATGTTGGTTATCAAGATATTCCTAGAGTATTTAGTAGCCTTGGGATTGCAATTCTTTCAACACCTGCAGGTGTGGTTGAAGGAGAAAAAGCGAGAGAATTGAAAATAGGTGGAGAACTTCTCTGTTTAGTTTGGTAAAATTAGGAAAATAAAGAATGTCGCGATTAGGTAAAGCACCCATTCCTCTTCCAAAAGAGGTAGAAGTCAAAGGATGCAAAGGAGAAATTGAAATTAAAGGTCCCAAAGGAACCATTAAAAAATGTTTCCCTAAAGGAATAGCCATAAAAGTTGAAGAATCACAAGTGATCGTTGAGTTTGATGAGAAATCAGGACTTGCAAAACCTATGTTTGGTCTTTGTCGATCGTTGCTCAGCAATGCAATTGTTGGTGTTAGTGAAGGATTCAAAAAGCAACTGAGCTTAGTTGGAGTGGGGTATAGAGCAGCTTTAAAGGGAAATGCACTTGATCTACAACTCGGTTTTTCCCATCCGTCACAACTAGATATTCCTAGTGACATTCAAGTGGCTGTTGAAAAAAGCACACTGATTACAATTCGCGGAATTGACAAGCAAGTTATTGGACAATTTGCAGCGAATATCCGCGCGCTTCGACCCCCTGAACCTTACAAAGGCAAAGGGGTTCGCTATGTCGATGAATATGTCCGCAAGAAAGCGGGTAAATCAGCTAAAGGGAAGTAAAAAAATGCATCGCAATCTAACAAAGAGAAATAAAGTTCGAAAAACAAGAGTGATGCGCGTCCGGAAAAAACTTCGAGGCAACGCAGAAAAACCCCGCCTCTCTGTTTTTAAGTCACTCAATCATCTTAATGTTCAACTGATTAATGATGAAAAAGGGGTGACTCTTGCAAGCTTTAGTACCCTATCAAAAGAGCTGAAGGGAAAAAAAGTATCAAAAGAAAGTGCAAAGCTTGTGGGCGCTAAGATCGCAGAGCTTGCTAAGGAAAAGAAAATTGATCGGGTTGTTTTCGATCGTGGTCGATATAAATATCATGGAATCATTGCTGAAGTGGCAAATAGCGCTCGCGATAATGGAATTAAATTTTAGGAAAATTCATGGCTAAGAAAGGGACAAAAGAAGAAGATTTTGAAACGGAGTTTGAAGAGAAAGTTCTCTACATTAACCGTTGTTCAAAAGTGGTCAAGGGTGGACGTAAGTTCAGCTTTTCTGCTCTGGTTGTTATTGGAGATGGAAATGGCCGCATTGGTGTTGGTTTTGCTAAGGCCAATGAGGTTGCAGATGCTATTCGAAAGGGTGGTGAGGCCGCTAGAAAGAATGTTCTCACCTTTGAACTTGAAGGAACAACAATTCCTCATGAAATTGTCTCAGACTGGGATGGAGCACGTGTGATGCTAAAGCCTGCTAAAGAAGGGACAGGAATTGTTGCTGGATCAAAACCTCGAGCCGTTCTTGAAGTAAGTGGAATTAAAGATGTGATTGCTAAGAGCCTTGGTTCAAACAACCCGCTAAATCAGGTGCGCGCAACATTTAAAGCTCTTGCTGATCTCAGAAACAGACAAGTGACATTTGATGCAAGAGGAGCCATCGCATGAAATTATCAGAATTGAAAAACACACAACGTAAAAAAAGAGCGAAGCGGGTCGGTAGAGGTCCGGGTTCAAAAATGGGAAAAACTTCCTGTCGAGGTCACAAAGGTGATAAATCTCGTTCCGGTTATAAAAGACGCGGTGGAAAAGAAGGTGGACAGCTCCCACTCTTCCAAAAATTGCCCCACCGTGGATTTTCTAATAAACGCTTTAAAGTCTCTGTTTATGAGATTAATCTAGGAAGACTTAACGAACACTTTGATGACGGAGAAACCATCAATAAAGAAACGCTGATGCAAAAAGGATTTCCAATGCGTCGGATGAACGGCGGATTTAAGGTTCTTGCTGGTGGTGAACTGACAAAGAAAGTTGTGATTGAAGCAAATCGCTTTTCTAAAAACGCAGGTATCAAGCTTGAAAAGCAAGGCATTGAATTTAAAACGATCTAGGTTATATGCTCCAGGCACTTAAAAGAATATTTTCTACCCAGGAAATCAAGACAAAAATTTTCTTTACCCTATCGATGCTTTTGATTTGCCGCATTGGAGCATACATTCCAGTTCCTGGTATCAACGGAGATGCTGTTGTTCAAATTTTTCGTCAACTAACCGGCGGGTCTCAAAACCTCTTTCAACTCGTTGACATCTTTTCTGGAGGTGCATTTGCGCAGATGACTGTGGTTGCGCTTGGCGTTATGCCTTATATTTCGGCTTCAATCATCATGCAGATACTTGTCGCTGTTATTCCTTCTCTTCAACGTGAAATGAGAGAAAATGGGGATGCGGGCAGAAGAAAAATGGGTAAAGGGATTCGAATGATGACGATTATTTTGGCCTTATTTCAATCGGCTCTTTTTGCGAAGTATGCTCTTAGTTTAAACCTCTCTCACCCTGAAATTATTTCGAGTCAAATCCTCTCTACCCAACTTTTTGGATTTTCATGGCTTTTTTACCTTGTTGTTATGACAACAATGAGCACGGGAACCCTCTTCTTGATGTGGATCGGAGAACAAATTACTGAAAGAGGACTTGGAAATGGAATTAGCTTAATCATTTCGATTGGGATTCTCTCATCCCTTCCACGTACAATGGGGGTAATTTTGAGGCAGCTGAATCTTGATTCTCAAGAACCTGGTCAGCTAACGTTTTCTCTTATTGTTGTTTTATCCATTATCTTTGTAATGATCATCTTGGGAACAATTATGATTATTCAAGGGACAAGGAAAATTCCTTTGCAGTATGCAAGACGTGTTGTGGGACGCAGAGAAAGCCAAGGCGGAACCTCTTATATTCCACTCAAGATCAATTATGCTGGCGTAATACCAGTTATTTTTGCCTCATCTCTTTTGATGTTTCCAGCAACAATTGCTCAGTTTCTAAGTAAGGGGACATGGCTAACATCGGTTGTGCAATCCCTTGCTCCTGGAAACTGGATTTACACTGCTTTACTTGTCGTTCTTATCCTCTTCTTTACTTATTTTTGGACGGCAACACAGTTTCACCCCGAACAGATTGCTTCGGATATGAAAAAAAATGGAGCTTTCATTCCAGGAATCAGACAAGGTCGTCCCACTCAAGAATTTTTGGAGTCGACCATGAATCGGATTACTTTGGCAGGGGCTGTTTTTCTAGCACTTATTGCTGTTTTACCTACACTAGTAGGTAAAATTTTAAGTATAGATGCCTCGATCAGTCATTTTTTTGGGGGAACTTCTTTGCTCATTTTAGTAGGGGTTGTCCTAGATACAACGAAACAGATCGAATCTCATCTTCTTATGAAGCGCTATGATGGCTTTATGAAGAAGGGACGAATTACAGGTAGGATATAAAGAGCGTTGAATTCATATTCTGAGTCTGCTAACATTTTATCCACAACTAATGAATCAAAGAAGGAATTTAACTCATGCCCCGTGTGATTGGAATTGACATTCCTGGAAATAAGCGTCTAGTGATCAGCCTCACTTATATCTATGGAATGGGAAAAGCCGTTTCTCAAGAAGTTATAGAAAAACTAGGACTAGATCCGAATATGCGCGCTCACAACCTTTCTGATGAGGATGTGTCAAAGCTAAATGCAATGCTTACATCTCAGTACGTTGTTGAAGGGGACTTGAGACGACAAGTTCAAAACAATATTAAAAGACTGATTAGCATAAGTTCTTATCGTGGAATGAGACACCGCGTCGGTCTACCGACTCGTGGACAAAGAACGCGTACAAATGCCCGCATTCGGAAGGGAAAAAAGAAAACCGTTGCAGGGAAGAAAAAGGCCGTCTAATCGGGCATAAGTGAAATAGGAGTTAAGAATTGGCTAAGCAAGAAAAAGTTGTTAAAAAGACCTCTGCAAAAGCAAAAAAGAAAACGACCAGAACTGTTCCTAGTGGAACTGCACATGTAAAAGCGACCTTTAACAACACGATAGTTTCGATTACTGATCCTTCAGGAAATGTGATTGCATGGGCAAGTGCTGGCAAAACAAGCTTTTCTGGTTCAAGAAAATCTTCAGCATTTGCCGCTTCTGTTGCTGCGCAGGATGCTGGGAAAATTGCAATGAACCATGGAATGAAAGAAATTGAAGTCTGTTTGAAAGGACCTGGAGCAGGGCGAGAATCTGCTGTTCGAGGACTTCAAAGTGCAGGACTCATCATCACACTTATTAAAGACAAGACTCCCATCCCCCATAATGGATGTCGTCCTAGAAAAAGACGCCGCGTATAAGAAGAGGAATAACCTATGACTGTTAAGTATGGCAAATTTGAATTGCCGATGAACATCAAAATTGAAGAAGCAACCAAAACTGAAACGTATTCCCGTTTCATTGCAGAAGCTTTTGAAAGGGGGTTTGGACATACAGTTGGGAATGCTCTCAGACGTATTATGCTCAACTCTCTTGAGGCACCAGCCTTTGTCTCTGTTAGGATTGAAGGAGTTCCTCACGAATATACCGCTATTGAAGGAATCATTGAGGATATGACTCATATTATCCTTAACTTCAAAGAAGCTCTTCTTAGAAAGCTCCCTCTCGAAGAGAATAGGGATACTCGTAGACCGAGAGTTGTTTCTAAAACTCTTGATGTGACTCAAGACATACTGGATGCAGGTGGTGGACAATATGCTGTTACATTTAAAGATGTGATGGGTGAGTCTGACTTTGAAATGGTCAATCCTGACCATTACCTATTCACGGTTACAAAGCCAATGAAAAAGCGTATCGACCTTAAAATTGCGATTGGAAGAGGGTACGTCCCTTCTGAGCGTCATAACATTCAAGATAAAGTTGTTGATGAAATTGTTATTGACTCAGCTTTTTCTCCTGTACGTCTTGTGAATTACTTCGTTGAGAACACACGTGTAGGACAAGATACCGATTATGATCGTCTCATTCTTGAAGTGACAACAGATGGAAGGGTGAAACCTCAAGAAGCTTTAACATTTGCTACCCAGATTGGTGTCCTTCATCTTGGCGTTTTTGACACCCTTAAATTCCAGGACCTCTCATTTGATCATGAAGAAATGGAATCTAACAGCGATCGGGATGAACTTTTGAGTAAGTTGGCTCTACGTATTAATGAAATTGAGCTTTCAGTTCGCTCAACGAACTGTTTGGCGCAAGCAAATATTGACACCATTGCTGAACTCGTCATCATGCCTGAGCCAGAGATGTTACAGTTCCGAAACTTTGGTAAAAAATCTCTCAATGAGATTAAAGCAAAACTAGAAGATATGGAGCTTTATCTTGGAATGGACCTTTCCCGTTATGGAATCACACGAGATAATGTTTGCCAGATCATTGATGAATACCTAAAAGAAAAATCAGGACAAGAAACATCATGAGACACCAGAAACGGACTGTAAAACTCAATCGGGACTCTTCTCATCGCAGAGCTTTAGTAGCGAACATGCTAAAATCTCTAGTAGAACATGGACGTATAGAAACAACTGTTCCTAAAGCGAAAGAGCTTAGAAGACATGCGGATCGCCTCATCACTCTTGCTAAGAAAAACACATTAGCAAGTCGTCGTGCAGCGATTTCAAAAATGATGATTAGTTATAATGCACTTTCTCCAAAGCAAGTGCGCTCTGCAAAGAAAGGAGAGACTTCGCCTTACAACACCGATAGAAATGCTATAGGAAAGCTCTTTAATGAGCTTAGTGGACGGTATGCTGCCCGCGATGGAGGGTATACACGTATCATTCGTAAGGAAAACCGTCAAGGTGATGGTTGCTCTCTTTGCATCATCGAGTATGTCCAGTAAAAAAAAATTATGCTGCAAACTATAGCCAATCCATCCAAAAAGCGGTCTACTTTCTAAAAAAGCCGCTTTCTAATTTCCCATCTAAAAGAAACAAACCACCCACGGCGATGATAGTAAAGAATTTTAGGACGCAACCCTATCTTAGGAAAAGGAAGATAGGGATTTAATTTTAGCTCTCTTGTTTGAAGCTTTGGCGCTATTTCATACATCCAATCGTTGCTCTTTACATCTTCATCGATTACAATCAAAAGAAATCTTACATAAGGATTGATCATGGGAATACGTATAGGTATCAATGGTTTTGGTCGTATTGGCCGCTCTGTATTAAGACTTGCTTTTGAGAAATTTGACGGTATTGAAATTGTAGCAGTGAATGACCTTGTGCCTGCTTCTAACCTTGCTTATTTAGTCAAATATGACACGGTTCATGGGCGTTTTTCTCTACCGATCCAATCGAATGATGAAGCATTTATCATCGATGATAAACATACCGTTCATGTTCTTGCTGAAACAGATCCTTTAAAGCTTCCCTGGAAAGACCTTAACGTTGATTATGTGATTGAATCGACAGGTCTTTTTGTAGAGAAAGATAAAGCAGCAAAGCACTTAGAAGCAGGAGCCAAGAGAGTTGTTATTTCAGCCCCAGGAAAAGGAACTGTTTCAACTTATGTCATGGGAGTCAACCATGAAAAGTATAATCCGGAAACAGATACTGTTATTTCAAATGCTTCTTGTACAACCAATTGTTTAGCACCGATCACAAAAGTTCTCCTCGATCAATTCGGAATCGAAGAGGGATTAATGACAACTGTTCATGCTTTAACTCCCACTCAACCCGTGCACGATGGTCCTTCAAAAAAAGACTTACGTGGAGGACGCTCTAGCCCCTATAATATTATTCCCGCCTCGACAGGAGCTGCAAAGGCAGTGAGCCTATGCCTTCCTGAAGTTCAAGGGAAACTCACAGGGATGTCTTTTCGGGTTCCTGTTGCTAACGTTTCTGTTGTCGATTTAACAGTAAAGCTGACGAAATCGACCGACTATGATACACTATGCGCGAAGATGAAATCAGAAGCGAATGCAAATTTAAAAGGAATCCTTGGATTTACGGATGAAGAGGTAGTTTCCTCAGATTTTATTGGAGATACTCGCTCGTCAATTTTCGATGCTCATGCCGGCATCGCCCTAAACGACAATTTTTTTAAGATCATCTCCTGGTATGATAACGAAATAGGCTATTCCTGTCGTTTGCTCGATCTCATCTGCTATATAGCGACTAAAGAGGCGTGAAATAAAGCGCACGTTAAAGAAAAACCCTTAACCCGGAACAAGATCAGTGGATTTTACACGAGAGCCATTAGTTGAAACTGTTATTACTCCAAAAGAAGGATTTACACTCATCATCCGCGCAACAAACGGAACGACTCAAGAAGAACATGCGGTTGGAGCCGTAGAGGTTGTCTCATTTGGCAACTGCTATTTTTTCCGTTCTTTAGAAAAGCCCGAGGCTTTTCTCCTGCCAATGACTAAATATGCGGTTGTTGAATCTCGCGAGACGCGAACCATTCTTAAAAACCCTCAAATGGAAAAGTCTATAAAAATTGGTGGTAAGCAAAAACCTGCTGCTAAGAAGGAAAATGAAGAAGCTCCAAAAGAAGAACCTAAAAAGCGTGAGAAAAAACGGATACGGAAAAAGCGTTCTTCTAAAGAAGAACACGTTGAAGTTTCAAGAGAAAAAAAGGAAGCTCCCGCCGAAAAAATTGAGGAAGAAGTTCTGCAACGAAGACGTACCCTCCTTCCTCCTCCAACAAGTCTGATTTCAGATCAAATCGATCGTTATAAAAATTACCTTGTTGAGCAAAGTGCGCTTCTTCCAGAGGAAATGGCAGGTAGAGAAGAGAAGATCGAAGAAATTCCAAAAATAGAGGATGATAAACCACTTCCAGAAGAGACTCTACTTAATGAAAAAGTCGTCGATATCCATGAAGAGGCGCACGTTCCATCGGAAAATGAAGAGCCTTGATTCTTAAGAGAGGAAAAGGATATAGTCTATCCTTTTCTCACTCTCATAGGCTCGGGTGGTGGAATTGGTAGACACAAGGGACTTAAAATCCCTTGGACCTTGGTCCGTGCGGGTTCGAGTCCCGCCCCGAGCATTTATCTCCTAAATTGCGTAAAAAGGAACTTCTTCAAAAATCACCCACCAAACCCAGATTTCCGCAGTTTTTACGCACTAGATCAGACAAAACCAGCGCAAAACTAATTCTACCTTTCTCATTTCTTCTATTTTTTGTTTGTGACATTCGTGACTTCTGTGACTCATAGACCAATCCTGTCTCGACCCACTTTTTGATGCTGTGACGTTTTGGTTTTTACTCTTAAACTTTTCTTAAGTGCGTAAGAATTGCGTAACCATAGAAATTAACAATTTTTAATCAACTGTTGGTAAGTTAGATGAATATAAAATATCAAGGGATTACATATCCCTTTGTTGTCATTATTGTTCTTGATAGGGGAGAGGTTATGGTGTATGAAAATCCAGATTATTCCAAAGTAGGGCCTCATCACTCTAGAAACTTGCAGTGGATAAAATGTAACGATAGAGAGCGGGTTTTTGCTGTAGCTAATGTTCATGGCTTATGGAATGGAAAAGGAAAGGGTGATACTCCTGAGAGAATTTTTCAATCGCGCAATATAAAAAAAACGATCAATAATTTACATATGCCTCACATACTTTGTGGAGACCTTAACCTAACGCTTCAAACAAGAAGCCTTCGAATTTTAGATTCAGATATGAGAAACTGTATCACTGAATATGGGGTAAGATCCACTAGAACGCGATACTATGAAAAAGAAGAAAAGTACGCAGATTATATGATCTTATCCAAAGGAATTAAAATTAATAAATTTAAAGTTTTACCTGACGAAGTGTCGGATCACTCTCCATTGTTTTTAGATTTTGATTTAGAAGAAGAAAGTATCTAAGAGATTTGTTGCACCATTTGACTGTAAAAACACCTTATATCTACATTTACATCCATTTCTTGCAACATAATCCCTAACTGTTCTGGCAAGATATGATAGTTTGAGATAGCTGATAAAGGACACCAAACAAATTTAATAAATGGTTCAGAAGATTGAGGAGGTGCATTTAAAGATAGATTTGGAATACTTACAAGGTAGATTAGATTAATTTCATGATATAGACTCCCTTTCTTGTTCCAGCTACACTCTAGCGCGCCCATAAATTTTAGCTCTTTTGCTTGCAATCCCATCTCTTCCAAAATCTCTCTTTCTAGAGCTGAGGTTGCTGGCTCATTGTAGTCAACATGTCCGCCCGGAAGAAAATATAGATCCTTAGCAAATTCTTTGTTATGTTGAGTTGTTGTAGAAAGGAGAATATGATCGTTACAGGTTATGATGCCACGAACGATTAAATTAACTCCCTGATCAGAGTGAATTGTAGCAACTGTTTTAAGCTTTTCAATGGCTTTTTTATATTTAGTTGGTTCAAAAGATGTACTGATAAAAATGTCTAAACAGGATTTTGCCTGATCTATAGGTAGATTTTTACTTCCTAAGCAAAGGACGTTAGCATTTAATTTTTTACGAACAGCTTCTGCATCTTTTTTAGAACCGCATAATGCGGCACGGATGTAGTTATACTTATTTGCAGCCATTGTAACGCCATGGCCATCATTACAAATCAAGAGGCCACAGATATTCGAGGAAGTAAGCTTGAGTGCCAGCTGTTTAGTAATATCTACGAAATCAAGTGGGGATCCTTCAAATATTCCAATGTCTTCTATACACAGATTTAGGCCAGTTGCATATTCTAAGAGTTTTTTTCTTAAACCAATACCCTTAAAATCACTTGCGAAAATAATTTTGCTAAATTTCATAGCTAATACTGTTTTACAAGTATTTCATTTTTTCTAAGGCAATTGAGAGATTTCTCTGTAATATTGGTTGAATTAAACAGAATTATTTTTTTGAGGTTACTGCATAATTCTGAAAGTTTCATTAAAGAAATATCTGTTAAGTTTATGCAACCACTGAAGTCTGCTGATTGAAACTCTTTACAGTTTTGGGCAATCGCGATAAGGGTTTCATCATTAAGATAGGAATGCCAGGCAAAATCAACCTGCTCAATTTGAGGGCACCCTTTGATCAACATTTGAATTCCAGCATTAGTCAAATTATCTTGCCCGTTAATCGATTTGGGGCGGTAACATCCTCGCAAGTTCAGCTTCCTTAAGTTTTGGCAGTTACTAGCAATTACTTCAAGGACTTCATCTGTTACAGCGTCGCATCTTTTAAAATGAATAGATCTTAAGCTGGGGTGAGACCTGATGATCCTAATCATACCTTGACTAGATACTTTCTCACAACCACGGATATCAATATTTTCAAGCTGAGGAGCCATGTTTTCTATCGCCGAGGCTGTTACATCAGTTACGCTCTTACACCATTGTAAAGAGATTGAGAGTAAATGAGGGCAATTAGCTATGAGAGCTTCTAAACAGCGATCTGTAACATAGCAGCTTCTAAAACCCACTTTTCTTAACTCAGGACAATGTTTAGCAAGCGAGAAAATGGCTTGCTCAGAAATATCACACCAACTTAAGTCAATATCCTCAAGCCTTGGACAGCTTTCAGCAAGAAAAGAGATGGCTCTATCTGAAAGCGTCGTACATGATTTTAAATTGATTCTTCTCAACTGTGGGCAATTCTTTGCTAAACTTATTATTCCTTCATCCGTTATTTTATTGTAAGATTCTAAATTTATCTCAAGATTTGGAAGAGTATTAAATAACCCCCTGAAAGCAGAGTTTTCTGAAAATAAACCATTTAAATATTGATTTGTCACGCTTCGGTTAAGAAAAACTTTGCCTTCTTTTTGAGCAATCTCCCCTCTTAGCTAATCTAAATCCAACTTTCCATCATTAGAATTTTTAAAATGATCCACAACTTCAGTCAAATCGATCTGATCATTTGAGGATAACGCATTCTCTTTAAAAACACCTTTCATATTCAACGTCTCCTTACTTATTAATCATTTGAAAAAATAATGCGTTATCGAGCTCTTTAAGCAGCTTTTCTCCCAGGAAAAGTTTTTGTGTTCCCATTTCAGATAGTGTAGTGAAAGCGTCGCCTCTCTTAAAATGGGGTTTGTTTATCCCCAAACATTGCGTCTGCCGACTAAATGAAGAGTCAGCGGATTGGGACAAGTCGCCTAAAATCTCACTAATTCAATACTAGTTAAAAAATTACCTCTAGAAAGAGATAGGGAAATGATGGTACGCTAATGCGAATGGCAAAAAAAATAATTGATTGGGTAGGCTGAAGCAAACCAAGGAGTCAGATTGTGACAAAATTACGAGTAAAGAACAATTAGAGAAAAGAAAAGAGAAAGCAAAAAAGAATGGGTTAAAGCTTGCACTAGACAAACAGCGAATATCTACTCCAATATAGATGAAAACTTGCTTCAACAAAATTTTCCCCGTGGCTTACCGCGGGGAAAAGTAGAAATGATCATCATACCGGTATCACGGTTGTGAGTTGATTTTTTCATCATCCAGCAATAACTGCATAGGAACTTCATTGATGCAAAGTTTAGGCATAGTGGCTTCTATATACTTGTCTATTTTAGGGATTAGTTCTCTTGTTATACCTTCACTATCCGACAACAATGCCTGTTGCATGCTGTCTACTATTGCACTTTCGTGATTGCGAGCTCTCTTTATCAAAAAACACTGCCTATGACTTTGCATCCACATTGCATGTTCAGTGTATAACCTCTCAGCTAATGTTTCCATGTAATTCACAGCTCCCGCGATTCCGTTTTGTCGAATTCTTCCTATTACGCTAGTTGGCTCAGATGAATTTATCTGAGTTTGGATTGCTTTGATCTGTATTTTTGCTTTTGCTATTTTATCCTGAACTTTACTCCTTATTTCGTGAATTGGAAAAATTGCTATCGCTAAGGGTTTAGAAGCTTTTGCTAAATCCTCTGCCGAGCAAACGAGTTTTGATAGGCAAGGTTCAATTTTATCAATAAAGAGAGTAGCACTTTCTTGAATCGCTCTATGCAAAGCAATGGTCTTATTCGCTTCTTTATTAACGATTTCAGCGCAGGTTTTTAGAAATTTTTCTGATGGATGAAGGGCATCATATCCTTCATTTTCAATCAAATTTTTTAGTTGATTCAGCGACTCTGTTGAAGATTTTGCATGTGCTAAAATGTGTAACTTGCAACTTCTGTTGAAAGTTTCTTGCACTTCATATAAGCCATTAGCCTCCTGATGTAGATCAATAAGAGTACTAAATATGTCAGAATTTTGATGCAAAAGTGCTGCTGTTCGCAATAAACTGATATTTGCGCGATAACTTCCTTGGAGGCTATCTACAAAATCACTTCCAAAGATTGTATTCATTTGCATTTGGGTCTGTTCGCGATAGGATCGTGTTTTAGGAGATGAATCCGTAAGGGCTTGCAAAATACCAATACCTGTTTGGATATCTGATAATAAAGGTAACTGTTGGTTAAGTACCCGAATTTGACTGCGGAGCGAGGCAGTTTGTTCAGTGATAGTGCAGTCTATTTTGTAAAATTGCCCAGGCCCTCTTCTAATCGTAACAGTTTCAGGGGGTAAATGAGGAGCAGAATACAATTCATCTAATTGCTCTACTTCTTTGTGACTTCTTGGGCTCAAGGCTTCCACGCCTAGTTCATGTACTAAAATATTTAATCTTTCAGCTCCTTGATCTGGAGAGAGAATGGGTCTGCCTAAATTAAAGGTAGCTGTGTTTCGTAAATCAAGATTCATTGGGTTGGTCATGATTTTTTTCCTCTTATAAAATTTGCATAAGTCTAAAATTGACTATTTTCGAGGCAAACCATCGGGGAATTTCGTGAATTTCCTGACTGGGATGGTCGAGCTGTTAAATAGATAAGCAAGTATATAATGAATTTTTTTTTGTAAATAAATTTCGTAAGGTTCTGTTGCAAACATCCGAGGAACAGAGAACTGCCGCTTAAAAAAGCTGCTATTATAAAATTATGGTTTTGCCTTTCGTCACCCAGTACCCAACTATGAGCAAAGATTCCGAAGAACACCCTCTTTTAAATCGCAATAAATCTTTTGTAAAAATCCGTACTGTAACCTTTTCAAGTCAAAGGGAGACACTATTCATCAGAGATCATTTTGGTATGCGTAAGACGGTATTTACAGTACTGTCTAGGCTATAGAAACTTGGAAAAAAGGATCAATGACTATGGATCGAAGCTCGATCACACCACGATTTATCGATGGGTGCAGCTTTACGGAGCGGAAACGCTTAGATCTACTACTTAGTCCCTACAAGAAAGGCCTTCTCCAAGTGATTGTAAGCATTTTTCAACGAACACTTAAGCCTATATTTCTCTTCCATTAGTCGGGCACGTCCCTACCAGTTATGCATCCCCCTTTGCGATTTTTTTGTAGATCTAAAATTGCTGAACGAAAAGCTTCTTATTCATTGTTTAGGATTAAAGGCTTTTTTTCCCTTCCTCTTTGCTCACAAAGTCCATCAATCCCTGTCGTTTGAACACTTCTTTTCCATCTTTGAAGAGTATCTCGATTCACTTTAGCGATAGTAGCCACTCCTAAAAGACCTTTTCCTTTTTTAAGATGAATAAAGGCTAGGAATCTTAATTTCTCTTTTGGAGTAAGAGGTTTCTTGAAATAATTTTGTCAAGTTATGTTCTTTTACTTAGTAGTAGAGAAATTAACCTTAGACCCCTCAAGAATCAAGTTAAACCCACCTTGGCTTCTATTGACGTGAGTTAGGAGCGGTAATTAGGTATCATCAGGAGTTTTAACAAGCTCAAGTCCTGCATCAAAATCTTCTGCGCTTGTTTGAGAGCGATAGATATCTTCTTGCCTGTCTGTGATCTCTTTATAAGTGTCGAAGGATTTGATGATATGGGGCCGCACAAAGATCACGAGGTTAGAGACATTTTGATTCTTTTCGTTATCACTAAATGCTGCGCCGATGAGTGGAAGTCCTCCTAAGCAAGGGACTCCTGTGCGGTGATATGTTTTAGAATCTTGCATTGAACCACTGATGACAAGAAAGCTTTTATTAGGAACGCTTACCACAGTTTTTGTACTCGACTTATTGGTTGTAATCCCTTGGACTTGGACATTACTGACTGAGGATGTTGAGTTCAACTGATTTAATTGTTCAGAAATATCTTCCTCAATCATTAAGGTGATGACATCATTATTTCCCACCATAGGAGTAATGCTTAAACTCACCCCCACATCGCGGTATTCGAGGTTTGCTGTTGTTGTTGTCGTTTGGGATTGGTTGGTGACGAATGAGCCTGTGTAAGGAATATTTTGCCCCACAAAGATTGTCGACATTTTATTGTCTTGTGTGATGATTTTTTGATTCATCACAATCACAGAATCACCTTCATCCCTTAGGGCATTAATCAATGAACCAAGAGCAAAATAGGATTGCCCTTTGTGAAGGATGATATCGCCGATGATTCCAAGGTCACCACCAGCTGTAAAAGGGATGAAAGACCCTGTAGGTGTGTTCGAAGCTGTAATGTTTGCAAGATTTGATTGAAATGAACTAAGAGGATCAGTCACTCCACCAACGGTACCTGGGAAAACCCCTGTACCATAAGCAAACTTGTTTCGATACACGCCTTGTGATCCCCAACGCAAACCAAATTGCAGGTTATTGCTCAGTGTGGTTTCGATCACGAGGATTTCAACAAAGACCTGCTTAAGAGGAATATCAATGCTTTTGATAAGCTCTTTAAGTTTTCCTAAAGCATCTGCTTGCCCTGTTGCAATTAAGGAATTGGTGACTTCAATCCATTGCAGCGTATTGATCGCATCAACGAGATTGTGATTCACTTTGGTCTTAGATTTACCAAAATCAATGCCTATGAGTTTAATCGCATCTTGAATTTCAGATCCGCTGTGGTATTGCAACTTGTAAATAAGAAAGCTCATATCAGCAACGGTTTCGATTCCAGTTTCTCCTTCTGCACCTCCAGCAGTGGGAATATCAAAGCGCTCTAGTAAGCCGCAAACTTTGCTCGTATCCTCTTCATCGCCTGAGACAAGAATAGAGAAAGTTTTTTCCATCCATTTTAGGTTGTTGATCACATCGAAAAGCTTTTTATCAGCAACACCAGAAGTCACGAGATTTTGCTCGAAGTCTTTCAAGATATGAATTAAGTCCAGTCCTGAAACGTATTTAGGTTTGTAAATTTTATATCCCGATGGGGTTCTTCTAGGAGCTTCCTTAGCAAGTCCAGGTATATCGAATTTTTGCGCTAAGGAAAGTGCTTCTTGAATAATTGTAGGAGTTCCGGTAAAGATGATAGAATTTGTGTCTTGAACATAACGCATGTTGTTCAAAGTTGTGATTAAATTATCTTGTGTAGACCCCGCCCGTTTTAAATCAGAGGCTAGGTTTCTCAAGTACCCCATGAGTGCGGGGCCAGAGAGATATTTGATCTTATAAATCTCAAAAGTTGTTTTTCCAACCTGTTTAACTTGGCCTTCAGATGGAGTGTCAAGAGAGGGAAGAAGTTCCTGAATTTTTGCAATGAAACCTTGCGTTCCTGTAAAAAGAACGGCTTGTCCTTTTGATACTAACTTAGTAGTTGTAAGGGTATTAATTAGACTCTTGTCTGCAAATCCCGAAGCTTCCATATCTTCTGCAACTATGCGAGCATGTCTTCTTAAATCATCTGCGGAAATATAGAGGGGTTTATAGATATAAAACTCATTCGCTTGAGGCGTTGATTCGACAGGAATATCGAAGGTTGGAACAATTTCCTTGACTCTATCCATTGCATCTTTTGTTCCTGTAAAGAGAACGCTTGTTCCTTTCGAAACAACAGATGCTGAGTTTAAAGATGCAATCAGGTTGGGGTCTTTAAGCCCTTTGTCTTTCATTTCAGCTGCAGCGTGGTTCGCTTGTTTAATAATTGTTTTGGGGCTTTGATACTCTGGTTTAAAAATATAGTACTCAGAAGCTTGAGATTCTTTTTCTTGATTATCCAGGGAACGAACCATCACTTTAATTTTTTCAATCGCAGCAGCTGTTCCTGTAAAGGTGACGCGGTTTTTATCTTCTGTTAAGCGGGCAGAGTTCATTGCACTGATTAAATCGTGATCTTGTAGACCAGAACGATCGAGTTGCTTTCCTGAACGTTTGATATTAGTAATCAATTTGTCGGCGCTTATGGACGCGGGTTTGTAAATATAAAATTCAGATTTTTTAGGGCTTTTGGGTGTATCAAAAGTTGAGATCATGCCTTTTAATTTTTCAATTCCCTTTGGGGTTCCTGTAAACATGACAGCAGTATCATTTGAAACAAGAGACGCTGATTTTAAGGTATTGATGAGGGGTAGGTCTTCTAGCCCTGCCGCCACCATTTCCTTGGCAGCAGAAAGAACCTTATTTCTTAGATCCTTGGCACTTTCGCCGATGGGTTCGTAGACGTAAAATGCTGATGGTTGAGCTCCTTCAGGGGTGTCGTGGTGACTGATCATCACTTTAATCCGATCAATGACATTAGAGAAACCTGTGATCACAAGAGAATTATTTGATGGAATCCATTTAATGTTATGGATTGAGTGAATCAATGCTTGATCTTTAGCGTCAGATTGTTTGAGTGTCTTAGCTGTTTCCTCTAATTGTTTAAGAACAAGATTTCCTCGGACATTTTGAAGTGCGTAGACAAAATAGGTCAGCTTCGATGCGCCGGCGACTTCAGCATTGTCTATTGTCGGAAGAATGCCTTTGATTTGATCGATTGTGTTATTTGGTCCTCTAAAGACAAAAGAACTCGACTGAGAAACATATCTCATATGATCAACGGTTTTAGTGAGATCGTGATCAAAAGGAAGGGACTTAGCAATCTTTTGCAGTCCTTTTTCGACAGTACCAGGATCGACAAATTGGAGGCGATAGATGTAAGTGGACCTGAGATCTTTGCCATGATCTAACATTGAAATAAGTGCGCGAACTCTAGTGAGGGAGTCTGCGTCGCCTATAAAAGTGATGGTCCCTTGGGATGGGGAGATTTTAGCCGAGCTTAATGCTTTTAAGAAAGCTGCGTCTGATAAGTGCGCGTTTTTTAAGCCTTTGTAAGTGTCTTGAATTTGTTTGAGTAGAGCTTCAGGTGGTTCATTTTTAGGTGTGTAGATGAAAAAATCATTACTCAATGGCATGTTTGATCCTTCATGTTCTGCAACATCAAAAATAGGGAGAATCTCTTTAAGGCGATTTAAAGAGCGTTGATCGCCAGTAAACGTTAACGTATGACTGGGCTTATTGTATTTCATTGTACTGATGGTTTTGATCAAGTCTTGAGAGTAAGAGAGCTTTTTTAGGTTTTGGACAAAGTTATCGAGTGATCGGGCAATGAGCTCTTCATTTCCGTTTTTAATTTGATAAATGTAAAAACCCCCATGAATAGACTCTAGCTCTTGTTCTGTAGTAGAAATATCCAAGCTATCCAGGATCCCTGCAGTCTCTGTCAAGGACTGAGCATCCCCTATAAATAGAAGAGAATGACTTTGCTGGATATATTTCATACTATTTAAGGCTTGGACGAGATTTTGTGAGGAAGGACCTAGGTGAGAAAGATTTGTTCCGATATCTTTAATAGCAGATTCAAGTAGATGAGGAGGTTTGTTTTTGATATGATAAATTAGAATGTTGTCTGCAGAAAGGGGTCCCCTGATTCCTGTTGAAAATGGGGGAGGAGAGTCTAGGTCTTCTAAAATAGCTATTGATTTTTCAATAAGGAAGGGAGTGGTAACAATATAAATGCTATTTGTCGATGGTTGTGGGACGAAAATGAGTGGGTTCCCTTCAGAAATTGGGAGTAAAATCTGATGCGCAAGAGAAACCAAGTTTTCGGGAGGATTGTTTACCGCAGTGTAAGAATCGATTTCTAAAGCAGCTCTGGGAATATCTATGCTGTAGAAAAGCTTATGAATCTCTTCGATATTTTGTGTAATATCTGTAATGATAATGTGCCTTGTCGATTCAGACACTTCAATCATTGCATTTGAAGAAAGAAATGGGCCGATGATACCTGCAAGAGTTGTTGGGTTAGCATTTTTGACTCGAAAAACCCGAGTCATGATAGGAGGAATTGTTTTTCCTTCTAGAGGAACTTCAGGAGAAACGACCGTTGCGATTTGCCTGAGACCACTCTCTTTTGCGATCACAAGATTGTTTCCCTGTTCGATTAAATCAAGGCCATTCAATCTTAAGATTTGAATGAAAGCAGCCATCACATGAACAAGCGCTGTGGGTTCTTCTGAGACAATTGTGACCCTAAAATTTAGATCTTCCTCGTTATAAACAAAATTGACGTTTCCGATCTTACCAATGAACTTTATGAGTTCTAAAATAGGAACGTTGTCAAAGTTTATTGTATAGCCTTCGCCAGTTTCTTTAGGAATTAAGCTAGCGTCGGGAGACGTTTTTTCTTCGAGGAATTTTTCACTTTTTGGAGCTGTATGGAGGAGGGATGAAGAAATACATAAGAGTGTAAGAAGAAAGATGCTTATAGATTTTCTACTTTTCATCGTGTATTTTATCATTTTTTGTAAGATATTATTTCATAAAAGACTCATGAATTAGTCTGCACCAACTTTTTCCTACAATGAATATTTTTTCATTTTGTGTATTATTCGTATAGGCTCAAAGGGTAACAGCTTCGTGTAACGGTACCCCATCAAGCAAGCAAAAAACCGTGAATCTTTTAGTTTGCTTTGCTGTTTAAGGGTAGCGCCCCCTTTTTTTTTATCCTCCAGATCTATGAAAATTAGGACCTTGCAATTAATTTTGTAAAAGGTAGTTTTAGGTTCATGCCTATGGGGGAAAGTCTATTGGAAAATGTAACAAAAGCCGTTTTATATGTTGGAGATTCATTTAAAGACATGAAGGCGGCGAATCGGAGCAGGCTTCCATTTTGTTGGAGTTACCACAGGACTCGTTTGTCCTGAGAAGTTTGAACGAGAGCATATAACAAAGATCAATCACTTGGCTAACCTGCTTACACTGATAAAGAATTAGGCTTCAATTTTGTAATTTGGAAAGAGCCTCAAATCGGATTTTTTCTGCGAAAAACTTCTAGTAACTGGATAGAAAATCGAACTCTTTATTTTCTTCATCAGATCTCAAAATTAGGAATCAAAGATCGATGAGAAAGACCAAGAGACTATATCTTCAATCATTCGTGTTACAAATGGAAATTTTAGGCTCATTATTTTCTGTGAAAAGGCTAAAGAATTCTATGAATTGTAAGAACAGTTTTAGGATAGTCTTCGACAAGAGTAGGAAAGACTTCGGCAACGCTATTCAAAATCTCTTCTGCCTGTGATTGAACGGAAAATTGAAGGGTTTTTCTGACAATTTCTTTCAATGCATCTTCAAAGTCCTGGTTATGCTTTTCTGACAAAAGCGCTGTATCAAAAAAATGAACGATCAAAAGATCCCCTTCTGTCCAGCTTTCTGTTGTTTCATAAAATCTATGATCAAGCTCTTCTCCAAGGCGAGGGTTTTGATTGGCTAAGAAACGAGGAGAGTTTGCTCCGATAGGAAGATGCATGAGGGTACCACAACCACAAGAAATAAATGAGAATTGGTTTGTAGAAGGAGCAAGGTATAAAAGCTGGAAGAGCAAATCTGAAGGGAGATCGTGAGAAGCAATCATCTCGTTGAGCGCAGTAATAAAAGTAATCGACTCAAAATGGGAATCTGCCGAAGTGATATAGTCTCGGGTTAAACTTTGAATCATTCCTTTTAAAAGGGCAATGTAGGAAAGAGCCTCTACAGAAGACTCCATGTATTCACCCATAGCAATAAAATAGGTTTGATCAGCAAAGCGGATAAAATCGTAGTAAGATCCTAGGTCACTTTCTCGGTCAGGTTTTGCCAGTCCTACGTCGAAAGCTGGCCATTTAGGGACTTTTGCTGGTAAAAGTTTAAGGTGACTTTCTTCTAAATGGTCCCAAACTTCTTTGATTCCCTCTCCTTTCCCTCTTTTTTGTTCTTTTTTCAGGTAAGCAGAAATGTCGGTAATAAAGTCGACAATATCTTGATACCGCTCGTTTAAAGAAGGGGCGAGTGCTTTTTCAACAATTGCTCGTAAGTCACTAGGAAGAAGGGAAAGCTGAATCGATCCAAAACTTAACTTGCCTACTAGGAGTTCAAAGACAATGACCCCTATAGAATAGATGTCTGTTGCAAAAGTAACGTTTAGAGGATCTTTTCTTTGCTCGGGGCTCATGTAGCTTGGAGTTCCTAAAAATTTTCCTCGCTGCAAGGGAAGTGCACTTTCTTTATCATAGGTGAGCTGAGCAATGCCAAAATCAATCACTTTAACACTTCCACCTTTTGTCATTAAAATATTTTCAGGTTTTAAGTCGCGGTGAATCACGCCGTGTGTATGCAGGTGAAGGATGGCGTAAGCCACTTGCAAAACAATTTCAATGCAAGTTTTTGGAGAGAAATTTTGTTGCATGATGAATTGTTTCAGTGAGATTCCCTGAACAAATTCTGTTGCAATATAAAGACCATTTTCCCATTCCCCGTGTCCTTTTAATTTGATAATATTAGGATGGTTGGTAAGAGAAATGATTTCTGATTCTTGTAAGAATTGTTGGATCATTTCAGGGTGCGTAAGATACTTGGGAGAAAGAACTTTAACAACAATGGGAGAATGATCTTTAGGATCCAATCCTAAATAAAGAAAACTCATTCCACCCTTACTTAAAAGAACTTCAATTTTATAAGGGCCAATATGAGAGGGATGAGATAAAGGCTTATCCTCTCCCGTTAGATTCGGAAGGGTTGATTGCTTATGAAAATCTTCTGCAGTCACTCCAAGGATTCCCGGTTAAAGCTAAAGCTATTGACCCAATTTTATAATTTTTACACCGATCACATCGCCGATTTGAAGGAGTGCGCCTTTCCCTATACACTGACCATTAGCGACTAATTTCACTCCTTTCTCCACTTGAACACCTAGTTCAATAACGTTCCCAGGTTTGAGTTTTAAGAGTTTATCTAAGCTCATTTTTAGTTTTGCTACTTCAATGGTAAGAGAAACGGGAACTTTGTTTGGGGATACCATTGATTCCTCAGGCGCTTCGTCGACAGAAACAGCCTCCTTGTCTACTGATTCACCATAAGGGGGTTTTTCGTCATTTTCGTTGTCCATTGTATTTTCCTCAAAGTAGTGTGCGTAATCGAGAATTTTAATTGAGTCTTCCTTCACTTTTGCGTGAAAAAGGGGAGTCTTCTCAAGCTCAAGCTGAAAGGTTCCTTTCTTTAATTTGGGATAGTAAGAGCAGTGATCGAGAATGACAAAGTCACCTTCTCGGATTTTTCTCCAACTCTCTTGAGACAGTATAGTGCGCCCAGCACTAACAGAAACCTCGGCAAAAACCGATGGATAGAGATTGGAAGGGAAAGAGAAGTTCCAATCTTGTGCATAATGGTGTTTCACGGATTCCTGAAAATGTGTTGGGCAAATGAGTCGTCCCCAAATTGTCTCTTTTGTATACGCAATCGCGAGATCAATGCAGTAAGCATTTTCTTTTACTAGTGGCATATCAATCAGTTTAGGAGCAAGGCCTGGAAAGATTTGTATTTTCTCTACGACTTTCATCGATTGAGCACATAAGTAGCGTAGGAAACCTTCTTGCAAGTAAGGATCTGAAAAACCGTCATTTCCAGCTTCAGGGTGAATAACCCAGGAGGAGAGTTTTGAAAAATCTTCGGACGGGAAAACAAGAAAAAAACTTCCCTTGAGAGGAGAAAGCTCAATGGCTAGCTGCAATGGCGAACGTCCCATTCCACTCAGAATGCCACTTCCCTTTTTCCATTCAGCACTTCCTACTGAGACTTTTAGATTCTTAACTCCTAAAGAGGTAGAAAGTTCATGTGTAAAGTCTTTCCATGGAAAGGTTGGAAAAGATCCCCACATAGGTATGTCTCGAGCTCCTAACACTAGGGATTCTACTTGTTTTATCCACTGATCAGACGGTGCGCTCATAGCATTTTTATCCAGTTTTTCTACAATTGCTAAAGATACTTGATTTAGTTCAAAATTAGAAAGAGATTTTTCTTCAAAGCCACTCTTCGGTCGCTGTTTTCAAAAATTTTTCAGGAACATTAACCCAGCTTACAGGATGTCTCACCCTCTAAAAACTTCCTCTTGCCATAGAAGGATACTACTGTCGGTTTTTAGAGGACAAATAACGCTCAAAACCTGGTCATAATTTCTTTGGAAGACTTTTGGGGTTGACTACGTGTTTTTTTGTCTTTTTCCTCTTGCGTGCAGGTGCGATTTTCATTAAGTCTTGGAGGAAGGATATGGACTTGAAACCCTTGAAGGGCTTGGTGTGTTTTCAGAGAATTTTGTAATGTAGCTAGGTGCGTTGTAAAAAGATTCAGGCATTCCGAACTTCCCAATAGTTGGAGGTTAAAGCTGTGGGGGGCTGTATCATAATGATCCACGATAATTTGCGCACCGTCAAAAGCAGACCCTTTCATCTGTATAAAGACCGTTGTTGTTGTGATTCCGTTTTGACTTTCGACAAGAATAAAATTTGCCATTTTTTCCAGCAGATCAGTCATTTCTGGAGTCAATGCGGAAGTCAATGTTGTAGAAAGTGTTTCTTCGGTGGCGATTGTGGTAGATATTTCTTGAATTTTTCCGTGTTGCGCTACATGGCTGAGCTCTTGCTTTCTTTGAGAGGAGTCTTCTTTTTTTTCCTTCTTCTCTTTTTTCGAGGCTATATCGAAAACCGAAAGTTTTCTTTGGTCTTGTTTAAGAAACTTGTGGGAAACCATGGCTTCATGGAAACGCCGTTTTGATGCTGTTTGTTCTTCTTTTTTCTTTTCAGTATTTTGAGTATTTATAGATTGGGGTTTTTCTATTTCCATAAACGGCTTTTGTTATTTTCCTTGATAGGTTGACATCCTCTCCTCCCTAGAGGAAAAAGATTCCTGATTACTCAGGCTAAACTTACGGTCACCCATGTTTAGAGATTCTTGTTTCTACGATGCTGCTAATGTATCTCTTCCGCAGGCTAACACGGCGTGCCCTGTCGTTTTTCAAAGCATACTCTTAGCCCGTGAATACTTCAACTCATATTTTCTATGGAGGAAATGTATTGGGAGCTAAAAACTTCAGTACAAGGAAAGCGCCTTATATCTTCCACCTCAAGGAAGGGGTTTTTCGGTGTGTTTTGAAATAGAAAAATTGAAATTTAGTGGCAGGAAGAGAGAGGCGTCATGCGGGTCAACCACCACGCTTATCGCCTTGTTTATCTTGATCACCAGCGCTTTCAGCGCGTCGAATAAGGTGAGGAGATTTTTTTGATGTAGTGAGGATGGGAGTAAGAATATTGGTCTCAAAGGTAAAATTCGCTTGTCTGAAAGATTCTCTTAAAGCATCGAGATTTTGAGTAAAGATTTTGACTGAGTCTGGATGGCCTACCAATTGGATATTAAACGCGTTAGGTGCAGTACTATATTGATTGAGGATCACTTGTGTTCCATCAAAAACAGAACCTGGCATGTTCATAGTCATGGTGGTCGTTGTGATTCCTTTGTCTTGTTGAACGGTCATCACTCCACCCATTTTTTCGAAAAGTTCATAAACTTCAGGTGAGAGTTTTGCATAGGAGGGAATGTCAGTGGGAGTAACAATTGCAGGGAGAGGGTTTTCAAAGGTAGGAAGGGGGATTCCAGCAGTTTGGCTGCCAGCTTCAACGAAAAAACCTTCGTCTTTTTTTTCTCTTCCCTCCATTTTCCCTTGTTCTCCTTCACTAGAAGGTGGTACAAAAGACCCTTCAATTGCAGTTGCTTGTTTTTCTTCTCCCATTTTTTGACTCCGAGCTTCTTCTGCTGAAAAGCGCTTGAAAAAGCTAGGGTCTTTAGTAGGACCTTCTTGGATTCCTGCGTCAAGAGTTTCTTTGTCAGCTTTTTGTAGCGGTTGCGTCTGTTCAGAAGAAGTTGTTTGCTCTTGGCCTGTTTGACTTTGAGGCTGGGAAAGTGCTGCTGATGAAGGGTCGGTTGAAATGGACCCTGAAGGGGGGACTGTGTCAGTGGCTTCCTCCTGAGAGTCAACTTGTCGGCGAGTTCCGGCAGATTCTTTATCAAATACATTCCCCAGTTCTTCCTTACCGCTCATGAATTCAGAAAAGGATGTGACAGGGTTTAGAGCAGGGGTTTGTCCTTGAACCTCTTCGTCGCTCCCTTCTTCTTTGGGAAGGTTGCGTTTTTTTCTTTTTTGTGTCTCATCAGACTCATCGACTTTCATCACCTTCTTAAATTTTTCAGGGTCAATTTTGTTGGAAGACCTTTTTTCTTCAGGAGTATTGTAGGGACGTTGAAGATTACCCTTGATTTTATTAGGATCCACTTTTACCTTTTATGTTTTTTGGATGTGTGCATTACTGTTCCTAGCTCATCGGTTTCGATGCCTTCTTGACGAATTGCAACAGCTTTCATCTCTTTTTTCCACTCTTTTTTATGGATTTTTAACTTTTCAACATCTTGTTGTTTTTTAAGCATCTCTTGCCGGGCAGCAGCAACGACTTTTTTAGCTTCTTTCACTTGGTTTTGTTGGATTTCTACCTTTTTTTCTTTTTGTTTAAGCTCTTCTTCGACGACTTTGAGATAGTCACGCATCATTTCAATTTTGTTGGAAGTCGTTCCTTTATCGAGCTCTTCACGGAGCTGATCCATTTTATGTTTTTTATGTTTAAAAGTTTTGTCTCTTTCTACTTTGACTTTTTTAAGTTTTGTCTCTTCTTTTTCTAAAATTTCTTTTTTCTCTTTTACTAGCCGTTCGGCTTCTTCAAGCCGACGTTGTTTAATTCTTACAAGTTGTTGAAGAGGGTATGTATCATCGCCCATACTTACCTAAAAAGAGCGCGTAACTGCTCGAGGGTTTGTTCAAAAGTACATTTTTCCTCAACTTTTTGTTTTAAGAAATGGTTCACTTTATCGATGTATTTGATCGCAAAGTCTGCTTGTTTATCAGATCCAGGTTTATACTCTCCGATGCGAATCAAGAGTTCATTCTTTTTATAGCTAGCTAAGACTTCACGTACTTGCCCAATTAGCTTTCGATGGTCTTCGCTAGTGATATTTGGAAGAATACGACTGACAGAGGCAAGAATATCAATTGCGGGATAATGGTATTGACGTGCGAGATCACTTGAAAGGATAATATGCCCATCGAGAATGGAGCGTACTTCATCGGCAACTGGTTCATTCATGTCATCTCCAGCAACAAGGATCGTGTAAAACGCGGTAATCGATCCTTTGGAGGAGTTTCCTGAACGCTCAAGTAGTCTGGGAAGTGTTGCGAAGACGGAAGGAGTGTATCCTGCTCTAGCAGGGGGTTCTCCTGCTGCGAGACCAACTTCACGCAGGGCACGTGCAAAGCGGGTCACCGAGTCCATCATCAAGATGACTGTTTTCCCTTGATCCCTAAAATATTCTGCAATAGATGTTCCGACATAAGCTGCACTCAAACGGAGTTGCGCAGCTTGATCAGACGTTGAGACAATAACAACCGAGCGGGCGAGCCCCTCAGGACCTAAGTCCTGTTCGATGAACTCTCGAACTTCCCTACCACGCTCACCAACAAGAGAGATGACATTGACATCAGCTTGCGCATAACGAGCCATCATCCCAAGCGTTGTCGATTTACCTCCCCCAGCTGCAGCAAAAATTCCGATCCGTTGTCCTCGACCAGCTGTCAGAATTCCATCAATCGCACGGATCCCTACAGAAATAGGGTCTTTGATCATTTGGCGTTCTAATGGGTCGGGTGGTGGATTAATAATTGAATAACTTTCTTCGAGTTCTAAAGGTCCTTTTTGATCGATATCTAAGGGGCGCCCCATTCCATCAAGAACGCGACCAAGGAGATTAGGACCCACTTTAATATGAAGAGGAAGCCTTGTCGGAATCACTTCTGAAGAAGGTCCTACACCAGTCATTTCTCCTAAGGGAGAAAGAAAAACTTCTTCTTTAGTAAAGCCAACAACTTCAGTAATGAGGGGTTCTCCCTGTCTTTTAACAAGACAAACTTCTCCCATTTTTACGTTGGGGACAATTGCACGGATGAGCATCCCAACAATTTCAGTGATGCGCCCGTGGATGGTTGTGAGTTCAATATCTTCTAGATGGCTAATGAATTTTTCAAAGTCCGAACTTTCGATCATAGACACCTTTTTACGCTATTTCCTATAAGCCCATGATAGCTAAAAAATGGATTTAAGGCGAGACTGTGTTAATAGAAAGGCATTATAGCTGGATATTGAAAAGAGTTTTAATATCGCTAACAGCTGTGCTTAATAAGATAGAAGAATACTCAAGCTCTTGTTGCGCTTTGGCAAGTTTAACTTGAATTAAAAGAAGGTTTCCTGGATTCATCGATGTCCCATTTGCATTGAGCTCTTTAATTTTTGCTTGGGCATTCGAAAGTTGATTTTGGGAATCAGAGAGAAGTCCTAAAAATTTGTTCACAGGATTTTTTCGGTTGAATGGCTCCACAGGGGAACCAACATCAGCGCCCGTTTTCTGTGCAGCGGTGCGAATATTTTGATTCGCACTGGTCAGTTTATTTCTGAGAAGATATTTTTGTGATTGTCGAAGATTCAGGTTTTTATTATTCAGTTGAGTCTGCAAATCACCTAAAACGGAGGCAGTACTATTCATCTGCCCTAAAACAGATTTATGTGTAGGACCGGTTGAAATAGCAGTCTTTCCTTGAGCAGCCAAGTCAAAAGGGGAGAGATCTTCTGTTTTTGCGCTAGAAATTTGAGAGCTTCCTTCTTTCATGAAGGAATCGAAAGATGCAGAAGGCTTGGGTTGCTCTTGGTCTGCAGGCTGCATTGATTTTATTGGGTCGATATTTGTAGCATTTGGAATTTTTTCTGGTCTACCGTCTGCCATTCTTTACACTTATCTAGGGTGAAGTTGCTGTTTTTTTCACAAATTCATCAACAAAATCCAGTGTTGTATTTGCGACTTTTTTGACATCGTCATTCGGTGAGTTTTTTGCGGCCTGTTCTAAAACTTGCTTTCCTTCTGTCACCTGATCTGGAGTTAAGGAAAGTGCAATCCCCAGAAGGGTTTGTGCCATTGTGTTGTCTGGTTCTTTTGTAATAACAGTGCGGAAGCATTCTATCGCACTTTTTAGCTCAAGCTTGTGCAAGTGAAGGTATCCCAATCCTACAGTGATTAAAGTATTGTCAGGGCGGAGAAGATTGCAGGCCTCGAATAGTCTTGAAGCAGCAGTTTCATCTGCGCGATTAATAGCTATGAATCCTCCCTCTAAGAATAGAAAAAAGTCTTCCTCATACTTCGAAAAATCTGTCATCGTTTATTCCCTTTGTTTATTTTCCTTACTTCTCATCCATTAAAGGAAAGGATTAGCTTGTTTTCTGGTTTCTTACAGAGTTATTGATCATCGTATTGACCTGAGAGATCAAGTTTGAGATCGAATCACCGACTTGCGTCACTTGTGACAATGAGAATTGTAGAAGAAGGAACTTACCTGGTGTTGCTGCGGAAAGTTTACTTGCAACGTTTCTTACCTGAGACACAACAGCTGCTTGCAACTTTGAATATTTTTTGATCAGTGTTACAAACGTTAGTGAAACAGGATGTCCTTTTGCTTCTGGCATTTTTTATATCTCCATGGTTTTTTAACCTTTCTTATTTCCTATGCCAAACTTTAAGATTTTAAGGAAAGAATTAAACAGTTTTTTGTGAGCATGTAAAAGTTTGCATAAGCTCTATTATTTCGCTGTGCGATTCAAAAATTGCTTGAGACTCATATAAGATTGAAGAAGAGTTCCAAGCGTATCATAGGTTTTCGTGTCTGTTCCTGCGCGGAGTCTTGTCTTCAGGTGTTGGACTTGCATTTCAAGATGATCACTGATTTTTTTCCTTTCTTTCTTATTCTTGATTTTTTTTTCTAAATCAAATTCAAAGTGTTTTAGCTTATCTTTTTCTAGTCCAAACATGAGCTATAAAAACCTTATGAGTTATATTTGTTGCGTTAAGGCTGATTGTAATTAATCTTGTATTTTATGCCATCTTTTTCGAGTAAAATAGCATTGTTTTCCATGCGGGTAATTCTCATTCCATCCAAATCATTCCCAACAGAAAGAATTTTTCCATTGATGACAACGTATTGATTGACGTTGCCATATTTTGAATTTCCAGTCACTTTATATTTCGAAGAAATATCAACAACATCACTTGTTGGTTGAGATAAGACGGTAAAGTTTTTGACTAAACGGACCCCTTTTACCTTTTTAAGCTCAGAGGTCATGTCGTCATATTTCTTCTCCTGATTAGAAGGAACTCTTCCAGCCAATATAAGTTCTCCGTTGGAAAATTGAAACGTTATGTTCCCAAACTGGTTCTGTGTTAAAATTCCTTGAATTTGGGCTTCCAAGGTATTTTCAACAACCACTTGATTATCCAATTTATCTAGGTGGGGAAAATAAATATTAATGTATTCAGCAAGCTTTGCTGCATCCTCCAAGTTTTGTACATAGCCCCGCAGGACATAATGACCTGGGATAATCGAAGTCAGGTTCACGCTGCGCCAAGCAGGGTTCTTAGTAAGGAGGGCATTCGTATTTTCCCAAACCAAAGCGTCAATGATGACATTATTATCGATCGAATGAACAGACTTAAGGGACTTTACTTGATAGATCATTTCTTGCTGATCAATTTCAGTCATCACATGGCCTGAGATGAAAAGTTTTCCTGTTGCAGGGTTGAAGGAAAATTCAACTTTAGGAAAAGGCTTTAAAGCTTTAGCCACTTTTTGGGTTTCATCTCCCACTTTTTGGGTCATTGGTTCACTTTTGAAGAGACTAAATACTCCTCCTAATCCTAAGACAAGCAAAAGCGCAAAGATACCCGCCATAATAAGGTGGCGGGTTGGAATCACCATTTTCTTCCAATTCTTCTTCGCAATTTCTACGCCCGTATCGACTTCTTCTTTTTCTCCGTGAGTAGGAGTGGAGTCGAGGCCTACTGAGGGTGAAATAATTGTTTCTCTAGTTTGTTGCTGATCGATAGCCAAGAAAGAGGTGGTCCCTAATGCTACCAAATCTTGTGATTGGAGCTGTGTGGCAGCTGCGATTTTGTGACCGTTAATGAGCACTTTATTCAAACTTCCGAGATCTTCGATTGTGACGATCCCATCGGGTTTTGCTTTGATCTTTGCGTGCTGTCTTGAAACACTTAAGTCTTGAAATAAGATGTCACAAGTATCAGGATCTTTTCCTATAATGTAGGTCGATTCTTCTGGAAGACCAAATTCTGCGCCAGCATTTGGTCCTGAAATAACTTTAATGATCCATCTAGCATCTGAGGCTCCACTAAAAGCTAGGGCTCCTAAGTCACCCGATTCTCCGTAAATTGTTGGAGAGTCGTTTAGCTCTTTTTCTTCGACTTGGTTTTTTTCTACTTTGTTTTCGATAGGATCTTTTAAAGTAAAACGGAAAAAGATATTCCCAATTTGAACGGTATCTCCCTCTTTTAGTAATACAGGTTCATTAATCGGTTTTCCATTGATACTTGCAGGGTTTACGGCGCTTAAATTTTCTAAAACATATCCCTTATCAGTGAGTCGACAGATCACATGTTTTCTAGAAACCATAGGATCTTCTAACACTTGGTAAGAGACATCAGGATCGCGTCCGAGGGTCCATTCAGTTCCCTCTTCAAAGCGAATGGTGAGACCTTCTTCGGCAACTAAATAACTAGCCATTACTTCATACCATTATTAGACCTTAGTGCTCATTTAGCTAGTGTTCTTCAAATCAGCACTAAGGTTTAACAATTCTCATCCTCTAGAAGATATACTTTTGATCGTTTTATGACTACAATAAATTCATAATGAACCTTATATAAGGAAAGCTCATAGTCCAACGCTATGATATGCATCCTTTTTCCATAAATGTTGTGACTTCTTCTTTCCAATAATCGATATAATTCAGATAGTCTTCTAAGCCTTCATAAAAGGTTCGATAGTTGATTTCAGAAGGAAGGGTAAAAGTCAAAGTGAAGAATTTTTCCGAAGGGTCCATTCCAATTGTAGCGCCACCTGTTCCTTGCCCCAAAAGGTTTGCTTTCATCAAGTAGATAAAAAGAGCCTCTTTATTTCCTTCTTTAGGGATAGGGAGAATGTGGGTCTTAAAAAATACTCCCAAGTCAAGTTCTTTCACAAAAATCTGAGGGGAAGAGCCTACCCTTAGTTGATAGAGTCCTTTTTCATCCTTTTGGGGAACGGTTTCAAGCTTAAGTTCTAATGAGAGCTTTTCGATCAGTTGTTCAATTTGCATAATAACTCTTTGGTTTAAAGGTTGCTCTGATTTTTCGCAAGACAAGGGCTAGACACTCCCCATTTGATAAGATATAATAAGGGAGTAGGCCTGGATAACCAATGGAGAAGGTAATGGAAGATGAGTTTGATAGGATTATGGAGTTTTTCAACCTTAGCGCTGAAGAAAAAGAAAGACGCCTTCCAGAGGTTTTCGAGGACTCAGTTGAGTATTTCGAACGTTTTAAGTATGTTATCATGAATGGAACGCCTGAGGAAAAAAAAGAGGCTGTTAAAAAAGTCATGAGTCTTAAGCGTAAAGTTGAAGAGGAGACAAAAAGGGTCTGCGATAAGACAGGTCTTACAACAGAACAACTTGCGGCTTATTCTAACGATCCCAAAAACTTTTCTCAAGAACAATGGAATGCCATTAAAGGAGCAAAGAAAAAGCTTGAGGAAGGGGTTGAGTCTTTTAAAGATGCTACTAAGAAAAAAAAAGAGAGCGGAGCCGTTTCTAAAAGGAAAGATGGGGTCCTAAAGAAGAAAAAAAAGAAGCCGCCAAAAAACTGGATTCAATCATAAGCCTTTTACAATAAGTTTTTTACTTTTTCAGGGCTTGCATTTTTCATCTAAATGTACGTTCTATTGGAATAATTAAATATTTAACATATTGATTATCAATAGAAAGAATAAAAAACTATTGATAAATTAATGAAATATGTTAATATAAATTTAATAACCATCTGTTTAATATAATAATTTAAGTAATAAAATATTCTATACTATTTTCGTACCGTACTAACCATACTCATTGTCTTAGTCGTATAGGAATGACCATTTATTTTTCGTGTAATAGTTTTACTGCAGCCAAATGGAAGAACCTATCATAAAATTACTTAAAGGGTAGACCTTTGAGTAAGTCATCATCAACCTGCTTACTTATGATAAGCCTGGCGGCTATTGGCCAGGCGAAAAACAGATTTTTTAAGTAGAAGAGGCCGACCTATCACAATTTAAAGGCCCGAAGGAAGGCTTCGGTTTTGGAGGCAACTCGCGCAAAAAAAAGGCATAGTAGCATTTTGAGTCGAACCTAGGCAAAAGCTCTAGAGGCCTAGATTCGGGGCAAAAGCGTTGCTTCATTAAAATGTGTAGAATAATAAAAAATAATAGAGGAAAAATCATATGGTACAACCAGTCGAAGACGGATACTCTAGTAATATTAAAGAGCCTGTAATCGAGGATGCCGGTACATTGGCAGATTGGGAAAGCATGTATATAGGCCTTTTGGACCATCTAAAAGATCTCGTTGATCATGGAAAGGCTCAAGAGGCTTACAAAGAAATTCCTCTTGTGATGGATATTTCTCAAAACTATACAACAAACGGTCAAAACGTTGCAGTGTCCGACAAATCCAACTTTGATAATACCCTTAGCCAATATATCAATGCGATTCAAGAAGACTTTGACCAATATTCTTCGGGAAGCGTTTCTGATACAAAATATGCGCAGGATGCTCAGTATGCAGCTCAGCAGATCAATGCTCTGATGACGGATTCTAAGTATGAGGATTTTGCTGGTGAATTGGAAGACGTGACTCGTCAACTCGATGCGATCGTTCCTTCGTCGCAGAGCACTCCAACAGATCTCGCAGGGTATTGGGCAGGGTTATGGGAATTGCCGAGCCCTTCTGCTACAACTCAATCGAGTACATACCAAGGAACATCTCTTGTCAGTAATGCGATTAACGCTGCAAGGAACGATGTGGAATCACAAAATACAATTTTGAATTCACAGATGCAAACTTATTCCAGTGATGCTTCTAAATATCTCGCCTTTGAGCAGGATTGTTACCGCTCAGAGATTGATATGATTCAAGCACCCGTCACCGCAGCACAAAGTGCATCTAGCTAATAGGAGGATGAGAATGTCAGATTTTAAACCAGTATCAAATGGATTTAGCTTTGCTTGTGCAGCTTCTTACGGCATGGAAGCGACGGCAGGTGCATCGCAAAATATTCAAGCGGAGCATGTGGATTTGATTGGAGAAAACACATCTCAAGCAAATACCAACATGATTAACGCAGATAATGATCAAATGGGAGAAATGCCTACGGATACCTCAAGTGAAACCTATTCTGAAGAGGTTCAAGAATGGCAAACAAAGTATAACTTAATCAACACTGCAGGGCAGATGTATGTGAACGAGCTCCAAACGGAAGCACAAAACGACGGAACGAATCTGCAAGCGATCGCTAACTTTATTACTAACCTACTTCAAATTCAATCAGCAATTATATCGCCGCTTAACACAGTAACAACACTACTACAAAGTGCATTGTAACAATAAAAGCGAACGGGGATAAAAAATATGTCAATGGAAGTTATTAAAGATGGAAAAGTTCAGTTCACGCAAAAAAGTGTTTTCGAAGCTGCTGGAGAAATGTCAAAGCTGCAAACTGAAACGAATAACAGCTTAGAAAATGCGTTAGAAAATGAACTGACGATCATGAAAACACAACTCGAAGCGCTGCAAGGTATTGAGCAGTTCTGGGAACAATTTGGTCCTGCTTGGGAAGAGTTTGAAGAAGATCCTTCCAATTCTCAAGCGTTTGAAGAGGTCATCCATGCTCTTGAAGCGGAATATGGTAAGGATCCAACCCTAAAAGTAGACCTCAAACTATTAGAGCAACAGGGCATAGATAATGATACCTCTGAAAAGTCTTGGAAATCTAAAAGTGGCTGGTATCACTTCTGGCATGGAGAGCCCCTAAGCGATCCCCATTACTTCAAAGATTTTGCTCAGAGCGTTAACGGTATGCTTCAGTCTACTGCAGAAGAGGTTGTGGGAAACTCGGGACTTTTTGCTACTGCTCTTCTGAATGGTGAGTCAACATTCCAATCGAGGAGTAAACAACTTTTCGAAACGATTGCAATAATGATGGACATCGTAAAAATTCTTGAAGGTTCTGAAGAAAACCCTCAAGCAGCCATGTTTGATATGGAAGCGCTCTTAATGGATCTAGAACAACTGCAAATCGATACAAATACACAAAAATCGCAACAACAACAACAGATTAGCCAAGAAACTGCACAGAATATGCAGGATAACTTAAAGAAAATCCAAGATGCACTTGAAACAGCAGCTGAATACAGCAGTGGTGGTCTTTTTGAGTGGGCTAAAGACTTCTTTACATCTATTGGTACACTGTTTGAAGACATGGGTCAAGCCGTTTATTACGCGCTTTCTGGCAATGAAAAAAAAGCGATAGACGCTTTTGATGATTTGACAAAAGGATGTAAAATTTTGGGGCAAGCTGTTGTAGCGATCTTTAACGGAGACTTTAAGCAGGGTTTTGAAGAGCTTTTTACTGCAGCATTATTCACCATGCTTCTCGGGCCTATGGGTATTTTTCTACTAGGTACAAAGTTTGGTGAAGATATGAAGGACCTCGCAACGCTTGTCACAGATGTTGTGCAATCTTTTACTCAGCTTCTTGCTGCTGGAGCCTTAGCGTCTTTTGGTGACAAGGTAGATGCTTCTTATTTAATGGAATCCAATAAGAAGCTTGGGGCAGAGATGCTTGCAAACTCAGCCCTTAAGGTCCTTGGAGACGTTGCAATGGTTGCGATTACGTTTGCTGCTGCAGTCGCTGGACAATACTGGCTTGCAGGACTCATCCTTGCTTTTTTCGTCACGTCTGAATCTGGACTTACGCAAAAAATGACAGACGCGGTTGCAAGCTCTATCGAAAGCGCTATGGGTGGCAAGAATAGCGCCTTGGCGAAAATCCTGGCTGATGTCACTATGATTGTCCTCATCACTGCGCTTTCTGCTGGAGCAGGAGCTGCTGAAGCGACTCTTGCTACAACTGTGGATTCAGTTACTATAGTCGGTGAAGAGGAAGAAATCGAAATGTTTGAAACGGCTGGAAGACAAGTAGCTGATGAGCCTGTTGATGGGGGATCTAAAGCAGCGAATAGCGCAGCTAAAGAAACGGATACAAAACAAGCTTTAAGCGGCGTTCAAATCGCTAAGAGGGCTACTTCAATAGGAGTTTATGGATTTGGATCGTCTTTAGGTTCAAGTACACTTGCTACGGATATCCTCAAGGATACAAGCAAGAAAGATAGTAAACTCTTAGCCGTTATTCTTGAACTTGTTCAAGTCATTGTTGCTGCTGTCACTGCTTCAATTGGGGGATTCTCAACGATGACCCAGTCTATAGGTAACGCTACAAGAGCCACTGAAACAACGGCTTCTCAATTGACCCGGTTTGCTTCTAGAATGCAAGTGGCTGCTACAGGTGTAGCTACTGTTTCTGGAACGGCTCAAGGTGGGGAGGTCATCGTTCAGGGTGATACTCAAGAGAAACTTGCAAAATGCCAAGCAAATGTTCAATTGGATGAAGCCACTCAAAACGTGACGGACCAAATGATTAAGCAGACTGGCGAAGAACTTGAGCAACTGATTAAAGGATATGAAGAACTCATTGCTACTGAGTTTAAAACGCCTGCAGAAGCTGCAAATGCAGAGCTTCGGGCATTAATACAAGGTTAATAGTAAAAAGTAATAATAAGGGATAAAATAACTATGCAAAACATGAATGCAAAAATGATAGATACTTCTTTGGCAGCAGAAACAATAGGTGGTGGTGGTCTAGGAGTGAATTTATCGAGTGGTATGGAAGCTGCTGTTACTGCTGCATTAAGCTTCTTGGAGCAAGTTCTTTGCGATATCAACAATAAAGAGCTTCAAGAATCACGAGGATTGGCGACCGCTATTCAAGAGTCATCTGAATATAGCGCTACCAATATGATCAATGTTGGATACCAGCAATTTGTCGATGCCCTAGCACAAGGGTTCGGAACGGTTGGAGCTTCTTTCCTAACGCTTGGGACACTGGCTTGCGCCAATTATACAGATCCTACCAAACCTGAATTCGCAAAACTTAACCAAGAACAAACTGGAATTGAAAACATCTACAAAGAAATACCGACAACAACTAATCCGACTGTTAATGAGCAAGAGTCTCCTGTTTACGAGCTAGATAGGCAAGAAGAAGTACAAGTCCAAGTAGATAGGGCAAAAGCCGTTGATGGTAAAATCGAAGAGATCAAAGAACAGAAAATATTCACTGATCAAGAAGGGATAGCTTTTACCTTATCTGATGAAGATGCTGAACTTCTTAAAGCTATGGATCAGAAACAAGTGAAAATTCTTAGTGACCACCTGGAACAGCGTCTGGGTAAGATTGCTGAACAAAGAACCAGTTTTTCTAAAATGCAATCAGAACACTACAGTAGATAGATCGGAAGAGCACAC
>JAAUYI010011351.1_pt1 | contig 50811 bp, 73 predicted proteins | sample 7278041 | NCBI WGS metagenome assembly JAAUYI01 (sample SAMN14350216, study PRJNA611818) | marine sediment metagenome | isolation source: surface marine sediment (0.6m) | place: French Polynesia: Moorea | collected 2018-08
TGCTTGCGGTCCGAGCGACGGTAGAACTCCGTCTCTGGTCGTTCACGCAGACAGGCGCGGCACAGCTTCAGACCGACGATCTTAGCCATTATCGGCCTGCCCATCTTTTAAAAACTTTTCCATAAACATCTGCTTTAATCGATCAATGCGCTGATTCTGGCAGTGACGCCAGATGGCATTGAGTTCGACGACGATCTGTTCGGCCTCCTGCGGGTCGGCGGCAAGATTTACAAGCATGCTTCCTTCGCTGGCTCTTGCGAGAATAATTGAACGACTACCAATCCCTCCTGTCGTGAATGGTGGCTTGGCTGTAATAAGATTCTGTAGCTGCAGCGCCATGTCTCTGCTCTCTAGCACTCTCTCGTATAGCTCCATAGCTGTCTCCTCAGTCTTTAACCGCCGTCGCCGTAGCCGTAGCCGTAGCCGGAGCCGGAGCCGGAGCCGTCGCCGTAGCCGTAGCCGGAGCCGGAGCCGTCGCCGTCGCCGTAGCCGTAGCCGGAGCCGGAGCCGTCGCCGTAGCCGTAGCCGTAGCCGTAGCCGTCGCCGTAGCCGTTACTCATTCCAAGCCTCGCTGCAGACGTATCGGCCTATGATATTTTTCTTATTCGCATAGAAGTCCCGCGCCCTTCCGAGTTTAGTGTTTGACCTCGGGCCATCTGCAGCAAGCTCGGCGAGGTGCTCAGTCGTGCCCCATCGGATCACACACCGAGCATTACTGATCAGGATCTCAGCGTCGTCGTTAGCAGAGAGATCCCCGACGTCGACGTCACCGACGAAGGTCAGCCCTCGATTGTCGACGATCACGATCATGCGCTGCAGGCCTTCGCTCTGTACTGCTTGGTACTCAACACCATCAATCATTACGGATTTAGTCATTGGTTGCTCCTCAGTTTTTTAATGCGCCAGATTGGCAGATCTCAACGGTCAGTCTGCACTGCTCCACATCGAACATGCCAATATGGCATTCGGCCCTCGGGATGCCCATCAGCTCAGCGAGCTTCTTGTAGCGCCCGCCGCGGGCCATGCCCTTCTTGTACTTCGGATCCTCGCTGTGCTTTCTGATCCAGCGACGCCGCCAGATCGGGTCGAAGGCGTCGTGCGCGGCGATCTTCCACTTCCGCAGCTCGGCGTTCGCCAGTCGGCCCAGCGGCTTCGTCATGCCCTTGTGGCAGCCGACCCAGGCGTCACAGGGACGGCACAGGTAGATGGGCCCGTAATCGCGTCCGTTGTAGACCTCCTTCGAGCTGACGAGCTGGGCTCGACCCTGACAGTACGGGCAGACGACGCGGCGGCTCATGGATGATTTACCCTCCATCCCGGTACGGCTTGACAATGATAGTTCGCGCCGAGCTTTTTACACTCCTCCTTGCCGTAGCGTTGTAGTGCGGTAGTCGGCATAAAGACCTTGCCACATCCTCTGCATATCCGTGGATTTAATTTTCTTCTCACGACATCCCCTCAAGGTTCATACCACGCAGCCAGCCGACGACCGTCGAGGCGCTGACGTTAAAGTGATCACATAGGACGCCAATGATCTCGGCGCTCGACGGGCGTCCAGTAGGATGTTTTGTCATAGGGCTCACAGCCTGAGGCGCTGGTTGCGCGGCCGGATCAACGCCGACAGCAATCGGCGCTTCCTGCTGCTCCTTGGCCTTGTTTAAGTCTTCCTGAAGATCATGCACACGCCCAGCATTGATGCGCTCTTCTTCGGCCTCCATTTCGCGGATTTTGCGCTGCTCCTCTTCGCGGATGCGTGCGCGCTCCTCTTCGAGACGTTTTTCTTCAGTCGCCTTATGCTCAGCGATGCGTGAGGTCACGATCGCCTTAAAGTCATCCGCCGCCTTCGTCGTTGCCAAAAGCCTGAAGTCTGGGAACAGGCTCACGTAGTCCTTGTGTTCATCCAGGACCTGTAGGTTGATCCGCGTCAGCTCGGCCTGCTCGCTGGCATCGATCTTCGCCTGGGCGAGCGCGGTATCGGCGGCGTCGCGCAGGCTGGCGACGGTCTTCTTGCCCTTCATATCAGCCGCCACCACTGATCGAAACTTGATGAGGTCCGCTGGTCCGCCAAGAATAATGCGGCCGAACGTGATGCGTTCGAGCGTAGTATTTATCTGCTCGTAGTGGGCGTGTAATTTGTCTATGGCCTCCAACTGGATGTCGGTGCGAATCGCCTCCTTGCGCCGCTTGACCAGTCTCTCAAGCTCCAGGCGCTTATTGGTTCTGACTTTTTCTTTGATCGCATCCAACGTGCGAAATAGCTTGTCGATACTTGCCGTCTGACTCAGCGCATGCTGTTTCGCGGCATCAATGCGCGACTCTATGTCTTTGCACCACTTGATCGCCTTCTCGGCGTCGGCGAAGTCCTCATCGGTCTGCAGGTCAGTATTGACTGACTCAATGACCGACATGGCCGTCTGTTCAAACTCGTCTAAGTTTGAAGCCGTGACAGCTCCGGTGATCTCGATGCGAAGTGCCGGTAGCATCTCAGGCGCTCGGCCCTCCGGCACGACGGTCGCTTCAACGGGCTGGTACTCGGCCAGATCCTTCTCGAACTGCTTCCAGCCGGCGACGATCTTCTTGCCCCGTCCCCTGACGCGCGTGTACCACATCCACTCGCAGCGCCCCTCGGTTCCGTCGGAGCACATGAATAGCACCTTGTCGGCGCCGGTGACCATGAGCTGCTGCTCCATCTGCATGGTATAGTGGGGCTCGACCTTCCCTGCCCTGATCTGCGCCGCCAGATCCTCGGAGTAGAGCTTGTGCTCGAACAGGACGTTGCCGGCCATCGTCATCCCGTCGAGCGAGGCGAGCAGCGGCAGGCCCTCGACCTCCTCTGTCACCGTCGCGGGGAACAAGTCTTGCTCGATGATCTTCTCGGCGATGGGGCGGGCGGCCGCCTCGGCCGCATGACCGCGGTCGAAGCGCGCCAGCGTCTCCGCGTCGACCTCCGGGGGGATGCCCGTCGCCTTTGCCTTGAGCAGCTCGGTGCGCTTCTGGTACTTGCTGGCCCCCATCATTGCGGGGGCCTCGCTGGCGGTGTAGTGCTGGGCGCGCAGCTCGTGCCACCCTGGGCTGTCTTGTATGCAATCATGGATCTTCATTTCTGCTTTTCCTCCTGTGCCTGTTCGGTGCGCTTGTACTCCTCGATGAACTCGTCCTTCGGGGCGTCGTCGGTCTTCGGGGTCGCCCTAATCCGCGCCTTCTGCTCGTCGGTCAACGCGCCCTTCGTCGATACCATGGCGATGATCTGATCGGCCGTGCGCTTGCCGTCGGCGATGGCCTTGTGCCAGGCCGGCAGATTCTTCTCGAACTGGTCCGCAGGGTAGGGCTTGAGCCTGCCCCGCCGCTTCCTGTCGCTCTCCAGCAGCCGCACGGCCTCGGAGTACGAGGACGCCCTGAGTTCGCCCAGTGCGGAGATCTTCAGGTGTCGGAGGAACTTGACCTCGTCGGTGCCGATCTCGTCGATCATGCACTTGAGGTCGGCGACCTGCTGCTCGGTGATCGTCTCATAGGGCTCGCTGCCGTTTGCGTCGTCGTCGAGATTTCCCTCGACGGAGGCAATGCCGGTGATGCCCTCGAAGGTCGCCAGCTTCAGATATGTGATCGTTGATTTGATCTGCTGCAGCGTGTTTTTCGCGCCCGACGTATCGGGCGGCCCTGACAACGATACGGAGTCGCTGTGTCCCAGGGTATGGGACAAGACGCAGGTCACCTTGATGCCGTTCGTCTGGTCGAACTCCCAGTGAGCGTGCAGATCAAACTTACTCAGCGCCTCGTTGACCGTGTTGACGAAGTTCGCGAGAGACGAGTATCTTGAGCCGTACTGCTTGTTTACCATATCCTTGATGACCTTCGGCGGGTTCTTCTTGAACTTCGCGGTGGCCTTGTTGTAGGCCTTGCGCGCCTCGTTCTCTTCCCACTGCTTCTGCAATTCCATGAGCTTCTCGATTTTGTCGAGAGCGGCCCCCTGCGATACGGCCATGGAAAGCAGTTCCATGGGCGTGTTTGCCGGCATAGTGCTCGGCTGTAGCGGCTTCTGTGACGGGGCCGTCTCGCTCGGGGTCACGACGACGGGGTCGTTTTTTACTGCGTCGGTCATGTCATTCTCCACAATCAAAAATAATGCCGAGACACAGGGGCACAAAAACAATATCGGCGATGATCGTTAGCAAAAGAAGTGCTGCTGGTATCTCATGCACTCGCGTCCTATACAGAAAAATGAAAGTCATCGGCGTGAACATTTCATATCTCCCAGACGATAGTCTCAACATAGCGAGGATTGTGGCGCGCGACCTCATGCCACTCGCCGTCGACCTTGTGGAGTTCCAAGATCCAGAACTCGGCATGGTCGGGATACTCAGTCGCGCTTAGCACAAGTAGCAGCTTTTCGCCGCTCTGGAGCTGCCTGCCCTGTTCGCTCTCGGTGTCGGGCCAATGCACTCGGTCAATGACATTGCCGTTCATGTTGATGTTCATTTTGCCCTCTGTAGTTTCTGGATGCCGCGAAGCGCGTCGGGGAAGACGTCGCGGATCGCCCAGGCGCGCGCGCGCATCTGCAGCATACGTTTGGGATAGCTCTTCCACGGCCCCGGCTTGTTCCACAGGCCAGCGAGTTCTGCGTCCTTCTGGCTGAACTCCTTGGGCTGCTCCGGCTCGCCTCGGCGCTTGATCTTGCAGACCGCCGTCATGCGGGCCTCGTCGAACTGCTCGTGCATGTACTCGAATTTCTGGTGAGCCTTCGCCAGCGCCGGCAGGGCGTCGCCCCAGATGCAGGGGCGACCGTTTATCACGGCGATGTTCTGTATGGCCTGCATCGGCTGAAGCCCGACCTCGGCGCCCATCTGCACCGCGATGAGCACGTTGCCCGGATTACCTTTGAAGTCCTTCGGGCACAGATCGCTCTTCGAGATCATCTCCGAGAACCTCATCGCCTCGGTCAAATTTGACGGCGTAAGGCTGAAGCTCGGGCGCGTCGGCGTGATCGCCTTGGCGGTTTCCTGTTTTCCTGCGTCGGTCATTTCACCTTCTCCTCATGCAGTCTTGCTGCGACTAAGATTCTTCGACACGAATCCCCGTAATCTCATAAAAAACCTCAGCATCGAAATTCGGAAGATCCTTTATCCGGATTCGGTCCTCGGGATGGGCAGCGTTCCAGGAATCTTTCCATGCCTGCTTGTAATCCTTGGTTCGCAACTGTCCGCCGCGAACGTAGAAATTAGGGTCGTCCGCCTTTTCTTCATCGGTCATATCCGATTCATCGACCCAATACGTGAGATCAAGAAGTAGAAAGTTCGGTTTATAGGCTGCTTCCCATTCTTCTCGATCACAGGGCTTGTTAAAGGCGAGAATCGTGTCTGGCGTTTGTGAGCAGAAATAGCCGCTGTTCTGGTGGCCGCTGTTCCAGTCGCCGCTGTTCCAGTCGCCGCTGTTCCGGTCGCCGCTGTTCCAGTCGCCGCTGTTCCGGTGGCCGCTGTTCCAGTGGCCGCTGTTCCGGTCGCCGCTGTTCCAGTCGCCGCTGTTCCGGTCGCCGCTGTTCCAGTGGCCGCTGTTCCAGTCGCCGCTGTTCCAGTCGCCGCTGTTCCGGTGGCCGCTGTTCCGGTGGCCGCGAGAGACTATATCGGGGAATAGGTTTCGGTTGCGACACTCAGAAAACAGCCAATATCCCCAGTCGTCGTGTCCGTCAGCAACCAGCCCGTCAATAGCTGTTTCCAGATCCGCGCCGTCTGGAAACAGCTCGCAATATCGGCGATAGCCTTCGATGCAAGGGCCCCATGTTTTTAGAGTCTCCGGTGTGATCTTATCCATTTGTTTTCCTCAGTTTGTAGGCGTTGAAGTCGACTACCTCGGCCAGATGCTCACGGCCCAGGCTCTCGCAGATCTGGTTCGCGGCCAGCGCGGCGGCCATCTCGGCTAGCCGTGAGGCGGGCAGGGTCCAGGACAGGTCGCGCTCGATCCTGGCGACCACGCAGCGCTTGAAGTTCTGGTACAGAGAGAGGGCGAGGGCGTCGTCCCGTAGGTGGTCGGCGAGCAGGGCGAGCGCTAATTGAGCGGGCCCCGATCCGCAGTATCCCCATTCCAGTCCAGTCGGCGAGTGGTTGCGGAGGTCTGTGCGCGGGTCAATTGCTGTGGTCAGCCCGGCCTCCCCGCCGCATATTATCGACCGCTTATAAACCCGCGCCTCACCCTGAAGGCGGACGCCGAAGTAGATCGTCTCTCGCTGTGTATGCATGATCGGTCTCCGACTGTCTTCTCTGTATCGATGCTATGTCTGTTTAACGTAGTATGCGGCTCCTCCCTGAGCCGCTCGTCTGTTCACCGCCTGTCCGCCCTTACGGCCGCACTGCGTAGGTATTGGTTAGCAGGTGCCACGGCTTGAGGTACTCCTCGGCGAAGATCTCCAAGGGCATGTCGTACTCGTGAGAGTCCTCGTAAGGAACGAGCCCGCGCTTCTCAGTCTTTACGAAGCGGGCGAAGAACAGCTTCGCCTGCTTCCTCAGACTGTCGGAGGCCAGCGCCTCTCTCATCTTCTCGATCATGTCCTCGGGCAGGGCCGCGCTCGCGGTGAACCCCTGATTGTAGAACTCGGCGAAGGGGTGCTTGCCGAGCACCTTACCCTCCGGGTCGACGTCCTTGATGTGCTTGCCCCGAGACACCGTGAACTCGCAGCCGTGCTCCTTGTTGTAGACCGCCTTGACCATCTTGCCCCACCCCTTCATTTCGTCGACGACGGGTTGCCTGCAGGGATTGGGGAATAGGATGTGCATCGCCGACATGGTGCCGAAATTGGGCGGCGCATGAAGGCAGAACCTACGCCCAGGCAGCTTTGCCACGTCGCGGTTCCACTCATTCTTTCGATAGACTAAGAACCACTTCGGCTTGAAGCGCTCTCCCTTAAGATTATCAATCCTCACCAGAGGCACGTGGCCTAAATATCTAGCACGCCAAGCATTGAAGTGCGGGCCGTCGAAGACGATGTCATACTCCCCGTTCTTCATGCCCTGCATGTAGCTGATCCAGTTAGTCTGATGCACGTATCGAATCTCTTTACCCGTGATCCACGACAGGTACGCGGCGATGGCTCCGTACTGCTTCGTGCCGTCCTCCAGCGACTCGCGCGGCGGCGCCGAAAAGATGTAGACGTCCTTCGCCTCGACGATCCTCGGCACGGCGATAAAGCTAACAGCCATTAATACTAACAACCATCCGTAAGGCTTCATGACACACCCTCCAGTTATACAGCGTTAAAGGAAACGTCTGTGTGTGGGTGCTCCGCATTTCGTTTATAATCTTCATGGCTTTTTAAGAGGGCGTGCCGCCATTCCCTGATTATGGCAGGATGGGGGGGCAAAACTCCTGCCGGCAACGGCGACACGCCCAAACTCATTTTCTCCTGATTAAAAAGCACGTCGCCGCTCGGCACCTCGGGGGAAGAGGTGAGTCTTGCCAGCAACGGCGACGCGCTAAACCTTCCCCCGAGCATTGACTAGAAGTAATCAATATGTTCAAATTATAAACCAATGGCTATCAATGTCAAGAAATTGAACACAAAAAAGTGAGCTAATTTATGGCAGAAAATCAGCCGCTTAGGGCCGATGGGCGCGTCATCGAAGCGAATATTCGCCGGATCTTCGGCACCTTCAAGGCCGCGACCAAGAAAACGGGCATCTCGCGGACCGGCATCTGGCTGATGATCCAGAACGGCGAGATCAGCGACGCCTCGGCCGGCAAGCTGTATAAGGTTGGGGTCGACCCCGCCGAGCTTGTGAGGCCCATCGAGGAGAAGCGGGCCTAGAATACCCTGAGGGGCGACGATAACTGGCAACTGCATGGTCTCATAAGCCATGGATGCGGGTTCGAGTCCCGCCGCCGCAACCATAAAAAAGCCCGAGCAGAGGGCTCGGGCTCAGTAGGAGGAGTTTTGCGCGGCAACCACAACCGCGTATCCGTCATCAACAGTCGTACATTAGGAGAGACTAATGCAAGACGACGCCTTTATAGCAGATATTCCGGAAAATCACCAGCGGAGGCGCGCGTGAGCGTCAAGATCATGTCGCTGGTGTTCGACTACTACCAGGGCCACCCAGGCGAGAAGTTCACCGCTTTAGCTGTTGCCGACCACGCCGACCATGAGGGCGAGAACGTCTATCCGTCTATCAAGCAGCTCGCCCTCAAGACGGGACACGACGAGCGCACGATCCAGAGACACCTCCGGCAGATGGAGTGTAAGGGCTGGCTCGAGGTCGCCGAGACCGGCGGGGGCCGCGGCAAGCGCACCCGCTACCGGTTTCCTGTGGATAAGATAAAGGGTGGCATGATGTCACCGTTTTTTAAAAAAACGATGACACCGGTGTCGCAAAAGGGTGACAAATCCTGCAAGCATTCTTTACTAGAACCGTCATTAACCGTCAGTGAGCAAAATGCTCTCTTTGCCCGCTTCTGGTTTGCTTATCCCAAGAAAAAAAATAAGGGAATAGCCGAAAAGGCCTTCAAGAAACTAAAGGCAGACGACGCCCTCCTGCAGACCATGCTAAAGGCCATCGAGGTGCAAAAGCGATCGCGCAGCTGGACCAAGGACGGGGGTCAGTTCATCCCCTACCCCGCGAGCTGGCTGAACGCGAAGGCCTGGGAGGACGAAGACGAGCCCGCCGAGCCGTCGATGTTTGATGGTGCGATATGATCGGCGGGGAGATCCTGAAGCTACGCAAGAAGGGCTTGCGGCCCGAGGCGCCCGTGATCGTCTCGCTCGTCGGTCGACTCCGCTCTGGCTTCCCCGTCGTCGTGATCCCGATGTCGCAGCCGATCTCCGAGCTCGACCTGCGCATGATGGTCGACCTCGACGTCATCATCGCCCACGCCGGCCGCAACACCGCGCGCACGGTCGAACTAGCCGATGTGCTGGTCTACGCCCGAGTGCGGAATCTTGAGTGCTGGAACGTCCAGAAGGACCGCTGGATCGCAGTGGCATTCCATCACCAAATTGTCATCAAGGAGATGCCGCCGTGCATGTGATCGCGGACGTCATCGACTTCGACGAGTACGCCAAGACCCCGCCGGACGCCGCGCGCGTGAAGCCGGCCTCGCACTGGTGCCAGGGCGTCGTCGACCGCTTCTACAACCCGGAGACCCACCGCGGGGCGCTATTGCCATGGTCGAAGACGCACCATATCGTCGCGTTGAGGCCCGGAGAGGTTTCGATCTGGAGCGGCACGGGCGGACACGGGAAGTCGATGATGCTGAACCAGATCATGCTATGCGCCATGACCCAGGGAGAGCGGGTCTGCATCGCCTCCATGGAGATGAAGCCAGTCAGGACCATGGAGCGCATGAGCCGGCAGGCCGCCGGCGCGAGAGAGCCCGCGATACCGTTCATCCGTCAGTTTCACACCTGGACCGACGGGAAGCTGTGGCTCTACGACCAGCAGGGCACGGTCGCCTCCGACCGCATCATCGGCGTGACGCGCTACTGCGCCGAGGAGCTCGGCATCACGCACATGGTCATCGACTCGCTGATGAAGTGCGGCATCAACGAGGACGACTACAACCGGCAGAAGGCGTTTATCGACAATCTGTGCGCGCACTCGCGCGATCTAAACCTGCACACGCATCTGGTCACGCATAGCCGCAAGATCGATACGGAGCGACGGGAGCAAGACAAGTACGACGTCAAGGGCAGCTCGTCGATCACCGATCAGGCCGACAATGTGTTCATCGCCTGGCGCAACAAGAAGAAGGAGGACGAGGCAGCCCGCGCAGAGCCGAGGGACTCGGTCATGTGGGAGCCCGACGCCACTATCCGCTGCGTCAAGCAGCGTCACGGAGAATGGGAGGGCAAGATCTCGCTCTGGTTCGACCGCGACTCCATGCAGTACGTCGCGGCCAAGGACGCGCCGCCGATCATTTACGACTTTGAAGCCGTCGACGAGCGCATCGCGATACAGCAGGAGATGGGAGGGCTCAACCCGTGAAAGAACGCACCTACATCATCCGCAACAACGATCAGCGCTACCGCCTCATCGAGAAGCTGAAGCAGTGGGACGTCAAGAAGCCGCTCGCATTTGTGGTCCAGCCGTATCACAAGAAGCGGACGATCGCACAGAACGCCCTGCTTCACGGTCTGATGCGCCAGCTCTCCGACGCGCTGTACTTCTCTGGCGTGAGCGAGACGAAGATCCCGCCCGAGGCCCTGAAGCTCGACTGTCGGCAGCGCTTCTTAGGCGAGGTCACGACGATCGTGCTTGGCAAGGTCGTCACCGACACGCGCCACACGAGCGATTTGACCCCCGGCGAGATGGTGCGCTTCGTCGAAGACATCTTCACTACTACGGTGCCACGCACGGCGTGCATCTCGTACTGGGCGAGGAGTACTACGAATTGAGGGCGAAACAAAAAGAGGAGGCGGCATAATGGCCGGATTAACACTAGAAGTTAATACAGAGCTGACGACAATCGACTGCGGCGTGTGCGGCGGAACCTACGCAATTAATGAACGCTATAGACTGCAAAAATATCAACACGCTGGTACATGGCATTGCCCATATTGCCAAACCTCATGGGGTTACGGCGAGACTGAAATATCGCGCCTCAAACTACAATTAGAAAGTCAAAAAAAACTCACAGAATGGGCCAAACAGGAGGCGAAGCACGCAGAGAGCCGGCGACGCGCCGCCGCCGGACAGCTGACGAAGATCAAGCGTCGCGTCGGCAACGGCGTCTGCCCCTGCTGCAACCGCACGTTTAAGGACCTCGCGCTGCACATGAAAGACAAGCACCCGGACTACTGCGATGCCTGAACTCAAATACGACATCCCGCCCGATGCGGACCCGCGACGCTGCCGCGGCTGTCAGGCCCTGATCTGGTTCGTCAAGACGGAGAAGGGCAGGTCTATGCCCGTCGAGAAGGACGGGGCGCCGCACTGGGGGCGGTGCCCGAAGTCCGACCGCTTCCGGGGCTACGACCCGTCGCAGGACCCCAAGCGCCCGGCACAGCGCCAGGCCTACGACCGACTGCTGCAGGTGCGCTACCGCCTCACGACAAAGTGGGCGATCAGCTTCATGCAGAGCATGGACACGAAGTTCCGCAACGGCCAGCGACTGACGAACCCGGAAGACGCGGCGCTGCACAAACTGCTGGAGGACCACGGCTGATGCCCTCCGCTGAGATCCGCCGCCACTGGAACCGCGTCGCCGAGCTAGGCTGCATCATCACGCACCGACCGAACGTCCAGCGGCATCACTGCAAGGGCGGCTCCATGATCGAGATCATAGGCCTGCACGGCACGGGTCTGAAGGTCAGCGACTGGTTGGTGATCCCACTGTGCGACGAGCCCGACGTCGGGCTGCATCAGGGCAAGAACGGCATCGAGAACGGCGTCGAGACATGGGAGCGGTGCTGGGGCACGCAGGTAGACTTTCTCGATAAGGTGTCGATTCGGCTCGGCTACAACGTGTGGACAAAGGCGGGGATTGATCGACCAGAAGTCGACGAGCGGATAGATTACGCTGAGACTGTGTGGCATGACTGATGCAATGCGGCACCTTGATCTATTCTCCGGTATCGGCGGCTTCGCCCTCGGCCTGCGAATGGCTAGAGGCTTCGAGACGATCGGCTTCTGCGAAATCGACGGGTACTGTCAGAGGGTGCTCAAGAAACATTGGCCGAACGTGCCCATCTATGAGGACGTAACGACGCTGGACTATGAGCAATTTATCAGACAAGTCGACATCATTACAGCAGGCTTCCCATGTCAAGACCTCAGCGTCGCCGGTCGAGGCGCCGGTTTGGCCGGGGAGCGTTCGGGACTCTACCGGCATCTTATGGGCACCATTCGCACAATACGACCCCGCTACGCGATCATGGAAAACGTCTCAGTGCTGCTTAATCGAGGGTTGGGCGTCATACTCGGAGAGCTTTCCGAGATCAGGTATGACGCAGAGTGGCATTGCATACCAGCGTCCGCCGTTGGTGCGCCTCACCAGAGGGACCGTATCTGGATTATTGCCCACGCCCGCAGCGACCAGCTACGGGACGAACCAGGGTGGCGGAGCGGGACGGATCGGACCAGTGAGACCGAGCTTGGAGACAATGGCGCGACAAAATCTATGGCCGACCCCAACAGTAGGCGGGGGCGGACAGACGCTGCCGGAGGGCACGACGCCGACCGGCAAGACCCCGGACGGCAGAAAGCAGACGGTCTGCCTAGAGAGGTACGTCAAGCAGGTCGAGGCGGGACGATGGCCCACACCGAGAGCGACCGACGGCGAAAAGATGTCGAGCCTGTCCCGTGCGAGACGCTCAGCGGGTCGATCGCCCGACAGCTTGCCGGAGGCGACGAGGGCATCAGATCAATCTGGGAGTCTGAGCCCGACGTGGGTCGAGTGGTTGCAAGTCTATCCAATAGGCTGGACGGAGGTCGATTGAATGGGCAGACCAGCGATGGTGGAACCGAAGAAATACTGCAGGCACTGCGGAACCCTGCTACAGCGCAAAAGATTCAATGGCCGACTAGAGGACTTGGGAGTATTCAAGAGACGCAAGCACTGCTCGCTGAGCTGTGCGAATACGAGGGAAAGGCCAAAGCACTGGCAAACGTATCATTGGAGAGCCAGGAAACACAAAAAATCACAATGCGAGGCATGTGGTTCGACGGAGAAGCTGCATGCGCATCATGTCGACGGTCAGCCAGAGAACAACGAGGCAGAGAACATCCAGACATTGTGCGTTTACTGTCACAACTTCTTGCATGCGACTGCGGTGCGACTTGGCTGGACCCAACCGGGACGCCTTCCGAGTCTTCCCGGGTGGACCGACTTAGAGGACTAGGCAACGCCGTCGTTCCGCAGATTGTGGCGATTCTAGGTAAAGCGATTCTGGAGGCCGACCGTGAATTGTGATTATTGCAGAACAAGTATTGACAACCCGAAGCCCGGGCAACGCTTCTGCTCCGACCATGCGAAGCACTGCCGGCAGAGGTGGCACCACGAGCACCAGCTCCCGGGCGTGGTCAAGCTCATGCGCCAGATCAAGGGCGGCAAGTGGTCCGTTACGATACACTATCCCGACCAGCCCGCCGTGCACATCGACCAGCGCGTGGCCATGCTCAAAACCGAGCCGAACAGCCGTCCAGAGGCGTCCAGACAGCCAGACGAGGAGGCGGAGACATGAGAGGAGATCTTTTTATCGGCGTCGACCCAGGCGCCTCTCGCACGTCCGCACGGGGTGGCGGGTTCGCCGTCATCGACGAGCGCGGCCGGGCCATCGGCACGGGCCTCGTCCCAGTCACGGACTACGTTGTCACGACCAAGGCCTCAAAGCCGAAGCCGAAACCGGAAGTCGACGCGCGGGCGTTCTACGACGTGCTGTGCTCGACGATCGACCTGCGCTTCCCGGGCGGAAACCTCTACGCCACGATCGAGGAGCCGCCCGTCACCCCGATCAAGTTCGATGACAAGGACAAGAAAGCCTGGCGCACGCCGTTCGACATGGCGCTGAAAGCGCACTACGGAGCGATCAAGGCACTGCTGCGGCTGCTGTGCCACGACCGCATCATCACCGCCTACCCCCAGACCTGGAAGGCCGCCTTCGGCGTGACGGCCGACAAGCAGACCTCGCTCGACGTCGCCCGCGAGATGTTCCCGGAGGTCGACTTGAGCCTGAAAAAACATCACAACATCGCCGAGGCCCTGCTTCTGGCCGAGTACGGCCGGCAGGTCGAGCTCGGGCGGCGGACCATGGCGGCGATCGAGGAGGCGCGGCGATAATGGCACAGGTCTTTTTTTGCAGCCATACAAACAGTACGCTTTTCACAACATGCTGCAGCGTGGCGATAACAGATGGCGAAAGCTGCTGCCCACACTGCGGAGAGGAGGTTTCCTATTCTCCGCGAGAGCGGTGGAACATGGCCATGGATAAGCTCTACGGTAGAGAAAAAGTGCAGAAAATGCGCGATGAGTGGGCAAGAAAAGACCGCGAGGAGGCACAGCGGTGAAAATATCCTCTAGATAGTATGAGTGATTATATCAATAAGTGCTGTTTCGGCAATGTCATGGAGGTGCTGCCTCGTATGGTGGCTGATGAGGTGCGTGTGCAAACATGCATTACATCTCCGCCATACTGGTAAATGGGCCTTAAGAGACTACGGTGTCGCGGGACAGCTCGGCCTTGAGCCGACGCCGGAACAGTACCTAGAGAACATGGTTGAGGTGTTTCGGCTAGTGCGGGAGCTGCTCGCTGATGACGGAACGCTGTGGCTCAACATGGGAGACAGCTACTACTCCCCGAAAGTGAACGGAGGCGTAGGAGAGAATTCGACCATCAACAGCAAAAGAACACAGGCGGCCTTCAGAGACGCACAGCGGGCCCGCAGATCACAGAATCAAAATCCGGTAAGCTCCCATTCCGGTACCGCCAATCGTCGGCATGGACGGCCCGGCCTGAAACCGAAGGACCTCGTCGGCATGCCCTGGCGGCTCGCCTTCGCGTTACAGGCCGATGGCTGGTATCTGCGCCGAGATATCATCTGGCACAAGCCAAACCCCATGCCGGAGTCCTGTAAAGACCGCCCGACTACCGCGCATGAGTATCTGTTCCTGCTGAGCAAGCGAAAGGTTTACTACTACGACTATGAGGCGATCAAAGAACCAGATCTCGGCACAGACCATAGGCGATTCAATGGTCTTGAGCCGAAGAAATCGCATGTTCCGAATGCCCCAGACCATCAAAAACTGAGATCGCCAGAAGGGCGAAACGGAAAGGGCCGCAACAAGCGCAGCGTCTGGACTGTGCCGACCCAGCCATACAGCGGCGCCCACTTCGCGACCTTCCCGCCGAAACTGATTGAGCCCTGCATCCTCGCCGGCAGCCGCCCGGGCGACGTCGTGCTCGATCCGTTCTTCGGCAGCGGGACGACCGGAGAGGTGGCCGAGCGGCTGGGCCGGCAATGGATCGGCATCGAGCTCAATCAGGAGTACGAGGCCCTGCAGAAAAAACGCACGCAACAGCGAGGGCTGAGCCTATGACCGACCAAGTCAACCACACCCGAGAACGCATCTGGACGCTGAACCCCTGGGCCTCGATCGCGGTCTGCTGCGCCCTAGTGACCATCAGCCTACTCGTCGGCTTTCTTGTTCACTCGAATCTCAAGTATCAGCAGTTCCGAGAGCTGGCCTCGCACATCAGGGTAGGCTGCGCGAACCCGGAGAACCACTACGCGACGGTCATCATCGACCTGTCGGAGGACATGAGCTGGAGCTGCACGCCGATGGACCGGCCTGACATTCTTTCACGCAAACACAGACGAGCACTGAAGAAACGAGGAGGTTGATATGGGACTGCTTAGACGATTTTTATGCCTGATCGGCAGCCACAAATGGACGAGCCCAGCGGCCGAAGGCGCTAATGCTTGCGAGTATTCGGAGAAGTACGGCCCTGTTCTCGGCCTGCGTGAATACTCCAGGGTGTATTGCAGGCACTGCAAAAAAGAGAGCGAGCTTAGCAAGTCCTATGGCGCCCATATTTTGAGCACCATGAAGAATTGGGATTAAGCAAATAAGCAGTTTGTTTCCCATAACTATTCGATAGCTACAGGAGAAAAACATGCACATCAAAACCGAAGGCGCGACCGCGAAGATCACCAACTGGAACCCCAGGACCGAACGCCACGGTGAGCAGGAGATCATGGCCGGCGACATCGACATCAGGACGAACCAGCCCGTCGAGGTCCTGGAGCAGATCGTCGTCGATAAGGCCGACTTCAAGACGTTCCTCTACAAGAACAACGGCGAGGTCAAGGCCTTCTGCCTGAAGCCGTTCCAGTTCCACCGGGAATTCAAGGACATGGAGCTCGCCTTCCTCAACGAGGACGACGAGGTCATGCTGTCGGTCCACGCGAGCAAGGTCAGAAACTTCGTCGCCGAGGTCGAGGCCGGCCACCGCGTCATCCTCAAGTTCCAGGCCCAGATCGAGGTCGACCGGGATGAGAGCGGGGAGATCCACGAACTTGAGACCCTGCAGGGCATCTCCTTCGAGCTGTGCGAGGCGGGCAAGCAGACGGACATCGAAGAGGCTGCGGCGTAGTGGGAACCTACGACACCATAGGCGGGGCGCCAAGGCACGACCCCGCCTTCGACCACGATCCGCCGTGCGCGGTCTGCGGGCTCGACCCGTACGGCGATTTTCCCGAAGGTAAAAGCTGCAACTGCTCGGAGTGTCTGGTCTGCGGCGGCGTCGGAGATCCACGCTGCTTTGCCGAGCACGGCCTGACGCTCGACCTTTATTTGCTTGATCCCGACCACAGGCTGAGAAACGCGCCGCTGTCAGAGATCGGCGCGGAGTACCGATCCGCAGGGACGAAGACCTGGAGGCGGGTCGGGCTTCAGTACCGGATAGCCGGGCACACGTTCAACGAACTCGGCGAGTCCTGGGTCACGTCGACGGAGTGGAGGGCGACCAAATGTTGACCGATATACTTAAGCGAATCAGAGCAGCTTGCTGGGCATTTAATAATCCCGAGATAGTTGAAAGGCCTGACTTACGAAATGTATTGGATTCTCTCAGGCCTGATGAATTTTGTTTATTGCAGCATGATGGGCAGCATTTTGGCGTGCCCTTGTTTCGGATGCTGCCGTATGAAGATCAGGCAGCCATTCGTAATCACTTTGGTTTTTGATGGAGGGCGGCCAATGCGGGGAAAGACGGCGAAGAGAATTCGTAAGAAGGCGCAGACCAAGACGGCCGGATGGCCCGAGCGACTGTACGAGAATGATCCGGCTCCTCGTCGCAGTCTTTTCTCGGTCGCGCCACCGTTTACGGCTAGGCTGGCGATCAACTGCACGCGGTTTCACTATCAGCGCATGAAGGCTAGATATAAGGCCGGAAAGCGATCATATTGGTTTTTTGGGCGATGAGCCGTCGACCACATAGAGCACCCAGTGGCCACAGGGTCGGCAGCGATCACCACAATGCTAGGCTCACCGACGAGGACGTGCGGCTAATCCGGGCGCTAAGCACGGCGGGGCTGGGCTATCTGACCATCGCGAGGAAGTTCCTTGTCGGAGCCTCGACGGTGCGCGACGTCGTGACTTATCGGACGTGGAGGCATGTATGAACAAAAAGAGCAGATTTTCGTTTGAAAAGCATAGGGATGCCGGCCAAAAGCTGAAGGAGCTTCGCGCAATATTGCAAACCCTAAGCGTCGATATTGCTAATTCGTACCCCCGGAAGTCTAAGACGCACCAGTGCGCCATGAAAGCAGTGGAGGCGGTTGATAATCTCAGGTACGAATTGGATAGCCAACTTTTTAGAGACTGTCCAGATAAAACCTCTCGCGATGAATGGAAGGGGATTTATTTCGGGTTGCCGAAATGAGCGCCCACACGCAGTTTAGAAAGGGCCAGCGCGTCGTCCTGACGCTGAAGGACGGGACCCGTATCATCGACCACTACGACGAGCCCGAGGGTAAGTTCGTGAGGTTGAGGCGACACGGGCGTATAAAACGCTGTAGAATCAGGGCCATGACCGTCTACCGCGGACAGCAGATGCTAGTATAAGCGGATGGTTAATCGTACAAAGGTGACAAAGAGCCTTAAGGAGAACTTTCTCCGAGAGCTGAGTCAGACCTGCAACGTCACGCTGGCCTGCCGTTCGGTAGGGATAGCCAGAAAGACGATGTACGACTATCGCGACCATGATGAGGAGTTCGCCGAGGCATGGGACAGCGCCATCGAGGAGGCCATCGATCTGCTTGAGGGTGAAGCGAGGCGCAGGGCCTACGAGGGAACAATAAGGGACGTCTTCTACCAGGGCGAGCGTTGCGGCTTTCATCGGGAGTACTCCGACGGTCTGCTTCAGTTTCTGCTTAAATCCCACAGACCGCACAAATACCGCGAGCGCCATGAGATCACCGGCGCGGACGGTGGACCGCTGACCGTGGAGATCGTGAAGTTTGCGGATAAGACTCCCAGCAAATAACTGGACGCCGAGGAATTATCAGCTCCCGCTGTGGGCCTACTTCGAGCGGGGCGGCAAGCGGGGCGAGGCGATCTGGCACCGCAGATCAGGGAAGGACGAGGTCGGCATGCACCTGGCGTCGACGCAGATGGTGCAGCGCATCGGTAACTACTGGCACATGCTGCCGCAGGCCAATCAGGCCCGCAAGGCGATCTGGGAGGCCATCAACCCGCACACCGGGAAGCGTCGCATCGATGAGGTCTTCCCGCATGAGCTGAGGACGTCGACCCGCGACACGGACATGTTCATTCGCCTAGTCGGCGGCTCGTCCTGGCAGGTCGTCGGCAGCGACAACTTCGAAGGGTTGATCGGCTCTCCGCCGATAGGGATTACGTGGTCCGAGTGGGCGCAGAGCGACCCGAGGTCGTGGGCGTTTCTGCGGCCGATCCTGGCAGAGAACGGCGGTTGGGCTCTGTTCATCACAACGCCGCGGGGGCGAAACCACGCGCACGCGATGCATGAAACCGCTCGCCGCGACGAGAGTTGGTTCTCTGAGGTGTTGACGGTCGACGATACTGGGCTTCTCTCGCCAGAGCAGCTTAAGGAGGAGCTGCGCGAGTATATGGCACACCACGGCGCGACCGACGGCAAAGCCATCTTCGAGCAGGAGTACTACTGCTCCTTCGAGGCTGCGATCGTCGGCTCCTACTACTCCGACGAGCTCATCCAGGCTCGGCACGACAGGCGCATCGGGCGCGTTCCCTACGATAAAAGCCTGCCCGTCGACACTGCCTGGGACCTGGGCATCGACGACGCGACGGCTATCTGGTTCATTCAGACGGCGGGACGCGAGTATCGCTTTATCGACTACTATGAGGGGTCTGGGGTCGGGCTGGATCACTACGCGAAGGTGCTCAAGGAAAAGAACTACCTGTATGACAAGCACTATCTGCCGCACGACGTCACGGTGAGAGAACTCTCTCGAGGCGTCTCGCGCAAGGAGACGCTCGCCTCGCTCGGCATCAAGGCGACCGTCTGTCCCAAGCTGGACGTCGCCGAAGGGATCAACGCGACGCGACTGGTCATTGCTCGCAGCTGCTTCGACGAGGAGAAGTGCGCCAGAGGCTTGGCGGGTCTGTATGAGTATCGACGCGCATGGAACGACAAGACGAAGACGTTCGGCCAGCAGCCCATGCATGACTGGGCATCGCACCCAGCAGACGCTGCGAGGAGTTTTGCGACGGGCTCAAGAATAATTCCACGCAAGGTAGGAGAAAAGTTACTACCTAAGCACGCCAATTCGCGCTATTCTGTGCATCGGAGGCGCGTATGAGCCCTGATCAGGAAATTGAATACGGGTTGTCCCAAGGAATACCGGAGCTTGAAGAAGAGCGGCGCATTGCCTTGGAAGAAGGGCGGCTGATCGAGCCGACGAGGTTAGAGCAGCGCAACGGCTGGACGGCAGAAACGCTGACGGCCTACCTCACCGAGCGTGCCGCCAGCCAGCTCAACGCGGCCGACATACATGGTCGACCACAGCGCAGGCCGAACGAGGCGAACCACCGCTATCGTCCGCAGAGGTGGCGCGGATGAATCGGCGGGCATTTCTATTCAATACCCTTCGTGCTGCTGGTGCTGTAGCGTTATTCTCGTTCGTACCTACGGCGCAGCTGTTCAAAGGAACGCCTATTACACCGGCTCTAGCTGCCGGAGAATCACTGACATATCATGTCGACCGCGCCGCATGGCTCTACATACTGGAAGCAGAGGTCTTCGGCAGGCGTTATTATTTCGCCGACTGGATAGAGCGTAGAGTAATGTTTGAGAGTTCACGCAAGTCGGCTATTAAAGCGTTCCGGCGCCGTGCTGTTGTAGAGACTTATAGACGACACAATAATTCATATGGGGGACGCGAATGACCCTCACCGCCACCACCGTCAAGCTGCAGTACAACGGCGACGGCTCAACGACGGCCTTCACGGCCTCCTTCGTCTTTTGGGACGTCGACGATCTGCAGGTCATCCATACGGCCGCCAACGGAACCGACACAGTCTGGACGCGGGGCACGCAGTACACGGTTGCCCGAGACAGTCCCACAGGCGCGACGACCGGCACGATCAATGTTGTGACGACGCCGACGGACTATACGCCGGCTACGGGCGAGAGGCTCACGATTCTCTCCAATCGCGACGACACGCAGGCTACGGCACTGCCGCTTGGCGGATCTCTGCCGTCGACCGTAGTCGAGCAACAGCTCGATCAGAATGTCCGACTCATCCAGCAGAAGGAGGACCAGCACGAGCGGTCTCTTAGGTATCCGGACAGTGAGCTCGCCGGGGCCTCGGCGGTGCTGCCACGCAAGGCGTTGAGGGCGAGCACCTTTCTGGCGTTCGACGCAGACGGAGAGCCGACCACGGCGGCGGGGACCTCGGCGGACCTCGGCCCCGTCTCGGCGTTCGTCAATACCCTGCTCGACGACGCCGACGCCGATGCCTTCGTCGAGACGTTAGCCGACGGCGCCACAGCGGAGACCGATCCGGCCGTCGGCGATCTGCTGCTCTTAAGCGACGTCTCGGCCAACGACGGGCGCAAGATGACGTTCGCGAACCTGCTCAAGGTTGTGAATCTGCTTACGGCGGACGCGACTCCCGACGCCGTCGCCGACTACCTGCTGACCTACGATGCCGACGTCTCGCTGGTAAAGAAGGTCCTCATCGCCGACCTGCTCACTAGCGGCATTGGACCGCACCATCTGCAGAATGCTGGGTTTACCTCCACCGTCGCAGCGAACGCGAACACTATCGCCTTAAAGGGAAAGGACCTGAACGACCCGTCGACCAGCAACCCAGTTCTGGTCGCCTTTCAGAACGCCACGATCGCGACCGGCGACTACACGATCATTAAGACGACTTCGGCGACGTCGATCATCATCCCGGACGGCGCGACGCTGGGCTTCACTTCAAGCGAGGACGGCTACGTCTACATCTACGGGATCAACAACGCCGGCACGCTGGAGCTGGCCGTGTCTAAAAAGGCGCTGTGGCAGGAGCACCAGCTCGTCAGCACGACGGCCATCGACGCGACGGCGGACAGCGACGACGTCCTGTACTCGACGACCGCAAGGACGGACGTGCCCGTCAGGTTGCTCAGTCGGCAGCGCATCACCACCGGAGCTACAGCAGGTCAGTGGGGCACGGGCCCGACGGAGTTGGTGGTGTGGTCTCCCGGGATGAAGAAGACCGGAGACGTCGTCCAGTACGTTCCCAACAGCGACGGCGCGGTCGCGACGGGCACGACCGTGATACCCCTCGACGATACGGTCCCGCAAAATACGGAGGGCGATCAGTATCTATCGGGCGTGATTACTCCTACATCCTCAATCAATCAGCTGAGGATAGAGTCGGTGGTGAATGCGTCGCACTCTACTACAAACACGCAGATGACAGCCGCGCTTTTTCAAGATGCTGTCGCAAACGCTCTCGCGGCGGCCTTTACGGGAAAGCCCGACGTAGGGGCCGGCACCGCCGAGATAGCCGTAAATCATCACATGGTCGCCGGCAGTACAAGCCAAATAACATTTAAAATTAGATGCGGTTCTTCGAGTGCCGGTACTACCACATTTAATGGCAAGAGCGGAGCGCGTCTCTACGGCGGCGTTCTTGCGTCGAGACTAGATATATGGGAAATCCAGGCATAGGAGGCAAGATGAAAGTCGGTCAAGTGCTCGAGTCGGCGATGTGGATCACGGGCGAGGAACCGCCTGAGCTTCGCCAGCGCTTCGAGTCCGACGCCTGCCAGGCGATCGAAGAGATGTGCGACTATCACGGACTCCTCTGCGGCCCCGTGACGTTCGTCGAGAAGCGTCCAGGAGATGAGCGTGTGCCGCCAGTCCCTGATCACATCCAAGGGCCGCGGGTTCGGCTGCTGGTCGCTGAGGCAGAGCTGATCGCGCCCAAGCCAGAGCAGACTACGGACTCGTTCGTCGCCAACCTAGACCGCAAGGACCTCGCGCGGCTGCGTCGAATCACGCAGCGCGCCTACATGAGGCACTTTCGGGGTAGGCGCCTCACCGACGCCGAACTCGACGAGGTCATCGAAAGCATGGGACCGGAGGCGGCGGTCGACGCGCTGCGAAGAAGCAGGCTGCACTGAGAGGAGGCGATATGGCACGAGGACCAGTATTAATGAGCGCCGGCCAAGGTCGGGCGCAGAACACGATTAAGCTGCGAAATGAATATACGCGTTATGTGGTCGACCAGCAGAGCCAGGGCATGAGCTTTCTACCCTTCAATGAGTGGGTCGAGACGTTTCACCCACATAAGAAGATTCTCAAGCAGTAGTACTGCCCGGATGCTTATGTTGTTATACTATTCTGGGTGTTTCGTGAGGTGATGCCATGCCCCTTGGACTACTTGACGGAGTATTTGGCGGAGGCGGAGACGATGTCGGCATGTGGGATAAACTGCAGGCGCGCCTCGCAGAGAAGGCACGGATACGTCAAGAGCGACGACAGGCACAAGAGCGCGAAGAGAGAATAAGGCGCCTTCGTGAGGAGCAGAGAGCTCGCAGAGGCCGCCGCGCCAGCATTCTGACTTCGGGTCGCGGCGTAACCGAGCCGCTGAGTACGGTAATTAGGCCGCGCGCGTCCGCACTGCGCGCCGCGACGCTGCTCGGGGGCGGAGATGGCTGAGACGCGCACCGCGCGAATACTTGACCGCATCGGCGGGGAGCTGAAGGATGACCCGCCCGCGATCCTTGCCAAGACGCAGCGAAGAGGGGGCAAGCGCGCGCGAGAGCGGCAGAGGAGGGCCATCCTTCTGGATAAGGCGAGAGAGGCCGGAGCGAGGATAGCCCGTGCCTGAAGAGAGCCACAACGCCCACACCATCAAGCGCTGGCGTAGACTGCGAGGCGATCAGAGCCCATGGCACTATCACTGGGATGACCTCTGCCGAGTCATGCTCCCGCGGCGCCTCGGGTTCGCTGAGACGATGATTGAAGGCGAACGCCGCACTGACGACCTCTTTGACGGGACGCCGCAGCAGGCCGCCCGCTCGCTCGCCAACGCATTGGTCGGCATGAGCTATCCGCAGGGCCTACCAGACATCAAAGAGCTGGAGATCGAGGACAACGCCGTCAACGCCTCACAGGAAGCGAAGGACTGGCTTGCGGACAGCAAGCGGCGCCTGCTCGACGCCTTCAACAACCCCCATTCACAGTTTCGCCAGTCCAACGGCGAGAAGTACCTCGACATCACCGTGCTTGGTACGGCGGCGGCGTTTACCGGAGAGTCGCGAACCCGCAGCAGCCTGCTATTTCAGACCCTGCACATGAAGGACACGGTCGTCGCCTTCAGCGAGGAGGGCGTGCCAGAGGCGCTGTATCATCATCGTCGCATGCCGCTTCGCTGGCTGGAGGCGCGGTTCGGCGTCGAGTCCCTATCGCAGAAGAGCCGCGACAAGCTCAAAGAGGCCCCAGACGAGAAGATCGAGGTCTTACATGCGGTGCAGCCGCGGCCGGAGGGCAGGCCCGACGCCCTGTTCACTAAGAACCTGCCGATCGAGGACCTGTGGATCGAGGTCGACGAGAAGCGCGAGCTCATGCAGGGCGGCTTTCATGAGTTCCCATTCATCGTCCCGCGCTGGGACACCACCGCCGGCGAGGACTACGGCCGCTCGCCCGGAATGATCGCGCTGCCGGACGCCGACACGCTGCAGGCCATGGGCGAGACGGTACTGATTGCCGGCCAGCGCGCCGCAGACCCGCCGCTCGCCGTGCCGAACGACGGGACATTCGACGCCATTAACACCTTTCCCGGCGGGCTCGCCTACTTCGACGTCGAGACGGCGGCCGCGCTGGGCCGCATACCGTTCGAGCCGATCCCATCCGGCACCAACCTGCCGATTACGCGCGACATGCAGCTCGACACGCGCGAGCAGGTCTGGTCGGCGTTCTTCCGCAACGTCCTGCGTCTGCCCATGGGGGGGCCGCAGATGACGGCGACCGAGATCATCGCACGCCAGGAGGAGTTCCTCCGCGAGATGGGCGCGATCTTTGGTCGGCTGGAGAGCTGGGACACCGCGCCGATGGTCGAGCGCGCCTTCATGATCCTGCTGCGTGCCGGCGCGTTCCTTCCGATCCCGCCCGTTCTTCAAGGTCGCAATGTCCAGATTGTCTACAACTCGCCGATCAAGCGCATACGCCAGCAGATTGAGGCGGCGGCGGCCATGCAGTGGGCGGAGGAGATGTTCGCGTTGGAGCAGGTCAGACCAGGCGCCGCCGACCTAGTCAACATCGACGCACTCGGACGGTTCAGCGCGGAGGCGAAGGGCGTTCCCGAGTTCATCGTCAGCAGTCCGGAGGAGGTCGAGCGCCGACGCGCCGCCCGGGCGAAGGCAATGGCAGAGCAGAGACAGGCGGAGGAGGACGCGCAGGCCGCACAGACCGCGAAGACGGCCGGGCAGGCCGACGCAGCCTTCGCCAAGGCAGAGGAGACACAGAATGCCGGATGAGAGCCACTGGATAGAAAAGGCGCAGTCGTGCGAGGCGCAGCTCAGCACATTAAAGGACGCCTACGGGCCGGCGCTCGAGCGCGTCAAACAGTTCAAGGCGAACTTTGGAGTCCGCGAGCGCGAGAACGGTGAGATCGACATCGACTTCGAGAAGCTCGTCGAGCGCCTCGGCCTTAGTGCCTGCCTCGAGCTCAGGGCGGTGATCGACGCGAGGTACAACGTGAGCGGCGAGCCCGGTGAGAAGCCGCGCGTCAGGGTCGTCAGCGGTGAGTGACGAGCAGACACTGGAGATGCTGGCCGCGCTGTCGTCTACTGAAGGCTACACGCCGACCGACCGCTATCGCGACTTTAGACGTGTCTTTATGAGTTCCGATGAGGGCAAGCGCGTGCTCCGAGAGATCCTCGGATGGTGTCACCTGCTAAGGCCCTCGGTTATGGCACTCCCGATTGATACCGGACACGTTCTATTGCGTGAGGGCGAGCGCAACATCGGGCTAAAGCTGCTGGCGACGGTAAACACTGACCCGCCGCAACAGCCGACCAAGGCGACGAAGACAAGAAAACATAGAGGTGCATCATGACCACGAAGAGATGGATCAACACCAAAGTAGTTCTCGAATGGAACGGGCAGCAATACGTCAAGACGCAGGGCGAGGGCTACTGGTACGACGGGCCCATGGCGCTGGCGGAGGAGTCACCAGCAGAAGGTGACCCGCCAGGCGGCAACGGCAATCCTCCGCCGACCGTTCCGGAGTGGGCGCAGAGCATCGAAGATGAGGGGCTCAAGACCGCCGTTGCAGGCTTCGAGAGCCAGGATAAGCTGTTCGAGGCGATCGGCTACGAGCCGTCTAAGGCGCCGGAGCCGAAGGACTGGCGCGACGGCCTACCCGACGAACTCAAGGAGACCGCCGAGCGCTTCGCCTCGGCCGAGGACGCCATCCGCTCGATCCAGACCCTGCGTAAGCGCGACAGTCAGATCCGGGTCCCGGGCAAGGACGCGACCGACGAGGAGCGCGCAGCCTATCTCAAGGCCGTCGGCGTGCCGGAGAAGCCAGATGGCTACGAGTTCCCGCCGCTGTCGAAGGACCAGCTGACCGACGAAGCCAAGGCCTCGCGCCAGGAATGGTCGCAGCTCTTCCATAAGCTGCAGGTACCGAAAGATATGGCCCGGGCGCTATTCGACGCCGTCGCGGCCGACGCCGAGAAGCAGCAACAGGCCCTGATCGAAGCGGACAAGGCCTTCGCAAAGGAACAAGAAGACAAGCTACGCGCGGAATGGAAGACGGACTTCGACAAGAACCACACGCTCGCAAACCGCGCCTTCGACGAGGTCGCCAGTCGTGCCGGGCTCAACCTCGAGGACCTGAAGCGGATCGAGACGAAGGACGGGCGCTTCCTCATGGACGACTCGAACATGCTGCGGCTGTTCGCCGTGATCGGACGCGAGATGGCCGAGGGGACGCTGGGGCCGACGCTGACCGAGGGCGAGATAGAGACGATCGACGAGCAGCTGCGCGACCTCCGCAAGCAGATCGTCGAGGCGCAGTCCGAAGGCGACAACAAGCGCGCGAACCAGCTCTATCAGCGCGAGCAGCGGCTTATCGCCAAAAAGGAAGGCAGCAAGCCCGTAGTCGGTGCCGCAGGACGAACAGCATAAACGCTCAACGCTGAGGTAGTATCGACGTAGGCCGAACGGTTGTAAGCCCGTTCGGCCTTTGTTATATTTCCGTCGGACGGCTCACCCTCTACGAGGCCCCGTCAAAGCGAGCACCCTTCCGACGCCCCGATGCTCGGCAGACCGGCCCCCGCAAGGGCTCACCCGGCGAACCCGCAATCGGCTCACCCGACGGAGTGTGTCAGATCCTTGAACTTTGAGGAGACATACTCATGTCCACTTCAATCGATACTGCGTTTATTACGTCCTACGACGCGAAGGTTCACGAGGTCTTCCAGCGCATGGGCAGCTACCTGAAGGACGCCGTGCGCATGAAGGACAACGTCGTCGGCTCCACCGCCGTCTTCCAGAAGATCGGCAAGGGCACGGCGACGACCAAGGCGCGTCATGGCACCATCACGCCGATGAACCAGACCCACACGGCGCCCAGCTGCACGCTCGCGGACTTCTACGCCGGCGACTGGGTCGATAAGCTCGACGAGGCGAAGATCAACATCAACGAGCGCGACGTGCTCGCCTCGGGCGGCGCCATGGCGCTTGGTCGCAAGTGCGACGACCAGATCACTACGGTGCTCGACACCACGACCCAGACGGTCATCACGCTGACGGTCACGAGCAAGGCCAACATCCTCGCCACCGCCGTGCAGTTCGCCGAGGCCGCCTGGGCCAACGACGTGCCGAACGACGGGCAGGTCTACGCCGTTGTGACGGCGCGCTACTGGTCGCAGCTGATGCTGCTCGATCAGTTCCAGCGTGCGGAGTACGTCGGTGCCGACGGGCAGGCATTCAGGCAGGGCCCATCCGTCGGGAAAGGGCGCTGGAAGGACTGGATGGGCATCAAATGGAAGATGCAGACCGGGCTTCCTGGTGCTGGAACCGCCACGGCCAAGTGCTTCATCTGGCACAAGACGGCCGTCGGCTACGCCGTCGCGCAATCCGCCGGCAACATCGCGGGCAACGAGGCGGTGGCGGCCGACATCACCTGGCACGGCGACCGGGCGTCTCACTTCGTCAACCACATGATGAGTGGTCAGGCCTGTATGATCGATGATACAGGCGTCATCGAGGGCAACCTCAATGATACGACCGCCATCGCGACCTCATAGAGGAGGGCTGACATGCCATATACTGCTGGTAATCTACAGGGCCTGTGCAATGCGCCTCCGGGGCGGATGATCTACCGCTACGACACGGAGGATCAGGTCGACGTGGTCGAGGACGCGGGCTACTTCAACAACAAGGACGACGATCTCAACCTGCAGATCGGCGACCTAATCTACGCCTTCACGTGGTCGAGCACGCCGCACGCCTCGGGCTCGACGATCAGCGAGGCCAAGCAGTTCGTCGTCACGAACGTGGTCCCGAACGACGCCGCGGCCTCTGCCGGCGCGGTGAACGTCGCCGAGGTCTTCCTCGCCACGGGTCTGCTGTCCTCACAGGGCTAGTCTCGCCATGGGGTTTACGGGGGGGTCAAACCCCCCGTATCTTTTTTCCCATACCGGGCCCTGTATCGTCGCGGGCTCCGCGTGGTGTCTCCATGACGACCTCAAGACCGCATGGAGCAGGTTCCCGGACGCTCCGGTCGTCGCCGTCAATGAGGCGGCCCGGGAGATCTCGGCCCTCGCCCTGTTCAGCTACCACCCAGCGCGCTTCGTCGAGCCGCCCTATTTGTGGATCCAGAAGCAGCATAAGCGATTCGGGGGAGGCTTCACCGTCCACGGGGCGACGCAGCAGCCCGACATGCCTTGGGTCGACTACTGGTGGCCGCCGATCTCCGGCAGCCGTGGGGGTAGCGCGTGGGGCGCGCGCAAGCTCGCCGCCCTGATGGGCTTCTCGCCGGTGGTGCTGTGCGGCTGTCCGCTGTTGCCGGGAAACTATGCTGGACACCGCCCGGGGCTGCTCATGACCCGTCAGGGCGTCGTTGATCAGCTCCTGAGCGAGATCGAGGCTGACACCGACTGGCACGACGGGGTATACTCACCGAGCGGAAGAACAAGAGAACTACTCGGTGCCCCATGAGCCTGACTGTCGTCTGCGTCCTTAGCCAGGGCCCAGGAAACTACAGCGAAGAGCATGTCCAGCGCCTACAGGCGCAGGTCGCCGAGCACATGCGTCAGCCCTACGACTTCGTCTGCCTCGACGACTCACCCTTTCCCGGCTTCTGGGCCAAAATCAGCCTGTTTGAGCCCGGGCGCTTCTCAGGGCGCGTGTTCTATCTCGACCTCGACGTGAAGATAAAGGACTGGCTCGACGAGCTCGCCGACTACGACGCGTCGTTCGCCATCGTCAAGGACTTCACCCAGCTTGGCTTCAACAGCTCCGTTATGGCGTGGGACGCTGGCGCCGCAGACAACATCTTCGCGGGCTTCAACTACGACGAGCACAGCAAGCGGTTCAAGGGAGACCAGTCCTGGATCTTCCACATCAAGCCGGACGCCCGCAGGTTTCCTCGCGGCTGGGTACAGTCGTTCAAGATCGCCTGCATGAAGGGCGGCTTCGAGCCCGACCTGCGCGTGGTCGCGTTTCACGGCTGGCCGAGGCCCTGGGACCTCGAAGACTATGCGTAGGTTGCTCCTTCTGGTCATTCCGCTCCTCGCGGGCTGCGTTTCAGTTCCGAGGGCGACCAGCATCGAAGACTACTGCGACGCCGTGGCCCTTGAGGCCGAGTTCTACGCGAATCATAGGGGCAGACTGACCATATTAGATTTCAATTATAGAATCGAGACGGGGCTGTCTCGATATCCCAAGCAGGAGCGCGACAAGATGATGGACGTAGTCAGGTATGTCTACGAGCACCCGATGATCGGTCCCGAAGAGATAGAACAACAGGTCAGAGAGAAGTGCATTAGGGAGCGCGTCGATGGTACGTGGTTCGGATAGATGGCAGACGTCGTTCTAATACATCCCGGTGCCCAGCGCACCATCTACGGCGACCTTAGCCGCGAGCTGACCGCTATCGAGCCGCCGACATGGACGCGCATGATCGCCGGCTGGCTGCGGGATCATAAAATCTCTGTGTCAATCATTGATCAGGAGGCTGAGGGCCTGACCGCCAAGGAGGTCGCCGCGCGCGTTCGCGATATCAATCCGCATCTCGCCGTTATCGTCGTCTCCGGACAGCAGCCCTCGGCCTCGACGCAACAGATGGTCGGCGCTCGGAAGATCGCGAAACGGTTCATACTAAAAGAACCACAACAACCGTTTATGCCGACACTTATGATCGGCAATCACGTCTCTGCGCTGCCCGAGCGAACATTGAAGGAGGAGTATGTTCACTACGTCTGTGACGGAGAGGGACCGCTTACTATCTCGGCACTGTTAAACGGCGCCCGCGCCAAGGTTACTGTGCCAGGGTTGGTTTATCGGAGTAACGAACGTATTGTTAAAAACCCGCTCGCGCCGCTATTGCCCATTGATCAGCTACACGGCGACATCTGGGACCTCCTTCCGATGAAGCAGTACCGCGCCCACGTCTGGCAGTGCCTCGACGGCAGCCCGCGCCAGCCCTACGCCTCGATCTACACGACGCTCGGCTGCCCGTTCAGGTGCTCGTTCTGCATGATCAATACCTTTCAGCACTCCAACACCTACCGGCGACGGGATCCAGCGAAGGTCGTCGAGCAAATGCGCCATCTGTACGAGGTCTATGGTGTGCGGACGCTCAAGATCGCCGACGAGATGTTCGTGCTCGACCCGAGCCACTACATCCCCATCTGTGAGGGCCTCGCCGCGCTTCCGTTCGCCGACGAGCTCAATATCTGGGCATACGCCCGCATCGACACGGTCAAGCCCGAGATGCTCGCTCTCATGCGCCGGGCCGGAATCCGCTGGCTCGCGCTCGGCATCGAGTCGGCCTCGTCCCACGTCAGAGACGGGGCGCAGAAGCGGCTCAAGGACGACGACATCCGCGAGACGGTAAAAGCGATTCAGGATGCGGGAATCAACGCGCTCGGAAACTTCATCTTCGGGCTGCCGGACGATACGTGGGAGACGATGCAGGCTACGCTCGCGCTTGCAAAGTCTCTTGATCTAGATTTTGCTAATTTTTATACTGCACAAGCGTACCCAGGAAGCAGGCTATTTGAAGAGGCACGCCCAGAGGATCTACCTGATAGTTGGGCCGGATATTCACAACACAGTTATGAGACGCGACCGATGCCAACAGCAACACTATCCAGCGCCGATGTGTTGAGATTTCGGGATGATGCCCATCATAGTTATTTCGAGGATCAAAAGTTCTTAGAACGAATCAATAAAAAATTTGGTCCCCAGGCCGTAGAAATAGTGCGCGGCATGACTGCTGTTAAGTTAAAGCGGAAGCTACTAGAGAAAACAGCATGACCGTCAAACAGGGCTTTATCGTTCAGCCACATATCAACATTCCAGGGCGTGGCGCATCATTTGGCAGTGTCCCTTTGCACAAGCGTTTCTGGGCCAAAGTAATAAAAACAAAATCATGCTGGAACTGGCGCGGATCACTCCATAGAGGCCGAGGGCAAATAAATATCAACGGCAAGCCAAGATTTGCCGCCATTGTCTCTTGGGAAATAGCCTATGGCCCAGTGCCCAAACAAATGAAGGTCTGCCATAAGTGTGACAATCCGCGCTGTGTGAGGCCGAGCCATCTCTTCTTGGGCACACAAAAAGATAATATTCATGATGCGATAGCAAAAGGCAGGCTTAAAAACCCACCAGTACGACGCGGCGAAGAAAATGCCACGGCTAAGCTGAATTGGAATATAGTTAGAGAAATTCGGGCCAATAAAACAGACACGCTTTCTGCTATGGCCAAAAGATACGGCGTATCTATAGCTACTATTGGCAACGTCAAGAACAATAAGGTATGGCGAGAATGAAGGCTTCTGATCTTATTGCCTTCGAGGAAAGCATCGCCGCCGAGTTCAACGCCGGCGAGATCCCCTATCCCGTGCACCTCGAGTCCGGCAACGAGGAGGCGCTGATCGACGTCTTTCGCGAGGTGAGGCCGAACGACTGGGTGATGGGCACCTGGCGCCTGCACCTGAAGGCCCTGCTCAAGGGCGTACCGGCAGACGAGCTTCGCGCGGCCATCCACCGAGGCGAATCGATGGCGCTGTGCTTTCCAGAATATCGAATCTTCTCGTCGGCCATCGTCGGCGGGACTGCGCCTATCGCCCTAGGTGCTGCGATGTCCATCAAACGGCGCGGCGGCAGTGAGCACGCGTGGCTGTTCGTCGGCGACATGACCGCCGAGACCGGAATCGTCCATGAGGTCACGAAGTACGCCGCCAACCACGATCTACCGCTGACTACAGTAATCGAGGATAATGCTATCAGCGTCTGCACGTCGACCCACGAAGTCTGGGGAGAAAAGAAGGAACCGCATGTCGTCCGCTATGCATACAAATCCAAGTGGCCCCACGCCGGCGCCGGCCAGCGAGTGCAATTTTAGCTATCGCAGCGCCCTCGCCGCCGCGATGGAAGAGCTCGCGAAGGACTCGCGCGTCGTCTTCATCGGTCAGGGCGTGGCTGATCCTGGGACATTCATGTCGATGACGTTGACTGATATACCGATCGAGCAGCGCATCGAGTTTCCCGTCGCCGAGGAGATGCAGCTCGGGGCCTCGATCGGGATGGCGCTCGACGGCTTGGTGCCCGTGTCGATCTTCCCGCGGTGGAACTTTCTCGTGCTCGCCGCGAATCAGCTCGTGAACCATCTTGATAAAATGCAGCCGCACGTCATCGTCCGCGTGGGCGTCGGCTCCACAAAACCACTCGACCCAGGACCACAACACAAGGGCGACTTTACCGATGCTTTTCGTTTGATGATGCCCAACACCCACATAGAGAGACTAGACCATGCCGAGCAAATCATCCCCGCCTACAGAATGGCTCTCGATCGAGACGGTCCCAGCATCCTCGTCGAGATCGCCGACTACTATTCGACTGCATGAGCCGACGTTCGGCGAGGAGGAAATCGCCGCTGCCGTGGAGGTCCTGCGCTCGACGCAGGTGACGGCCGGCAAGAAGGTCAAAGAGTTCGAGCAGACCTTTGCCGACCCATACGCCTCCCACGCCGTCATGGTCAACTCCGGCTCGTCGGCGAACCTGCTCGCGGTCTCCGCCCTGACGAATCCGCGATGCGGTCAACTGCGCCCAGGCGACGAGGTCATCGTCTCGGCCCTGTCGTGGTCGACGACCGTCTGGCCGCTGGTCCAGCATGGCCTTATTCCCGTGATCGTCGATATCGACCCGGAGACGCTCAACATCGACGCAAGCAAGGCCAGAAAGGCCGTCAGCGAAAAGACCCGCGCCATTATGCCTGTTCACGTCTACGGGAATCCCTGCGACATGGGGGCGATCCTGCGGCTGTGCCTCGACAAGGACCTGCTTCTGATCGAGGACTGCTGCGAGGCGATGGGGGCGACCTATCAAGGTGAGCCCGTTGGCACGTTCGGCACGATAGGGACTTTCAGCTTCTATTTTAGCCACCACATGACCACGCTTGAGGGCGGGGCGTGTGTGACGAATAATGCCGAACTCAATGAGCTGATGCGGATCCTGCGCGCACACGGCTGGACACGGGACATCGACGACAGGAAGTATCGGCTCGCCTATCCCGGCATTGATCCGAAGTTCCTGTTCGTCAATGCCGGATATAATCTGCGGGCGACGGAGCTGCAGGCGGCCATCGGACTTGTGCAGATGCAGAAGCTCTATGGCTTCGTCGAGGCGCGACGCAGGGCGGCGGATGCGCTAAAGAGTGTATTTGAGCCGTATCAGGACATCGACGTACAAACGGAGCAGGAGGGCGGGAAGTCCTCATGGTTCGGTTTTCCCGTCATCGTCAACCACGAGGCGCGGTCCAAGCCCTACGAACTCCGAGCACACTTTGAAAACAACGGCATCGAGACGCGCTCTATCATCTGCGGCAGTATCGCCGATCAGCCAGGCATGAAGCTGTGGGAGCACCGCGTCCCTGAGCCCTGTTGGCAGGCGAGGTGGATTATGGATCAGGGTTTTTCGATCGGCTGCCATCAAGATGTCGGCGAGGAGCAAATCGAGCACGTCTGCAAGACCCTGAAGGCCTTCTATGACTAGGGCATTGATCACAGGTATCGGCGGCTTCGTCGGCTCGCACCTCGCGGAGTACCTCTTCAGGCACACCGACTGGAAGATCTTCGGGACGATGCGCTGGAGCGAGTCGACGGACAACCTCTCAGAACTCGCGCCGATCATCAACGCTGGCGGCCATCGTGTGAGGCTAGTCGAGGCCGACCTGACAGACGTGGCCTCCATGATCCGCGCCGCCAAGCTCGCAGAGCCCGACTACATCTTTCACCTGGCCGCGCAGAGCTACGTGCAGGCCAGCTTCGACTATCCCGAGAAGACGCTCAGGGCGAACACGATCGGCACGCTCAACCTGCTCGAGGCCGTTCGGGCGCACGCCCCCGAGGCTTGGGTGCATAATTGCTCGTCAAGTGAGGTCTACGGGCGCGTCGAGCCCGGCGTCGAACGAATCAACGAGGACCATCCGCTCTCGCCGGCCTCGCCGTATTCGATCTCGAAGGTGGGGGCGGATATGCTCGGGCGGTTCTATGCGGAGGCCTACGGGCTCAAGGTGCTGACGACGCGCATGTTCACCCACACGGGCCCGCGCCGCGGCGACGTCTTCGCTGAGTCGTCCTTCGCCAAGCAGATCGCCATGATCGAGGCGGACCTGCTCGACCCGCCGCTTAAGGTAGGAAATCTCGAGGCTATCCGCACGATCGCCGACGTGCGCGACGCGGTTCGGGCCTATCACATGTTGTTGATGGTCAATCCGAAGCCGGGAGCGGTCTACAACATCGGCGGCACGAACACCTGCACGGTCGCAGATATCCTACACGAGCTATTCAGAGCCGCAGGATGGGAGGGCTGCGCGATAGAGGTCGACCCGGAACGCCTGCGCCCCGTCGATGCAGACCTTCAAATACCGGACTGCAGCCGCTTCAAGGCCGCGACGGGATGGGAGCCCGTCATCCCGTTCAGACAGACGATGCATGATTTGCTGAATTATTGGCGCGAAAAAGTGAAAACGGGGGTTATACTTCAGCGATGATCACAGTCATGGTCTCCGGCGGATTCGACCCACTCCATGATGGACACATCGACTATCTGGAGGAAGCATCGCTTCGCGGCGAGGTCGTCGTCGCACTGAACTCGGACGCTTGGCTGAAGAAGAAGAAGGGCTACGTCTTGATGTCGTGGAAGACGAGAAAGCGGGTACTTGAGAGCGTGCTATTTGTTGATCGTGTCGTATTCGTCGACGACCGCGACGGAACCGTTTGCAAGGCCCTGCAGAAGATCAAACCGGACTATTTCGCAAATGGTGGAGACAGAAAGAGCGCAGACCCGAAGGAGCACGCCGTCTGCCGAGAGCTCGGCATTACCGAGCTGTTCAACGTTGGCGGCCAGAAGATCCGCTCCTCAAGCGAACTGGTGAGGACCGCGCGTTGATCATCACAAGAACCCCGTACCGAATGAGCCTGTTCGGAGGCGGTACCGACTATCCGGCATATTACCGCGAGCACGGCGGCGCAGTCCTCACAACGACGATCGACCGCTACTGCTTCATCTGCCTGCGCAGGATGCCGCCATTCCTCGGTTCAAAGTATCGGGTCTTCTGGTCGAGGATGGAGGCCGTCGACGACCTCGCCGCGATCGAGCACGCCGGCGTCCGCGGCTGCCTCCAGTACCTCGGCGTCGACGAGGGCGTAGAGATCAACCACGCCGGAGACCTGCCGGCCAGGAGCGGTCTCGGTTCATCCTCCGCCTTCACGGTGGGGATGCTCCACGCCCTGCACCTGCTCCGAGGCGAGGACGTCGGGCGGGCCCAGCTCGCCGATGAGGCGATCCACGTCGAGCAGGACGTGCTGCATGAGACCGTCGGCATTCAGGACCAGATCGAGTGCGCCTGGGGAGGGATAAATCATATCGCCATCAACACTGACGGAGGCTACGGAATTGAGCCGCTTCTGATGAACGGCGACCGCCTGAACGAGCTGGAGCGGCACCTTGTACTTGTGTTCACGGGATTGCAGCGCCACGCCTCCGAGATCGCACAGGCTCAAGTTGATAATGCTGATCGCAATGCCGACCAACTGAGCCGGATCGCTGCACTCGTTCCGCAGGCGATGGACGCATTATTGAAGGGGACGCCGCAGGAGTTCGGCGCATTATTGCATGAGACCTGGATGCTAAAGCGGGGGCTGTCGAACAAAATCTCGACATCAGAGATCGACGACCTGTACGCGACGGCAAGGCGACACGGCGCGGTGGGGGGTAAGGTGCTCGGCGCCGGCGGGGGCGGCTTCGTTCTGCTGTGTGTGCCGCCGGAGAGGCGCGAGAAGATGCTCGAGGCGCTGGGGCTGTACTCCGTGCCCGTCCGGTTCGAGCTCAACGGCACGCAGGTCGTCCTGCGGTGACCCGCGCGCTCTTCTATACGACCGAGACGAACGAGTGCCGCAACCACGTGCGCGCATGGGATAGCATCGCTTCGGTTCCCGCCGTGCACATGGCCTACCACCATCGAGGAATACGCAACGACTGGCAGCTCGTCGACGCGGCCCGCGACGGCGGATTCGACGTCGTATTCTACGTCGGGGCGCACCGCGCGCCGGGCAACCCAAAGCCCTCCGCCTTTCGGGCGGTGAGGGGGTTCGCCCCGATCATCAACCTATGCTCCGACGCGGCCGACGCCCCGTGGCACGACGTACTACGTGAGTACGCTCGTCAGAAGTGCTTCGACCTGCAGGTCGCGATCGACGGGGCTCGCGACGCGCCCGTAGACCTGGCGACGCTGACGCCCGTCGACCCGAAGATGTTTCGAGCAGACGCTGCGCGGGACATCCGCTGCGGCTTCTCGGGCAGCGTCGGTCGCGGTCGCATTGCGACCGTCAAGGCGCTTTCGGACTCGCTCACCGTTCGGCGACGGGCGAGGGTCGACGGCTACGACGACCACGCCGCCTTCCTCAGACGATGCAGGCTGACGCTCAACTTCTCAGAGACCGGCTCTGGTGACAGACACCACGTCAAGGGCCGAGTGCTTGAGGCTGGGTGGGCTGGCTGCGCGCTGCTCGAGCCCGCCGACTCACCGCTCTCTTCGTGGCTTCCGCCGCGAACGTACTTTTTCTATCGCGACGTTTTCGATGCGGCTAGATTGATTGATACGCTGGACGACGCGACCATCAACGAGTCCGTCGACCTGATGACTGCCGTTTTAAACGCGAAGTATCGTCCCGAAATGATATACGGAGAGATTCTTGATTATGTGGATATTACCCTCACGTAGTCGACCGCAGAACATAGAGCGTCTGCTAAAAGCCTATAAGGAGACCAGCGCCTCCACGCCTGTGTGGCTGCGGATCGACGAGGACGATCCGATGGCCGGCGGCTACTATGCCGACCATCCTTTATGGACGATACAGATAGGCGAAAGGAAGCGGTTCTCTGATATATACCTCGAAGCGCTACAACTGTTTCCGGATTCGAAATGGTACGGCTTTATCGCCGACGACGTCGTGCCGGAGACGCCGCATTGGGACATTAAGCTAATCGAGGCGGCGGGTTCCGACGGCATGGCCGTTCCTGCGGGCGGGCATGAAGACTATACCGGCGCGCCGCACTTCGTATTAGGTGGAGACCTCGTTCGAGAGGTCGGCTGGCTCGCGCTTCCCAAGCTTGATCGCCTGTTCATCGACACGGTATGGTGGGACGTCGCGAAGGCTCTAAACGTCCTTCGGTTCGTCCCTAACGTCGTCCTGTCCCATCATCACTTTAGCAACAAGAAGGCCCTGTACGACAAGACGTACAAGAAGACCCGCAAGGCCGAAGACCGCGCGCACTATGATGCATGGCGAAAAACTGGTTATAATCAACTGAGGAGGTAAGATATGCTCATCCATCCTGAAATCTTCGTCACCCCCGATCGTCCCGTCGTCCGCTTCCGTGATCCGCGCAAGGAGGTCAATCTTGATAAGGAGCTGCCGCGCATCCTGAGCGCGCAGGGCTGGGACGTAGGTACCTACTTCCACGTTCAGTTCCTCTCCCACGACCGCACGGCACTGCTCGCGTCCGCACAGTTCGTCGTGGTCGAGGTCAGAGAGGGATTGCACACGAGCGAGGCGAACCCGTATCAGCCAGTTACCAAGGCGATCCATACGCGCCGAGCAGAGCAGGTCGGCGATTGGTGGATGCCTCGTAAGATGGAGGAGGCCAAGCAGGAGGAAAGCCCTGGCGCTCAGGAGGGCGAAGAGGTCGCCGCGAAGACCGACAAGTCAAAGGCCGCGCCGAAGAGGAAGGCCGGCTGACGGGCGATGGCGTCCGAGACCGACATCATCAACGTAGCCCTGCGGCGCGTCGGTGCCAGTCGGATCGCCTCGCGCACCGATGGCTCCGAGTCCGCGAACGTCGCCGACGACATCTACGACGAGGTTCGAAACGAGCTGCTCAGAGCCCATCCCTGGAATTTCGCCACCAAGCGCAAGAAGCTCGCCCAGAGCTCGACCACGCCGACCTTCGAGTTCGACCACGCCTACCCGCTACCATCGGACTGGTTGCGCACCATCTCGGTCAGCGACAACGACGCCGGTTACGGTACGCTGTTATACCGCTCTGAGCTGATCGGTACGCAGCACGCGATCGTCACCTCCGCCGACGACGTCTGGCTGCGCTACGTCTTTCAGGTAACGGACCCGAACCTGATGACGTCCAGCTTTCGCACCGCGCTCGCGTTCGCCCTCGCACGCGACTTCGCGATCTCGCTCGCCTCGTCCAATACCCTGCATGACAGGATGGAGATTAAGGCTGAACGGTTTCTTAATAGGGCGCGCTCCAACGATGCGCTCGGCGCCCCGCCAGAACTGCGCCCCCGCGGCTCCTGGGCGGCCTCGCGCGGCGGCTGGCGTCGTCGCCGCGATCTCCTCCACGACTGAGGCGGACTGATGCCTCGCCTCCACGACCTCCAACCCTCCTTTTCTGCCGGCGAGATCACCCCGCGCTTAGCGGCGCGGCTGGACTTCGGGAAGTACCCCTTCGCGCTGGAGACCTGCGAGAATCTGATCGTTCTATCCGAGGGCGGAGCGATGCGCCGCTCCGGCACGCGCTACGTCGCCGAGGTCAAGTCGAGCGCGGTCAAGGGTAGGCTAAAGCGCTTCGAGTTCTCGACTGTTCAGGCCTACATGCTCGAGCTGGCGGACGGTGCGCTCCGCTTCTATCGGCATCAGGCGCAGATCGCGGTCGCCGACACCGACGGCGCGATCGCCAACGGGCAGTTTACCTCCGGCATCACGGACTGGGACGATCGCTCTATCGGGCTCGGCTCCATCAGCCACGACGCCACTAACGAAAGGCTCACGCTGACACCTGGCGGGGTGACCGCCAGCGACATCGGATGGGCCGAGCAGGACGTGACGATCGGCGCCGGGTTCACCAACGTCGAGCATGTTATTAAATTTCGCGTCATTGGTTTGCCGAGTGATCGCATAGAATTTACGATAGGCACTGCTTCAATGTTGGCCGATATCGTCGCCGTCCGACGAGAGGTCGGTTATCACTGTATTGCCTTTACTCCCGGCGTGACGACATTTTATGTACAGTTTCGTAATCTAGGTAACTTTCGCAATAAAGACGTACAAATTGACGATGTGTCTTTAATCGACAATTCAGGCGTTGAGGTCGACTCCCCCTGGGCGGAGGCAGACCTCCCGACCGTAGAGGGCCCGCAGAGCGCCGACGTGCTCTATCTGTACCACGCCGACCATTCCACGCATAAGCTGCAGCGCCTCGGGCATACGACCTGGTCGGTGGTCGAGGTCGCCTGGCAGGACGGGCCCTACCTCGACGAGAACGACACCACGACGACGCTGCTACCCTCGGCCGCGACCGGATTAGGAATAAACCTCACGCTGTCGGCGAAGGAGGGCGTCAACGGCGGACAAGGCTGGCTCTCGACCGACGTCGGACGTCTGGTCCGATACAAGAAGACAACGAACTGGGGCTACGCCGTCATCGTCTCGATTACCTCGACCACCGTCGCAGTCGCCGACGTGCGTCGCGACTTCGAGGCCTCGCCGACGGCGACGACGACATGGCGGCTCGGGGCGTGGTCCGGCACGACGGGCTATCCACAGGCGGCCACATTCTTCGAGCAGCGGCAGTACGTAGCGGCCACGACAGACCAACCGCAGACGTTCTGGGCCTCGCAGACGGCGGACTTCGAGAACATGCAGCCAGACGACGGGGCCGGCACGGTGGAGGCCGACGACGCGCTGACGTTCACGCTGTCGGCGGACGAGGTGAATGCAATCCGCTGGCTGTCGTCGGGCGAGAACACGCTCGCGATCGGAACCACCGGCGGAGAGTGGGTACCCAGCTCGAGCGGAGAGGTCATCACACCGCTCGACATCACCGTCCGGCGACAGACAACGCACGGCTCGGCCCAGGTTCAGCCCGTGCGGATCGGTCATACGGTGCTATTCTCGCAGAGGGCGAAGCGCAAGCTGCGGGAGTTCGGGTTCTCGTTCGACGTCGACGGCTACGTCGCGCCCGATATGACCCGCCTCGCCGAGCACATCACCTTCGGCGGCATGGTGGAGATGAGCTACGCCGAGGAGCGCGACTCGGTCATCTATATCGTGCGCAACGATGGGCAGCTGCTGTCGCTCACGTTCCGCCGTGGTGAGGACGTCGTCGGCTGGGGCCGCCACATCCTCGGAGGTGCCTTCAGCAGCGGCGACGCCGTCGTCGAATCCGTGGCCGTCATTCCGGGAGACAACGGTGCCGGGCAGATTCAGGACTCCACAGAGCGCGACGAGGTGTGGATCATCGTCAAGCGCACCATCAACGGCGCGACCAAGCGCTACGTCGAGTTCTTCGAGCGCGACTTCGAAACGGGACACGACCAGGAGGACGCCTACTACTCCGACTCGATCATCACCTACGACGGCGCGGCGGCGGCGACCATCACGGGGCTCGACCACCTAGAGGGCGAGACGGTCAAAGTATGGGGCGACGGTGCCGTCCTGTCGGACGAGACCGTCGCGAGCGGTCAGATCACGCTCGACGAGTCCGTCTCCGTCGCACAGATCGGCCTCGCGTATACCCACAGACTCAAGACCCTGAAAGTCTCCGCCGGCAACCCAGCGGGGACCCCGATCGGCAAGATCAAGCGCACCTACGGACTGACCTTCGTGCTGCTTAACAGCATGCGGCTACAGTACGGGCCAGAGCTAGACGAGCTTAAGGAGAAGGACTTCCGCGTCGTCTCAGACCCCATGGACGCAGGCGCGCCGCTGTTCACCGGCGAGCGGCTCGTCGAGTTCGAGGGCGACTGGGGGACTGATACGCGCGTCATCATCGAGGACGACGCTCCGGCACCGTTTACACTGTTGGCAATCGCGCCAGAAACTGACATCAATCCGTTAAAATGATTATATATTGCGCTGACATAAGCGACCCATTTGTAAATACTATCTTTACGAGGGCACTATAATGCCGTTAGGTGTGGCTGGGGCATTACTCGCTGCAACGGGCCTGCAAGCGGCAGCGTCACTCTTCGGAGGCCGTGCCGAGGAGCGGCGGGCGGAGAGACAGGCGGGCGTCCTCAAAGAACAGGCCGCCCGCGACCGCGAGCTCACCGAGGCCGAGGTCCGCGACTTCGCTCGCAATCAGTCGCGGTTCTTCGCAGAGCGCCGCGCGGCGCTGGGGGCCTCCGGCATTGATCCGGATACTGGTACTCCGGTCCTGGCGGCGGAGGACTTCGCCACCGAGGTGGAGCTGCAGAAGCAGCGGATACGTATGGGCGGCGAAATACGCTCGACGCGGGCCGAGCAGCAGGCTTCTCTGCTGCGCCAAGCTGGAAGGGCGGCGAGGAGGGCGGGAGTATTCCGCGCTGGTGCCTCGCTTCTGACGGGCATCGGCATGGCTAGCGAGTTCGTGGGGACAAGACCGCCGCCCGACGTCTTCGCCGAACGAATCACGATATAATGGATCAGAGGAGCGTAAGCGATGCCTAAACTGCCATCATCAGCCGACGTCCCGGTCGTCTCCCCGCGGGTCGCGACCGACCCGGGCGTTCGCATACCGCTCGGCGCCGAGCAGACGACGCTCGGCATCGGCATGAGAGAGCTCGCCCCCGCCGCTCAGGCGCTCACCGAGGTTGCCATCCGTCAGCAGAACCGCCGCGACACCGTCGACCGCGTCAGCCGTATCAATCAGTACAACCTGGAGGCTGAGGAGCTACTAAGCCGGATGAACGCCGAGGACGACCTGTCGGATGAGGCGGTGCTGCAGAGCTACGGCGAGCAGCTGACCAGACGGCGACAGGAGCTCTTAGGCGAGCATCAGGGCTCGCGGGAGAGCCAGGCCGCACTCGCCACTAGACTGCTCGGCATCGAGTCCGCGCACCAGGGGCGAGCCGCTGCCCTATCGACCAGCATCGGCCGCGAGAAGGTCCTGTCCGCGTTCGACACCGCGCTCTCGCCGATGATCGACCAGGCGGCGCAGGACCCCTCCCGGCAGTCCATCGATCGACTGCACCTCGACCTCGAGGCGCAGATCAGCGACTTAAGCGGAGCGCTGAGCCCGCCCGACGAGGAGCGGCTACGCGACATCGGCCGCGAGCAGATCGCGCTCAGCGCGACGAACACCCTACTCGCGCAGGGGCGCGTTGAGCAGGCGGACGAGATGTTCGAGGCGGGAGGTCTGTCTAAGGACATGGCGCCCGACACGCAGCGGCAGGTCAGGGCGAAGATCGACAGTATTCGCTTCGCCCGAGACGAGGGGCTACGAAGGATTACGCAGATAGAGTCCGCGCTGGGACGCCCGCTGACGGACGACGAGAAGCTGTCGGCGTTCGGCATCGCCCCGAAGGCCCCGCTCGTGCAGATCACGCCCGGAGAGACCGAGCGGGCCAAGACCGAGGGCGCGGCTATGGGTAAGATCGTTACGGAGGACATTCCGAACCTGCGCCGACAGCTCGGCCAGCTCGAGGCCATGAAGGGCATGCTCGCGCAGGGGCTCGACACGGGTGGGCTCGAGCGCCTGAAGCTCACCGCCGCGAACTTCTTCGGCGTGGGGTCGGAGAACCTCGCCAATCTGGGGGCGTTCCAGGCCGTCGCCAACGCCGCGACGCTCTCGAAGACCTCGGAGCTCAAGGGCGCGATCAGCGAGCGGGAACTCGACTTCGTCGCGGGCGCCATCGGCAGCGCCGGCGTGAGCGCGAGGGCCAACCAGGCCATCTTAGAAATCCAGACGAAGCTGCTAGAGCGCGAGCGCGACTCGCTGCAGCTCATGTCCGACTACCATGCGGCGAACAACGGCTCGCTGTCCGGGTTCGACGTCTTCCTGCAGCAGTGGGCCGACGCGAATCCGATGTTCACGCAGGAGGAGATGACGTCAATCCAACGCGACATCACGGACGGTCAGCCCGCGCCGAGAGGCGCGCAGAATATTCCCCAGAATATTCCGCTCATCGAGGATCAGACGGCCTATGACGCGCTGCCAGAGGGCGCGCACTATACCTCAAGCGACGGACAGGTGCGCATCAAGGCACCGAGGGGCGACTAGGTGGCCTTCACCCCGCCAGAGAGTGATCAGACCGTAGGCTTCACGCCCCCGACTGGCGATGAGGTCGTGACACCTGCCCCCGCCGAACAGAGGGGCTTTCTACTCAGGGCCGGCATGGGGCCGATGCGCGGACTCGCGGCCATCTTCGGCGAGGAGGAGGAGGCGGGGGTCGGCGTGACGCGCGCGTTTTTGCAGGGCGCGACCTTCGGCTTTGCCGATGAGGCGGAGGCCGCCACTCGGGCCCTAGCCGACGAGGGCGACTTCGTCGACGCCTACTTCAGAAATAGAAATGAGGTCCGCCAGCAGCTGGCGACGTTTCGTGAGGAGCGACCGCGCCTCGCGCTCGGCGCGGAGCTCGCCGGCGGATTCGCCGTGCCGGGCATCGGGACGGCAAAATCCGTCGCCAAGGGCGCGACGCTGACGACCCGGGCGGGCCGCGGCGCGCGAGCGGGCGCCGTGACGGGGGCGCTATTCGGAGCGGGGACAGCCGAAGAACTGGAGGACGTACCGAGCGCGGCGACGACGGGCGCAGCCTTCGGTGCGGGCATCGGTGCCCTCATACCAACAGCCGCCGCAGGGGTGGCCGCCACCGGTAGAGGCATCATGCGCACCGGCCGAGCAGCCGTCTCGCCGGTCACCGGTGCCGCGCGACGCATCGGTCAGGCACTCGGGCGCGACCGAATGACGCCGCAGCAGATCGCCGGCGCGCTGGAGGAGGCCAGACGACTGGGGCGGCCGGCGAGGATCGCCGACGTCGGTGGGGCGGCGGTCAGGCGCGAGCTCGAGGTCGCCGCGCAGACCCCCGGCGCCGCCGCAGAGTTTATAGAGAAGGCGCTCAGCAAGCGCAACAAGGCCCAGCTGACCCGCCTGTCCCGAGACCTGATCCGGGGCACCGGGGTGAAGGCCGACGACGTCGAGGAGGCGATCATCTCGACCATGCAGACGCGGTCCGACGCGGCAAAGCCGGTCTATCAAAAGGCGATGAGCTTCTCCGCCGAGCTGAACGACGAGATCGTCGACGCGTACAACAAGGCCGTCAAGACCCCGCTCGGCAAACAGGCCCTCGGCAAGGCGCGCAAGATCCTGAACGTCGAGAACTTCGACGAGGCGCCACTGATGGAGCGCATCGACGCCCTCAAGCGCGGACTGGACGACGTCATCGGCGGAGCCAGACGCAGGGGCGAGAAGGGCATCGCCGCCAAGGCTTTAGACGTTAAGCACAACCTCGTCGGGCTCGTCGACGAGGTCAACCCCGCCTACAAGAACGCGCGGCAGATCTGGGAGAACAGCAGCGACTACCTCGGGGCCATCGACCGCGGTCGGGAGATCATGAAGCCGACCTTCACCGCCTCGAGGCTCTCGCGCGAGTTCGCCGAGATGACGAACGCAGAAAAGGAGGCGTTTCGCATCGGCGCGGTCGATGCGATGATCACCCGCATGCGCCAGCAGTCGGCGAAGGAGCCGAACCTGATCAAGCTCCTGCGCTCGCCCGAGATGCGTGATAAGCTCAAGGCCATCATGACGCCCAAGGCGGCGACCAAGCTCGACAAGATCCTGGACATCGAGGACGAGATGTTCGCACTCTCTAACCAGGTGCTGAGGGGCTCCCAGACCGCGCAGCGCAGAGCCCAAATGGTCGAGCAGCACAAGCAGGTCGGACTCGCCGCGCTCGCCGAGGAGCTCTCTGCGCTCGTCATCACGCCTATTCGCAACATCGTCGTGCGTAAGATACCGAGCCTCGCCAGGGGCACGCGGGACAGAATGGTCGCAAGGCAGAACGCCATCATCGCCCAGCGGCTTCTAAGTGAGGCCCCAGAAGAACTGCTCGCGGTTCCGCCGGTGCCCGAGCTGACCCTCACCGGTGGACGCCTGATACCGCCCGCCGTCATCGCCGCAGAGGAGGCGCAGCAGTGACGATTACCGCAGAACCCTTGGCGCTCTCCTACAGCGGCGACGATTCGACCACCGAGTTCGCGATCACCTGGAAGTACTTCGCGAAGTCAGACGTGCTGGTCACGCACCGCGACGCGAGCGGCGTCGAGACGCCGTGGGTGCTCGACACCGACTACACCCTGACGGCTGCGGGTGTGGAGTCCGGTGGGACGCTGACAGCTACGACCGCACCGGCGACAAACGAGACGCTCGTCATCGAGCTGGATCCCCCAAATACGCAGGACAGCTCGCTCCCTCTTGGTGGTGAGTTTCCCTCGACGGTAGTCGAAGGCGGGCTCGATCAGTCGGTCCAGCGCGACGTGAAGATCCAGAGACAGTTTCTGCGCTCGCTTCGCGTGCCGACGACCGATACGCAGACGGGCGACGATCTTGATCTGCCCATCGACTCACTGCGCGCGAGCAAGTTCCTTGCATTTGACGCGAATGGTAAGCCCATTGCGGCCGCAGGCACCTCGGCCGACCTCGGGCCGGTCAGCGCCTTTGCTGATGATCTGCTGGACAATGCCGATGCGGACACCTTCGTCCAGACTCTGGTCGACGACCTGACTGCGGAGGCTGCTCCAGCGACGGACGATGTGGTGCTTTTGGGCGACACCGACGAGGCCAAGGGCAACAAGATGACCCTAGCAAACCTGCTTAAGGTCATCAACGCACTGACTGCGGAGACCGCTCCGGCAGTAGATGACGAGGTATTGCTGTATGACTTGGGTGCTGCCTCAGCAGATAAAATTACGCTAGCGAACCTATTGAAGATAATTAACGCACTCACGGCGGATGCAACTCCAAATCAGGCGACCGATTATCTGGTGACCTACGACGCTGACGCAGCTGCAGCTAAAAAAGTTTTAATCGAAAATCTCTTCTCTTCTGGATCATGGACGCCAGAGCTTTGGGACAATTCGCAAAGCGGGAGCGAGGGACAAACCTATAGTCTTCAAAGCGGCTATTATACAAAAATAGGACAGCATGTTTTTATTCATGGTCAAATCATTGTTACGGGTTTAGGTACACTGACAGGGGCGGATACTGCACATGTTGGTAACCTACCTTTTACAAATAGCGCTAGTTTGCGCGGAGGTATTATTGCTACTGGAGGCAGTACTTTCAGTATTACTGCCGGAACTAATGTCACGGGAATTATAAGTTTTTCAGACGATGCTGCTGCATTGAATGTATGGAGCACAACAGGCGGGGCACAATCAATGACAATTAATCAATTTACTGCTAACGGAAATATTATTTTTCACGGTATGTATAAGACTGATTAGTATGTCGGAGCCATGGTAAAACGCGAACGACTCAATGGATGGGCCAAGGTCTCAGCATATATTCTGCTGATAGTCTTCGCGTGGGCTGAGAATAAGTTCGGCTTAATCATCGCCGACCGCTATACGCTACAGCGCGGGGAGGCGATCGAGCAGCGCATTACATTTTTAGAACAAACATTAATAAAACTCGGCGTGGAAGATGTAGTCGAAAGAAAGACAGAACACGCTGGGCCGGATCATGAATGAACTGCAGACGCATATCGAACATATCAGCCATGTTTGGGAGACGACGAAGTTCTGGCTTGCGATTATTGGGGCGCTTCTTGCAGTTCTTGGCGTAGTTGTGGGCTGGATCTGGAGAAATCGAGAGAAGAAGATCGCGGAGGCTTACAACAACTCGCTCGCCGCACTCGACCACGACACGGATCAGGAGAGGCGGCTCGACACGCTCGAAAAGGAAATGAAGGAGATGGCGACAAAGCAGGGGCTCGATGACCTGAAGACGCTAGTAGTCAATCAGACGCAGACGATAGTGGAGTTTATCAAGGAGGGAAATAAGGTCGCTCGTCAGCAGTACGACATCGTCATGCAGGCGCATAGAGAGCTCGTCGAGAAGTACCTCGGACGAGCCGAGAGGGCAGAGCACCGCGCCGAGCAGCTAGAAAAAAAGAACATAAAATTAGAACGGGAACTCGAAGGCAAGCAGCAGAGTAAATGATAGATACCGTCGACAGAGACTTAGTTTATCAAGGCAAGCCCTTCCTGCCCGACACATGTTGGCATTCGTCCAAGACCGGCGAGCCTTATCCGATGCATCGACGCGACGGAGCCGTCATTCATAAGATCTCCGGAATATATGCGTTTCCTAATATGCCGTTTGACCTGGATCAAATCATTGAGAAGATCCTTGTGCCCTATCGGCTGAGCTACAGCATCGTCATCACGCGCCAGCCCGTTGAGGCGGTCCGCTTCGTGCCCGACGGCTTCCAGGCCTTTCACGCCGGCCGCTCCCGGTTTGAAGGGGAAGACTACTGCAACCGCTTCATGGACGGCGTTGCGCTGGTCTCCACGGGCAAGGCCTACGGCGACGAGCCCGCCTTCCTCGACGAGCAGATCGAGCGGCTGATCGAGCACCTCGTTGCCGAGATGCGCCGCCACGGCTACGGCCAAGATCGCATCACCTCGCATCAGAACGTGCGGGCCGTCTGGAACGCGACCCATCCCGAGAAGAAGGCGCAGAGCCGCTTCGGAGACCCGGGAGACCTTCCCTGGAACTATGTGCGCGCAGAGATCGGCAGGAGGACGCGATGACCCAGCAAATTCATGAATACCGCGGCTGGAAGGGCACCAAGGCCTCGGGGGCTGCGGCGATCTTCCTCGTCGCGAGCTACATGCGGGCGTTCGACGTGATTGATCAGGAGGCATGGAACACAGCCGTGTGGGCGGCTGCTGCTCTGCTCGGCGTGGGCGACGTCGGGGCCCGGATGGCGGCGAGGCCGAAGTCGAGCATCAACAACTTCTAATTTTGGACGGAAGTGCCGTCCAGAGGCGTCCCAGGAGGCGATCTGATGATTAGAGGTATAATCGGACTAGTAAAGAATCGGGCATTTCTGATGGGCTTGGCGGCGGCCGTGGCTTGGACAGCGGCGACCTGCTGGAAGTGTCGGATAGACGGCCGGGAGGCCTGCGAGACCCGGGCTCAGCGAGCCGTAGAGAAGCAGCAGGCCCGGGAACGCGAGCTCGTCGACAGACTGAGAGAAGCGGAGGTGACCCGTGAGGTTAAGATTGAGGAACGCATCGTCTACGTCAAACAGCGGCCGGATCCTTCGGGCTGTCTGCACAAGCGGGCTCCTGCTGACGTTATTCGCGATCTCGGGGGGCTGCGCGAGCCGACCAGTGGTCGCCGAGCACGACCCCGCGCTGCTCGAGCGGATACCCGCGCCGAGACTTAAGGGCGGCACTTACTTCGATATATATGTGCAGGCACTGGAATGCAGGGAGATCAACAGGCGGCTGAATTGTCGACTAGATGCCGTTGCGGGGCGAGTGCTGCCCGAGGAGTGTCTCGAGGCGCGTTCTCGTACCACTGAGGAATAAATCGCCCCACCCATCGTTCCATTGCCCATGCGCCCTGATATTTAACTTTGGAATCAAGATGCTGCATTAATCGCAGATGAGTTATTGAGAGTTCTTCGCTTGTATCTTCATCGTTCCATATATCATGCCAGGCGAAATCGAACCGTTCTTCCGTATCCGCCGCCCACTCCAGCGCGTCGGCCTCAATGATTCGGAGCCGATCACTGTGCTTGAGGTGGGGTCGAACCATCTTCAGGACATGCGGATCCTTCTCTATCACCGTCACGGTCGAAACTTTCGGCTGCATAAGAAGGCCGCGCACGACGCAGCCGAGACCTAGGCCTGTCACCAGCACATGACCGTAAGCGCGAAGCACGAAGTTCAGGTGCTTTTTGAGCTCGCTCGGTGTGTCCTCCATGACGCACTCACCATAGCTGTGCATCGTCGCAGTCGTGTATCGAAATAGCCCCGTATACAGTCCTGGCTCAATGCACCGGCCATGAGCGACGGAGTAGATAGAGGCTGATTGACTATCGACATCCATGCGCCTAATCGACCAGCACCCGGACTCCTGACAGGGTATGTGCGTCGCCCGCATTGCTAATAATAGAGCAGGCGGCCATGTCGCAGGGGTAAAAAGCATATTATCAATCATGAGGATTAATCCTGATTATTGTCGTCTGCGCACCGCCTTTTTTGCTTTCGATAAAAAATAAAGCGCGACGAGGATCAGCAAGACGGCCAGTAAAAAAAGCCCGATCGCGCTCAGCGCCATTATGTAGAACGTCCTAGTACCATAGAAGAACAGAGAGACGACGAGCAGTAGTACGCCCAGGCGCCCGATAATCTTTCCTGAAACAAGCCACCACTTCGCTATTAACATCCATAGCCTTGCCTTCTTTTCATCTTCCTCCATTGTTATCTCCTGAGATCAGAGAGATTATTTATTATTTGTCAGGCGAATCAGGCTAGAACTCAACCCTAAATACAACTCGTCTTCCATCCGTGGTTAGAGGCCAGCGATACCACGTCGCCAAAGCATTGAACACCAGCGCGACCTCTATTTGTCGCTGCTCGTCTCGATCAAAAAACGCGAAGTCTCCGACCCCATGCTCTGAGTCCTCATTTCTGAAGATGTAGTAACCATGGTGTACCGTGTTCCAAAACAAGATCGCCGGCCAATAGCTGTTTTTCCATCGACCGTTTTCTGTCAGCCTGTCTTTATAGCTCAGGATTGCATGGTTGCTGATGATCTGCGCCCCAAAGCCGCCCAGAGCGATGGGACGCATATTACAATCAGGATTCTCTGGCGTGACGCACGTCGCCTCGAAGGTGCTCCCGACCGACCAGTCTAGATCGTCTCCACGATAGCGCGCGACGGCCTCATGACCTAGCTCATGGATCGCGATCGCCGTCACGCCGCCAGCGAGTATCTGCATCGCGTCTTTGAAGTTGAGCACGTCGTCGAACTCGCCGGCCTCTGCCTCCAGTGCGTAGAACCACAGCAAGCATGCAAGCACTATCGCGTTTGTAAACAAACTCAACCAAACAAGATCTTTATCATTCATGATCGCCTCCTCTGCTATCGCTAGTCTGCTTGTTTTTTAGAGTTCCAATTTTTCGGTCTCGGCAGATTCTCAAAGACGCATTGACTATGACATCTCGGACAACATGCGCTTTCAACATCGTATTTATCCTCGGTCAGCGGGACGAGGTCAGACTCAGGACCGACCCAGCCGCAGTCGTGGCACAACACCTCAACGCTGCTTCCCGTGCGGGACACAGTAGGCCCTTGCTGCATATCTCGCGTCGGCTAGCACTCCGATAGTTCCCGGCCTTCCGCTGATGACGCCCTGCGTTGTATTGAGGTCGGCCTTTAGCTGAAGGCAGCTATTGAGACTCAGTCCCTCGATCTTTTCGGCATCCAGAGCAACGCCGTCATTCCCGCCGATCCCGGTGATCATCCATACGATAATCAGAGTCGTTTTCATGACGTACCACCTCGTTTAGTAAAGCGCATCTTGTTGATGCCGCGCTGGTACGCAGCGTCGTCTATGTCGAAGATAACGTCCACGCCGAGAAACGTGCAGTAGCGCCAGAAGAGTGGGGAGACGGTCTTCAGCTTGCCGATCTCGATTTTATCGAGTGCCACCCGGCTACAGTGCATAGCTTGAGCCACCTCCTCCAAGGATATGTCCTTATCGAGGCGCAGCGCCCTTAGGGCATGGCCCAGCTCTTTTAGCGTGACGTGCTCCACGTCCCTATGCCGTATAGACCCTGATCTCTGGCGGCTCCGGCGGCTCGACGCCGTCGCCACAGGCGCCAGCATACGCGGGCACAAAAACAAAGAAAAATCCCAAAATGACCATTTTGTTCATGCCTCTATCTTCATGCCGCATAGATACCGCTGTATCGCATACTTACTGACGGCCTTTTGTCTAGCCTCCCGCTCCCTGTCTCGCCGCGAGCAGCGACAGGCGCTCTGATGCAGGTCCTTCTTGTCCGCGCGCCTGCTGAACGCCGCCAGCGGGTGGTAGATCTTGTGATATGAGCACCGCTTAACGTTGCAGATGAAGAACCTTCGCCCCTCTTTCACCATGATTTGATCAAGCGATGGCATGATGCGCCGTTCTCTTAAAACCGTGGGCCGCTTCTCTCTCTCACACTCCTTGCACTTATGACGGTACTGCTTGCGGTCCGAGCGACGGTAGAACTCCGTCTCTGGTCGTTCACGCAGACAGGCGCGGCACAGCTTCAGACCGACGATCTTAGCCATTATCGGCCTGCCCATCTTTTAA
>JAAUYI010086579.1_pt1 | contig 50434 bp, 40 predicted proteins | sample 7278041 | NCBI WGS metagenome assembly JAAUYI01 (sample SAMN14350216, study PRJNA611818) | marine sediment metagenome | isolation source: surface marine sediment (0.6m) | place: French Polynesia: Moorea | collected 2018-08
AAAAAATTGTTGTTGCTAGGTGTTCTTGGACACAGAGATATTCTAATCACATTCACCACAGGTTGTGAAGTTGTTTTTTCGCTGAAATGTGCATTATTTGATCAGTTTTTCGAGGTTATGGGCTCTTTCTTTTGCGTGGGGAGGAGAAAAGAGAGGACAGAGCCGGTCAACGCCAGGGAAAAGGCCAACAAAAAACTCGCTGAGAAGTCACCTGTCCGTTCTGCTAAAAGACCAGCAAGGTATGGCCCGCTGATTTGGCCGATACCAAAAATGAAGGTAACAAAGCCGAAAATGGCAGCAATTCTTTGCTGGCCTGCATAATCGGCAACCAGTGCAGACATGATCGAAGGTACGCTCCAGGCAACGATACCATAACAGCCGATGGAGATGAACAGAAACAGATCAGGCAATGGCAGGGCCACCAGCAAGTAGGCAGTAGCTTGGATGAAAAACACCCCGGTGAGTGCTGCCTTTCGCCCGAACTTATCGGAGAAGATTCCTGGTACCGGGCCTGATATGAGGCTGAGCAGACCAACAAGTGACCAGAACAAACCGGCTGCCGATTCAGCATAGCCTCTATCTTCGATCATCGAGGTAACTATAAAGGTGACATAGATAACATAGGTAAAACCAAAAAGAAAATAGATGGCGGCACAGTGCAGGACGATGCGGGAAAACATTGGTAATGTATCTGCCGAGGTTTCCCTTTCTGGTTCGGCGGCAGTTGTTGGGGATTTGCCCACCGGCTGCAAACCTATGTCCGCCGGACTGTTGCGCAAGATAAGGAAACAGATCAGACTGCATGCCAAAACGATCAAGCCGAGGCTCGTCCAACTTGTACGCCAACCTTGATTGTGGAGACTGTTGAGATAGGGAATGAGTCGGCCGCAGAGTATAATTGCAAAACCGCTGCCGATGACTACAAAACCAGCAGCCTTCCCCCGGCTGCGTTGGCTGAACCAGATGGAAATAAGGGCCATAATCGGCACATTGGCCAGTGCACTGCCAATGCCGGTGAGAATGTAAAGTGCGGTAATGACGGCCATGGTCTGGGCCTTGCTGATCAACAGCATTGATAGGGCAACTAGCAAGAGACCTGCGGCGACGATATTTCTGCCACCAATGGCGGCCATGATCCGGCCGCTCACCAGAACAGCACCAAGGTAGCCGACAAAGTTGGCCGTTGAGATGAACCCCATTTGGATATAATTTAGATCCAGAGCCTCTCCCATGGCTGGCAACAGCATTCCCAGCGAGAATCTGCCCAGACCGAGACAGCCGAAAATACACAAGGTGCCGGCAAGCATCACTATCCAGCCGTAATGCACAGGCATCCTAGCCAGAATTGAGCTATTGGGCGTTTTGGAGGCGCTATCCATCGAAGCCTTTTTCAGATGTCATGAAGTTGCTACACTTGGGATAGGCCTATTATCAGTCTATTTGGCGTACCGCACCTTTATCTGCCGAGGTGGCAAAAAGAGCATAGGCTTTCAGTGCGTTGGAGACTGTTCGTTGTCTTCCTGCTGGGGTGAAAGCGAGTTCACCTCTGCTTTCCTCCTCACTTCTTCTGTAGGCCAACTCATCATCGGAGACGGCCAGATGAATTCTGCGGGCCGGTATATCAATTTCAATTCTGTCACCATCTTTGACCAGCGCAATTGTTCCTCCGGCAGCTGCTTCGGGGGACACGTGGCCGATGGAGAGTCCGGACGTACCTCCTGAAAATCTACCATCGGTTATCAGGGCGCATTTCTCGCCAAGATGCCTGGATTTGAGATAGGAGGTTGGATAGAGCATTTCCTGCATTCCTGGTCCACCTTTGGGGCCTTCATAGCGGATGACGACAATGTCGCCAGCGCTGATCGTGCCGTCGAGGATGAAATCGCAGGCGGCTTCCTGTGAGGGAAAAACCCTCGCTGTACCGGTGAATTGGAAAATCGATGGATCAACTCCGGCTGTTTTGACGATGCAGCCGTTTTCAGCCAGGTTGCCATACAGCACGGCCAGACCGCCATCTTTGCTGTAGCAATGTTCCATATCCCTTATGCAGCCGTTCTCCCTGTCAAGGTCGGGCTCCTGATACATGGTGTTCTGTGATCCCATGACCAGATTTCTGCCGGCAACTGCTGGTGCACTCAGATAGAGCTTTTGGGCCTCTACCGTTGCCTTTTCTGCCTGAATATCAAAGCTTGCCAAGGTCTCGGCCAGGCTCTTGGCATCAACTCGGGAAACCGATGTGTCTAAAAGTCCGGCTCGCTCAAGCTCTCCCATAATTGCCATGATGCCACCGGCCCGGTTGACATCTTCTATATGATATGAAGAAGAAGGTGATACTTTGCAGAGGTTGGGAACTTTTCTAGACAGCGCGTCTATGTCCTGCATGGTAAAGTCCACCCCGGCTTCATTGGCGATGGCGAGCAGGTGCAATACAGTGTTGGTTGAACCGCCCATGGCTATATCGAGGGTCATGGAGTTCATGAAGGCGGCCTTACTGGCGATTGAGCGCGGCAGCACCGAGCTGTCTTCATCCTCATACCAAGCCTTGGTATTGGCGACGATCTGGCGGGCGGCTTTTTCAAAAAGCGCCACTCTGTTGGCATGGGTTGCAACCACGGTGCCGTTGCCGGGCAGGGCCAAGCCAAGCGCTTCATTGAGACAGTTCATGGAATTGGCGGTGAACATGCCGGAGCAGGACCCGCAGGTTGGGCAGGCGCTGCGCTCAACCTCATCAATCTCGGCATCACTCACTTCGCTGTCGCCCGCCATGACCATGGCATCCACCAGGTCATATTTTTTCTTGCCGACCGTACCAGCTTCCATGGGCCCCCCGGAAACAAATATTGTCGGGATATTTAAGCGCATTGCCGCCAACAGCATGCCTGGGGTAATTTTGTCGCAATTGCTTATACAGATCATGGCATCGACGGTATGGGCATTACACATATATTCGACACTGTCGGCAATGAGTTCGCGTGAAGGTAATGAATAAAGCATGCCGTCATGGCCCATGGCAATGCCGTCGTCGATGGCGATGGTATTGAACTCGGCGGCAAAAAAGCCCTGTTCGCCGATCAGTTTTTTAATGTGCTGGCCAATTTCGTGGAGATGGACATGACCGGGGACGAACTGGGTGAAGGAATTGACAATAGCGATGATCGGCTTGCCGATTTGTTCTTCAGTCATGCCGTTGGCTCGCCAGAGACTGCGGGCACCCGCCATTTTTCGGCCGATGGTTGTTGTTGCACTGCGTAATGTTATTGCCATATTTTTTAACCTCTTAAGTTTGAACCAGCAGGAACAAAATTACTGGTAAGGGGATGCAATCATATGATATGATGTTTTGATTTTCTTGGAGCGTGTGCGACAATATACTATGAAAGAAGGGGGGTTTGCACTTTTTTCAGGAGGAAACATGAAAAAACCGGAAATAGATTATTGGATAACTACCATGTTGGCAGCGCATAAAAACGTTTCCGACTTAAATATAACCGTTGGCAAATCCCTGCAAGTGGAGGCGGACGGCGTATTGATCCCGGTTCAGGTCTCACCGCCGGTTAATGAGATCACACCCTTTCAGGCCGAGGCCTTTGCCATGAATCTGATCGGCAACAACAAACGCTTGCTGACCGACCTGGTGGAGAACGGGTCCTGCGACCTTTCCTACTCTCTGGGAGACAAGGCCAGGTTCAGGGTGAATATTTTTACCCAGAAGGGTTGCTTCACCACGGTTCTGCGTAAACTGGAAACTCAGGTGCCCACCATTGAAAACATGCAGTTTCCAACATCCTTTGAAAAAATGGCGGCGGAACTGAACGGACTCATTCTGTTCACCGGTGCCACCGGTACCGGTAAAACCACCTCACTGGCGGCTTTGCTCAACAGGATAAACGAAAATAAAGCGGTGCATATCGTTACCCTCGAAGACCCCATCGAATATGTTCATCCCCATAAAAAAGCGACTTTTAACCAACGCGAACTTGGCAACGACTTCAGCAGTTTTGCCAGCGGCATGCGGGCAGCTCTCCGCCAGGCGCCCAAGGTAATTCTGGTCGGTGAGATGCGTGATCGGGAAACCATGGAAATAGGCCTTACCGCAGCCGAGACCGGTCATCTGGTGCTTTCCACCCTGCACACCATTGATGCTGGTCAGACCATTAACCGTATTCTGGGTATGTTTGAGCAGGAAGAGCAGCCGCAGATACGCAACCGACTGGTTGATACAATCAGATGGATAGTCTCTCAGCGCCTTCTGCCCCGTATCGGTGGTGGCCGGGTCGCGGCAATGGAGGTGCTCTGTACGAGCCTGCGAGTCAAGGATCTTATCATTAATGGTGAGACGGAAGACAAAACCTTCTACAATGTTATAAAGAATGGTTCAGCCCTTGAGATGCGGACCTTTGACCAGCATATGCTTCAGCTGTACAGCGATGGTATCATCACCGAGCAGACTGCCATGGCAAGTTGTTCGCAGCGTAATGAGATGCATCGCGGTATCGATCAGATCAAAGCCCAACGGGGCGAAGCAACAACCTCACTGAGCGGACTGGCTATGGAAGAAGAGGATAATATTCACGGCGGTTATTAGCTTCCTGTCCCCAGGCCGGCCAAGAATACGAATCATTTAGAGACACTTGTTACCAAGAGGAAAAAATGATCACGAAATGTCATGCGTGCGCCAAGCAGTTGAAACTCAGCCCAAAAATGTTGGCTAGCATCCAGAAACTCGGACCCGAAAAAACCATTCGGATAAAATGTCCCGGATGTGAAGAACCAATTGTTCTTGATAGCTCCATCCTCTCTGCTAACCAGGCTGAGCAGCCGCAGCAAACACCCCTGGTGAGTTCTGCCACTGCCAAGGTAAAGCCTCCGGCAGCGCCTGATATTTCTTGGCTTGAAGATGGGGTATTCGACCAGGAGGATGTCATTGAGGATGTACCCCTCGCTCTGGTACTCATGGAGGATTCGCCAAATAGAGATTCCATCATCGAGAGCATTGAAGGCATTGGCTATAAAAGTGAGATTGTCAAAGATAGCAGAGATGCCATGGAAAAGATGCAGTTTGTCGAATACTCCGCTGTGGTTATGCACTCGGAGTACGAGGGAGAAACTTTGCATAGCTCCATATTTCACCGTTATATGTGTGATATGAATATGGATCGGAGACGGTTTATTTTCTATACCCTCATTGGTAAGGATTTCCAGACACTCTACAATCTCCAAGCCCTGGCCTATTCCGCCAACCTCGTCGTCAACGAAAAGGAAATCCCCTTTTTCAATGTTATAATCCGAAAAGCCATACCAGAGTACGAAGAGCTTTTCGGGCCGATCACTGAAGAACTTCGTTTGCAGGGCAAATAGCACATTGTTAGCCATTGGCGTTTAGGCTATGATGACTATTTTTTAGGCGGTATAATGTAGCTAATCTCACCGCTGATTTCAGGGATAGGGTTCTTCCTCCTTGCTGTCTGTCGTGCGTATACTGGTCTTATCGGCCAAGTTTCTCGTGTTTTTTTATTATTCGTGGTTTTAAAGGCATATTCCAATGATAAAACGGTTCATTAAGCTGGTCCGGCTTCGGCTGGGGAGAGCGTCGGCAACACGCCAGGAAGAAAAGGGAGCTGGCTCTCCCGAAAGCTCTGCTAATGAACTTGGTGCAGAAGAAGCTGCCGGTTCAATCGGGAAAGATCAACGTCCTGCTAGGCAAACCGAACGCTCTGGCGTGCGGGATTCAAGTCAATCGTCCAATTTTCAGAAAAGTCTGAGGAAAACCCGGCGACCCAAGAAAAAAAAGTGGCGGATAGAAGACTTCCCGGTGGAGCCAGTACCGGGAAAGGTTCGTTTTCATGATATTGATATTCCGTTATCGGTGATGCATGCAGTTGCCGATCAAAATTTTCGCTACTGCACTCCGATTCAAGCAGAATCTCTGCCGCATCTGCTTGAGGGGAAAGATCTCATTGGCCATGCCAATACCGGAACTGGCAAGACCGCTGTTTTTCTCATCACCATTCTTTCACGATTATTAAGAAACAAATATGCTGAGACAGGTAAAAATGAGCAGGCCCTGATCATAGCTCCGACCCGAGAATTGGTCATCCAGATTGCCAAAGATGGCAGACAGCTCAGCAAATATACCAATATCCGAATTGCCGCAGTTTATGGTGGCACGGATTATCAGAAGCAGATGGATTTTGTCCAGAAAAAGCGGTGCGATATCATCGTTGCCACACCGGGACGGCTTCTCGATTTCTGCACCAAGAAGGTGATTGAACTGAACAGGTGTAATACCTTGGTGATTGATGAGGCGGATCGTATGCTGGACATGGGGTTCATCCCTGATGTGCGCCGCATTGTTGGACGTCTTCCCGAGAAAGAGGAAAGGCAGACATTATTGTTCTCAGCAACCATCACCGAAGAAGTGAAAAGACTTGCCTACCAATGGTGCACCAAACCGGTCAGCGTTTCCATCGAACCGGAGCAGGTGGCAGTGGAAAGTGTTGAGCAAAAAGTCTTTCTGGTTACCAGTGAGGAGAAATATCCCATCCTCTATAACCTTATCAAGAAGAATAAGGACAATCGGATGGCAGTTTTTGCCAATCAAAAGGTGGAGGCCAAAAAACTCCATGAACGGTTGCGTCGAAATGGCATCAATTGCACCCTGCTTACCGGGGATATTCCGCAGGATAAGAGGACCAAGCGGCTGGAGAATTTTCGTTCCGGACGAACCCAGATTCTGGTGGCTACAGATGTTGCCGGTCGAGGTATACACATCGAGGGGATTAGCCATGTGATCAATTATACTTTGCCATATGAGCCGGAGGATTATGTTCACCGCATCGGCAGGACCGGCAGAGCAGGAGCAGAAGGTGTTTCCGTGAGTTTTGCCTGCGAAGAAGAGAGCTTTGTCATCCCGGAAATCGAGGAATGTCTTGGCAGAAAACTCGAATGCAGCCTTCCGGATGAAGAATTATTGGCTCCTCCTCCCAAAGGTACGGTTGAGAACAAACCTGTCCTGGAAAAGGTGCGAAGTCAATCTCGACGCAGACCCCGAAGGCGGAAGGCAGGGAGTTATAAGACAGAAAAAGATAAATAAATAATTTTTTTCATAATTTAGAGATAATAGCCATGTAAAAGTATGCTAAGCATCTGCTAGGAATGTTGGTGGGTGTTGTCTTGATATCTCTCTACACACCTAACTCTATCGCAGAGCAGCAGGGAAAGCAGGTAGCTGGAAATATCAATCTGATGCCGCTGCAAGCTCAAAAACTCATCAACCAACGACCTGCTCTTGTTATTATAGATGTACTGACGGCTCGGGAGCGGAAGCGCAGGTCTATTGAACGTTTCCTGCATATTTTGCTTACAGATGTTTTTCGTGGCAAGGTCGAATTCTCAGCCGAGCAGCCTGTTTTACTCCATTGTGCCGTAGGTGGCCGCAGAGTTATTGCGGCGAAGCTGCTTTAGAAAAAAGATTCAAAGAAATTTACAACCTTGCCGGCGGAATTGCTGTATGGCATCGCAAGAAATTGCCAACCGTCAGCGAAGAATAATCAACTATTGCATTGCTTTGATGATGGCTGGTAGGAAAAAAACCATATCATCGGGTTTCCTGCTGGTTATCAGGTTGCCATCTATTACCACCGGTTCATCAACCCATTTGGCACCGGCGTTGATCATATCGTCTTTAATTGCAAAAAACGACGTTGCCTTTCTATCTTTGAGAATATCAGCGGAAGCTAGCATCCAGCCGGCATGGCAGATAGCGGCGACTACTTTGCCACTGGCATCAGCATCCTTGACAAGTTGTACCATGGCGGGATAGCGGCGCATCATATCCGGGGCATAGCCGCCTGGAATCACGATGGCATCAAAATTGTCGGCGCTGGCATTGCCGGCAGCTATGTCAGCCTTGACGACCGAACCCGGTTTGCCAGTGAATTCCTCAGTTCTACCGGAACCGACAACGATGACCTCCGCACCAGCTTCCTTTAGGCGATAATAGGGATACCAGAATTCAAAAAGATTAAAGAGCTCTTCTACGAGGATAGCTATTTTTTTTCCTGATAGTTCCATTACTCCTCCTTTGTTGTATTTTTGCTGAATCTAAAGGGTTTTCAAAAATAATTGGATTCTTGTTCGTAAATAGTTTTCGTGTTCAGCGATTTTCTCTGCAATTATAGAATGTTGCTACAGGATGTCGGGGGCACAGATATCTCCTTCGAGCTACGGAACAGAATTCAATTTGAGTTTAACAAAGAATAACAAAGAATAATTGTATTAATGTATATCGTGTTTATCATTGGGACAATGGTTAAGATGAGGGATTAATTTAGTGTCGTACCAATGTAAGAACAAGCTGTATGAGAGCTACAGCTGAAAAACTTTCAACACAAAACTTTAGCCCTTTTCCCATTGGTTGACAGGCGAAAATAGATATTTATCTTGGTACTGGCATCACCCTAAGAAAAGCTTGTCATAGATATTATATTTTGTTATATGTTGTATTCTTATAGTTTCGCAAATTGCTCCTTTGGCTGAAGGAGCGTGAATATAAATTGAACGCCCCTGTGCGAGAAGGGGACAGATGAATCTCAACCCAATTGGCCTCTGGTCTATAACGAGCGTAATCCATGACAGATGAACTAAACCAATCAACCCAGGAAAAAGGCGGAGAAGAGTTAAGCTTTGCAGAACTCTTCGAGATGGAGGAAAACAACAAGGTCGTAGCTGTTGGCGATGTTGCCATAGGAACCATAATCGGTTCTGTAGACGACTATTTCCTCGTCGATGTTGGTGATAAAGCGGAAAGCTATATCCCCAAGTCGGAATTCCGCCTGGAAGATGATGAAAATGTTGAAATAGGAGACACCTTCGAGGTCTTTGTGGAGCGCCGCAAGGAAGAAGGTGGCCTGTTACTCTCCCGCGAAAAGGCAATTGCCATCAAAGTGTGGGAAGAAATTGCCAAGATTCAGGAAGCGGACGGTACCATTGAAGGTAAGATCGAAAGTCGTGTCAAAGGTGGCATGTCAGTCGATATTGGGGTGCCTGCTTTTCTGCCTTACTCGCAGATTGATCTTCGTCCGGTTAAAGACCTGGATGCGCTCATTGGTCAAACGTTTGAATTCAAGATTCTTAAGTTCAATAGAAAGCGCAACAATGTAGTCATTTCCCGCAGGGCGATCCTTGAGGAAGCGCGTAAAGAACTTCGCGAGAAAATGCGGTCGCAACTGGAAGAAGGGCAAATTATTACCGGTGCCATCACCAATATCACCGATTACGGCCTGTTTATCGATATGGGCGGCATGGATGGCCTGTGTCATATCACCGATCTCTCCTGGGGACGTGTCTCTCACCCGGCCAAGCTGTATAAGGTTGGTCAGGAACTCGAGGTGAAGGTGCTGAAATATGACCGTGAAAATGATCGTGTCTCTCTGGGTGTCAAGCAACTTCGCGATGATCCATGGGCTACCGTAACCGAGAAATATCCGGTGGGTGAGAAAACCGTGGGCAAAGTAGTCTCCATTACCGATTACGGTGTTTTCGTCGAGTTGGAAGAAGGTGTGGAAGGTCTTATTCATGTCTCCGAAATGACCTGGTCGAAAAAGCCGCGTCATCCTTCCAAAATCGTTTCCGTAGGTGATGAGCTTGAGGTAATGGTTCTTAACATCGAACCGGAGACCAAGCGAATTTCTCTTGGTATGAAGCAACTCCAGCAGAATCCTTGGGATCTGGTCACCGAGAACTATCCGGTTGGTTCCATCATCGAAGGAAAAATCAAGAACATAACCGATTTTGGTGTGTTTATCGGCATTGAAGAAGGTATAGACGGCCTTATTCATGTATCCGATCTTTCCTGGACTGAACGGATCAAGCACCCTTCCGAAAAATATGCCAAGGGTGAAACAATCCAGGCCGTGGTATTGAAAATTGATAAGGAAAATGAGCGCTTTTCACTCGGTGTGAAGCAGCTCGTACCGGATCCATGGCAGGAAGCCTATAATAAATATCCTTCCGGCACCGTCGTTGAAGGAGAAATTACCAATGTCACCGATTTCGGTGTCTTCGTGAAGCTTGAAGAAGGTATCGAAGGCTTGGTGCACGTGTCTGAAATTAGCAAGGATAAGGTCAAGACTCCGGTTGGAATGTACCAGGTCGGAGATACACTTAAAGCTATTGTCATCAACGTTTCAGCTAAGGATCGCAAAATTGGTCTCTCCATCAAAACTCTAGAAGATGAAGGAGAGGAGCAGGCCATCGAAAAGTTGAAGAAGAATGAGGAGAATGGTGCGGATGCAACTCCATCTACTTTTGGAGACCTGCTGAAAGCGGCTGCCGAGGGAAGTCAGAACGACGAGGAATAAACAGGGTATGACTACCTGCAGGTAATGTATGCTAAGGTTGTTTTACCGATGGGAATCGGTAAAACAACCTTTTTTTATAGAATTGAAGGTTGGATGGTAACGACTATGCTGAAAAAAGATCTGATAAATAAGGTGAGTGAAGAATTGGTTCTGCAAAAGCAGGATGTCAGTCTCGCTCTTGATATAATTCTGGAGACCATGGGAGAAGCACTGGCAGAGAATCGTCGGGTGGAGCTTAGAGGTTTTGGTAGTTTTTCCACACGTACACGCAAGGCAAGAAATACCAAGAATCCTCGGACCGGAGTAATGATGAATATTCCGGAGCGGAAAACACTTCATTTTACCATGAGTAAATCGCTGAAGGAGTCACTTATCCATCAATAAAATGGGGTGACATCACCTTTGCCCTTTCGCAGAACCTCAGGGATATCGCTGGTGAGATCGATTACTGAGGATGGATCGGTAAAGGAAGGACCGGCATCGATAATGATATCGACAATGTTGCCAAAGAGCAGGTCGATATCATAGGCATCTGTCGGAGGGGGATCGCTATCATAGGGGATACTGGTGTTGATTATAGGATTGCCCAGTGTCTCCATAAGAAGTTTGCAGATAGCTGAGTCGGGGACACGAATACCAACGGTTTTCTGCTTCGATGACATGATTTTCGGGACGAGTTTCGTCCCGGGCAGAACAAAAGTGTAGGGGCCGGGTAGATTTTTTTTGAGTAGGCGATAGGCAGTGTTTGATACATGCGCATATTCGCTGATGTTCTTCAAGCCGGAGCACATAAAGGTAAGTGGTTTGTGCTTTGGCCTTTTTTTTATCTGGTAGATTTTTTTGATTGCCTTCTGATTGAACATATCGCAACCAATGCCGTAGCCGGTATCGGTGGGATAGCACATGGTGGCCCCGAGACGCAGCTGTTGGACAATCTTGTCGATGAGTCGTTGCTGCGGATTTTCCGGGTTGATTGAAATGAGCATGAGGTGTTAATTCCTCTTCCACAATATAGATTTACAACATGCTCTGAACACCTGAACTCAGTAAAACACCTGTTGAGAGCACAAGGACTAAGGAAGGTAATACTTTATCATCCTTCCTGCAACATTAATACTTAGGAAGTAGCCAGGCAGATTTTGCAAAAAAGCAGCCGATAAGTTCATACCCTTGTCAAGTAAGTCCTGGACCAGCCTTTTAGCTAACTACCGGAAAAGGAGCCGATCATGATACCGGAGGAAATTGAATTAGCTTTGACATTTGATGATCTGTTACTGGTACCTTCTTCTTCGGAGGTTCTCCCCAATACAGTGTCGCTTGCCACCAAATTAACCCAAAAGATTTCACTCAATGCCCCTCTGGTCAGCGCCGCCATGGATACAGTGACAGAGCATCGTGCCGCCATAGCCATGGCCAGGGAGGGTGGTATCGGCATTATCCATAAGAATATGAGTATAGATCAGCAAGTGCTGGAAGTAGAAAAGGTCAAAAAATCGGAATCCGGAATGATCATTGATCCGATTACCGTTGACAAGTTTCAGTCGGTCGCTGAAGTTCAGGAGATCATGAGCACCTATAAAATCTCTGGCCTGCCGGTACTGCATCAGGGAAAGCTCGTCGGTATCGTCACTAACCGTGATCTGCGCTTTGTCTCCGACAATGATCTGCGCGTAGCCGATGTGATGACCAGCAAAAATCTGGTCACCGCCAAGGTTGGCATCGACCTCGAACACTCCAAGGCACTGTTGCACGAGCATCGGATAGAAAAGTTGCTGGTGGTTGATGACAACGGCAACCTCAAAGGGCTTATCACCATCAAGGATCTGGAAAAAATAAAGAAGTATCCCCATGCAGCCAAGGACGGCTTTGGCCGGTTGATTGTTGGTGCAGCTCTGGGCGTTGGGCATGATTTATTGGAGAATACCGAAAAACTTATCAACGCCGGCGTTGACGTCGCGGTGCTCGACTCGGCGCATGGGCATTCCAAAGGAGTGATTGATTCAGTGCGCAGCTTACGGTCAACCTATCCTGATCTACAGATTATTGCCGGTAATGTGGCCACCTCCGAAGGAGCAGAAGATCTCATCAAGGCGGGCGCCAACGCCATCAAGGTCGGCGTCGGACCAGGCTCGATCTGCACGACGAGAATTGTGGCAGGGGTTGGAGTTCCTCAGGTGACCGCAATAATAAACTGCGTCAAAGTTGGTGAGAAATATGGTGTGCCGATCATCGCCGACGGTGGTATCAAGCATTCCGGTGATCTAGCCAAGGCGATTGGCGCCGGAGCTCATACCATAATGATTGGCAGTCTTTTCGCCGGAACAGACGAGACACCGGGAGAAACATTTCTTTATCAGGGTCGAACCTACAAAGGCTATAGGGGTATGGGGTCTCTTGGGGCCATGGGTGCCGGTTCCTCCGATCGCTATTTTCAGGCGGATGTGAAAAACCAGATGAAATTGGTACCTGAGGGGATCGAAGGAAAAGTTCCCTATCGCGGTTCATTGATCAATGTAATGTATCAGCTACTCGGGGGATTGCGCTCCGGCATGGGATATGTCGGTGCTGCCACCATAGAGGATCTACGTACAAAAGCAAAGTTTGTGCGGATATCTTCGGCTGGCCTGCGTGAATCGCATGTCCATGACGTCATCATCACTAAAGAGGCGCCTAATTACCGTACCGCCTGATAAGTACAGCAACCATAACCGGAAAATAAACATATTATGAATATTCATGACGAAATAATCGTAATCCTTGACTTCGGCTCACAGACAACCCAACTCATCGCCAGGCGAATTCGCGAGCAGAAGGTATATTGTGAAATATTGCCGTTTTCAACGGATCTGGAGGTCATTCTGGCAAAGAAGCCGAAGGGCATAGTGCTCTCCGGTGGGCCGGCTTCGGTATACGACAGCGATGCTCCGCTTTGCGGCAACGCGCTTTTTGAGATGGACATTCCCATTCTGGGTATCTGCTATGGAGCTCAGCTCATGGTACAGCAAATGGGTGGCAGTGTCGAAAACGCCGACAAGCGGGAATTTGGCAAAGCCGAATTGACGATTCAGCTCACCGATGGTTTGTTTGCCGGGCTGGAGACGGGAGAATACAAGCATCAGGTATGGATGAGTCATGGTGACCGGGTCAAGGAGATGCCCGAAGGATTTGTCACCTCAGCCACGAGCGATAACTCAATCTATGCTGCTTTTCGTCATGATACCAAACCGTTTTCAGCGGTACAGTTTCATCCTGAAGTCGCCCATACCCTGATTGGTACAGATGTGCTGCGTAATTTCATCTTTGGTATCTGCGGCTGCAGTCCGAATTGGACCATGCATTCCTTCATTGAGTCCAATGTTGAGATGATCAGAAATAAAGTCGGCTCCGCCAAGGTTATCTGCGCACTTTCCGGGGGTGTCGATTCTTCCGTGACCGCTGCCATCGTCCATCGTGCCATTGGTGATCAGCTCACCTGTATTTATGTCAACAACGGTTTGATGCGCACCGGTGAGTCAGAATCAATCTTGAGGTTTTTCAAAGAAAAGAGCAAGCTGAAAGTCATTGATGTCAATGCCGAGGAGTTCTTCCTGGGCGAGTTGGAAGGTATTGTTGATCCGGAGGTAAAGCGAAGGCGCATCGGACTGGGATTTATCAAGATTTTCGAAGAACAGGCAGCCAAATTGGGCGAAGTCGATTACCTTGCTCAGGGAACCCTCTACCCGGACGTCATCGAATCGGTATCGTTCCGCGGCGATGTTCCCATCAAATCCCATCACAATGTCGGTGGTCTGCCGGAAGTTATGAAACTTGATCTCATTGAGCCCCTGCGGGAGCTCTTTAAGGATGAGGTAAGGGAGCTTGGCCTTGAACTTGGTTTACCGGAAGAAGCAATTTACCGTCAGCCTTTTCCTGGCCCGGGTCTGGGCATCAGGATCATGGGTGAGGTAACGGCTGAACGGTTGCGAGTTCTGCGCCAGGCCGATGTGATTGTGCTCGAAGAGATGAAGAAAAGCGGTCTGTACCGGCAGGTCTGGCAATCCTTTGCTGTTCTTTTGCCCATTCAGACCGTAGGTGTGATGGGAGACTATCGCACCTATGAAAATGTCATCGCAATTAGGGCGGTTGATTCTAAGGATGCCATGACGGCTGATTGGTCCCGTTTACCCTACGATATTCTGCAAATAATTTCCGGAAGAATTATCAATGAAGTGCGTGGAGTAAACAGGGTAGTCTACGATATCTCCTCCAAGCCTCCTTCTACTATTGAGTGGGAGTAACGAAAGTTCCCAACATTAAATACCTAGAAAATAGGAAGAGAGAAGGTGGTTATTATTGACGTAATCTGACTCTATCGTTTTGAGGTGTGTTGCATGCTGAAAACTGGAATATATGTCGATGCTGAAAATATCCGGTTGTGTGGTGGCTACGGCATGCGCTACGACGTTCTGGCCGAACTTGCCAATGTTGGTAATTCCGTTTTACTCCGGGCAAACTCCTATGTCACCGAAGACCAGGCCCGTACCAAAGAAGACCGGGAATACAAGCAGAAACTTTACCGCTATCATGACGTTCTGCGTCAATGTGGATTCAAGGTCATCAAGAAATACGTCAAACATTTCATCGATGACGAAGGTATTTTGACGACTAAGGCAAATGCCGATATGGACCTTGCCATTGATGCCCTGCTCCAAGCCAGAAACCTGGACAGGATAATATTGCTGACCGGTGACAGTGATTTCATTCGTCTGGTACTAGCCCTGCAAAACATGGGCTGCCGGGTAGATGTCATTGCTTTCAAGCATGCCAGTAGCGAATTAAAAGAGGTTGCTGACAGCTATCTCTCCGGGTACCTTGTCCCTGGCCTACTGCCAATCAGTTCTGCCGTCGGGGTGAATCGACAACGGGGGGTACCGATTAATTACAATGCCGAGCGGGGCTTCGGCTTCATGCGTTACTACACCCTGACCAAGGGAGGCCTGCAACCTGAAACAGTTTTTTTCCATTGTTCGAAATCCGAGTTCTCCAACGACACAGTATTTCTCGATTCCGCCAACGTCTTTGAGTTTTCCGTTGTGGAAAGCGATGACAGTGAAGGACGTACAGAAGCCTGGGATATAACTCTGTTGGAAGAATGATCGACAGTCTTGCTCAGCCTGAGCAGTACTAAAAATAATCTGTGCGCCTCAGGACCCTCACAAATTTCACAGAAATATTTGTTATCGCAATTTTTTTGGGGAAATTGGCTAGAAAGGCGTGAAAAAGTGCTTATTTACTGTTGAAAATAGTTAATTATCGGAACTCATTATTTACTGCCGATAATTTAGCCTTTGGTAACGCTGTCTCTTATTTTCCAAACTCTTTTAAGCCGTTTTTCTACCAGTGCGTGTGGAAAAATCATGTATAGGTGCGTTTTGTTTGCACCTTATTCAAGTATTAATTTTGAATTACAAGAAATTAGCTTGTGAGTATGGGTCTGGAAATTAGCTAAGTTTTGTAGTGAGTCCTTATCAACTATTCGGGAAGGAGGGAAAAATGCAATTTGAATTTAATATGGAAACAATTCAAACTCTGTTGATCACCTATGGTACCAAGGTTGTTCTTGCCATTCTCGTTTTTATAATTGGAAAGTGGCTGGCAGGTAAAATATGCTCTATTCTTGCCAGTCTTATGGAAAAGAACAATGTTGATCAGACCCTGGTCAAGTTCCTCAGAAACATTCTTTATTACCTTCTCCTTGCCGCAGTGCTCGTGGCCGTTGCCGGTCAGCTGGGCATAAATACGGCGTCGTTCTTAACCATTATAGGTGCAGCTTCACTGGCCATTGGTTTGGCGCTTAAGGATTCCCTTTCCAACTTTTCCGCAGGAGTCATGCTTATTCTCTTCCGACCATTCAAGGTGGGTGATTACATTGATGCCGGCGGAGAATCGGGAACGGTTGATGAAATCTCCATATTCAACACTATTCTCAACACCCCGGACAATCAGAGAAAGATTATTCCCAATGGTGCTATTGCCAGCTCAACCATTACCAATGTCACTGCTTATCCGACCAGAAGAATGGATCTGGTGATTGGGGTCGGTTACGACGATGATCTTCAGAAGACCAAGAAGATACTGGAGGATATCATCGCTGGTCGGGATGATCTTTTGAAAGACCCTGCACCGACAGTTGCCGTTGCCGAGTTGGCCGACTCCTCTGTTAACTTCGTTGTTCGTCCCTGGGTGAAGACAAGCGATTACTGGGGTGTTCGTTTTCAGTTAATTGAGCAAATTAAAACAACTCTGGATGAGAACGGTATATCCATTCCATATCCTCAGAGAGATGTTCATCTTCTCTCCGAGGAGAAAAACTGAAAGGTACCTGAAAAGTAGTTGCTTCCATATCATTGCTCGGGAAAGATTTGCCAATGAAGAAATTGTTCTCATTTTACAAAATCTCTCTCGAGCAATTCTCGTATGATGAGTATGTCATGGCTATTGCCCGGCATATGATTTAATATCATCTCATGTCTTATCTCCTTACCATAGATCTCGGTGGCACAAACAGCAGGTTTGGATTTACAGATCTGGCCGATACCACAGCTATATTCAAAACGGAAGCCGTTTATGAGAATGTCCAATTTGCCAGTATTGAAGAAGTCATAGAGAGTTTTTTCGCCGAGCACGAGCTCAAAGCCGACTACCTCTGCATTGCCGTCGCCGGAGTGGTCGAAGACGGCGTGGTGGAACTGACCAATCTCTCTTGGCGGGCTGATGCCGCCCAATTGCGAGATCGCTTCGGCTTTAAAAGGGTATGGATTCTCAATGACATGGCAGCTTTGGCAGAAGCAATCCCGTCTCTTCATCCCGATGACCTTGTGGAGTTATGCAGTGGTGTGGCAAGAAAGGAGGAGACTATAGGGGTCATTGCCCCGGGAACAGGACTTGGCCAGGGGTATCTGATTTTCCACGAAGGGCAATATATTGCCCGGGGTTCTGAAGGTGGTCATTCGACGTTTGCTCCCACAAACATAGACGAGCTGGATTTGGCAAGCTGGCTGCTGCAACATAATCTCGACATGAGTATCGAGCAAATCTGCTCTGGTCCGGGGCTGACCCAGCTATACAATTACTATATAGCCAGAGGGGATGTGATTCCTGCTGAATGGGTAAGGCAAGAGGTGAATTTGGCTGATAACCTGGCACCGATCATTGTTAGGGGGGCTACATCAGCAGATCCCTGTCCTTTGTGTGTGCAGGTCATCAATCGTTTTCTCAGTTTGCTCGGTAGTGAAAGCAGCAATCTTGCTTTGAAAATCTATGCCAGGGGTGGCATCTATATCGGCGGTGGTGTTCTTCTGCATTTGCTCGGTAAAGTCTCATTCCAACCCTTTGTGAAGGCATTCAGAGCCAAGGGAAAGATGACCGACTTACTGCAGCACATTCCTGTATATATAATCACCAAAAAACACGTCAATTTGCATGGTGCTGTAGTTTATGCCAAGAAAATAGTAGGTTAAGCCCTTGGTTAGAGAAGATCTGATAATCCCAGCAGAGGTGGTTACGGCTTTTCTTGGCCAGCAAAAGGATGTGGTCTGGAGTACTCTTGGTCAGGGAAACATTAACGATACCTTTCTGGTAAGGTATGGCGATAGAGCCCTCGTCCTTCAACGAATCAACGAATTCGTTTTTCCTGACCCGGTAATCGTCGCAGAAAATGCGGCTGTTATCTCAGCATACATTACAGGCAAGCTGGCTGGACAGACGGAGGTTTATTTTCCTGCCGCGGTGCAGACCACCCAGGGAGATACGTATTTTCGGGATCAGGGTGGGGGCGTCTGGAAAGCCCAGCGATATCTAAGTGATACGCATGTTCTAAAAGCAGTGCAGAGCGGTGACCAGGCTTATGAGATAGGCAGATGTCTCGGCCGGTTTCATGCATTGGTCAACGATCTCTCTCCGGCCATGCTGGGTTCGGCTTTGCCGCATTTTCACGACTTACCGACATATCTTGAGAAGTTCGATGCTGCCTTGCAGAATTCACTGTCAGACGATGGTGCCAGTGTTGGTTTCTGTCTTAACTATATTGATGAAAACAGGAAAAGAGCAACATTCTTCGAGGATGCCCGTCGGCGTGGTGATGTCCAAACCAGAGTTATTCATGGTGACCCGAAGGTTGCCAATGTCCTGTTCGATGGGCAAAACAGCACTGCTTTGACCCTCATTGATTGTGATACGGTGGGACCGGGACTTGTTCTCCAGGACCTCGGTGATTGTTTACGCTCCTGTTGCTCTCAAACTGGTGAAGATGCATATGATGCAGTTGTCCACTGTAATGCTGATTTTGCAGCTCACGTTGTTGCCGGCTATGCCAGCGAAAATGAGCTGAGTTCCTTTGAAAAGGCAAATCTTCATACAGCATTCTACCTTATTACCTTTGAGCTGGGCCTGCGCTTTTTCACCGATTATCTGCAGGGCAATCCTTATTTTAAGGTGCAGCAGAGTGATGATAATCTGAAGCGTGCCATGGTCCAATTCAAACTCGCAGAAAGTATCGACAACCAACAGGGAATATTGGTTGAACGTTTCGCCTCCGCCTGTGAATAGACAGGATTAGTTTAATAGTGCATTGATTTTGAGAAACTCTAATCTGAAAAATTTCCCGGTTTTTTGAACTTTAGAGGCTTGTCAAATTTAACCAACCTGTTACTCTGCGTGGCTTAACAAAACCCCTTTTTTACAGCCGCTAAAAACATTAGCCAAGGCTCCTACGTCTGAGTGATGTAAGGGGGACAGAGAACTACAGAAAAAACAAGGAACAGCAAAACAGAATTAGATGAGCCACTCTCCCTATACACTACATAAGCAATCTTCCGAGTGCGCCGCTCGAAGAGGTGAAGTGCGCACCAAACATGGAACGATACAGACCCCTGTGTTCATGCCGGTTGGTACCCAAGCGACGGTGAAGTCAGTAACCCCCGAAAATCTTCTAGATATGGGAGCACAGATAATACTGGGCAACACCTATCATCTCTATATTCGGCCGGGACACCAACTCATCGAATCCTTTGGAGGTCTGCATGGTTTCATGAACTGGAAGCTGCCGATTCTGACGGATAGCGGTGGTTTCCAGATTTTCAGCCTGCAGGAACTGGCCAAAATCACCGAGGAAGGTGCAGCTTTCCGCTCGCACCTGGACGGCTCGAAACTGTTTCTCAGCCCGGAGGATGCCATTAACGTTCAGGAAGCTTTGGGATCTGATATCATGATGTGTCTGGACACCTGTATTCCTCAACCTGCAGAGAGAGATCTCACCATAGAAAAGACAAACCTGACCAGCAGGTGGGCAGCCAGGTGCAGAAAGGTCCATACGAAAAAAGACCAGCTGCTCTTCGGCATCGTCCAGGGTGGAATGTATCCGGACCTGCGAGCCCAATCAGCCAGAGATCTTGTCGATATTGGTTTTGACGGCTACGCCATTGGTGGTTTAAGTGTTGGTGAGACCAAAGAAGAGATGTATGCAATGACCGAGGCAACAATTCCGCATTTGCCGCCTGAGCATGCCAGGTATCTCATGGGGGTCGGTACACCCGAAGATCTGGTGGAAGGCGTCTGGCGAGGGGTCGATATGTTTGATTGTGTCATGCCAACCAGAAATGCCAGAAATGGAACGTTGTTCACCTCCAAGGGAAAGGTGGTGATTAAAAACTCAAGATATAGAGAGGATAAGGCGCCATTGGATGAACAGTGTTCCTGTTATACATGCCTCAACTACTCGCGCGCCTATCTTCGCCATCTCTTTGTCAGTCGGGAAATTTTGAGTTATCATTTAAATACGATCCATAATCTGCATTACTATCTGGACTTGATGACTCAGATACGCAATGCTTTGGAAAAAGATGGTTATGCCCAATTTCGCAAAGATTTTTATGGCAGCCTTGAGAACGAATGATTATCCTAGGCAGCTGTTGAAGAAAATAAGCGATGTATTATACATCCGTACATCCAAACGGCATTGCAGTCCAGATAGAGGGTGACCAACCCGGGACAGAAAAACATGCCTGAGCAAATATCCCATTGGAGGAAGATTTATGACAAGTATTGCCTATGCAGCAGATGCAGGTGCTGGCGGAGCTGGAGGGTTGGCATCCTTTCTACCGCTTATCCTTATTTTTGTGGTTTTTTATTTCCTGCTTATTCGGCCTCAACAGAAGCAGGCTAAACAGCATCAGCAGTTCCTCAAAGACCTTAAAACCGGGGACAAGATATTTACCCGCGGTGGTCTGCATGGAACAATCATCGGTTTGACCGACACCGTTGTCACCCTGGAGATTGCCAAGGACATAAAAGTCAAAGTGTCTCGTGATGCCATTGGCGGAAGCACGGTCAAGTCCGAGGCGGCTCCTGAGAAAAAAGGCGGTTCCTGAGGAGTAAAAGGCTGCTGAGTCTTGCAGGAGCGGAGTTGAAAAAGTGATAAGTCCATCTGGGCTTGTCACTTTTTTTTTCCGTGATTTACCCATTATTCTCCACTTTGGTGCAACGAACCATAAACCTTAGGATTGTCGTGCCAATCGGAAACTAAAAAAGTCTGTAGAATAAAATGGCTAAAAAGAAATGGTATGCCGTTAAATGCGGGAAAGAGCCTGGGATCTACACGACCTGGGCCGAGGCGGAAGTACAGGTCAAGGGTTTTCCGAAAGCCAGGTTCAAAGGGTTCGCCACGAAGAAGGAGGCTGAATCCTGGCTATCAGGAAAAGCCCCGGTTGGAGATTCTTCAAAGGCAAAGAAAAACCAAAAAAGATTACCAAATCATAAAGCTACCCGGCAGACAGCGGCTGTAGAGGAGTTCGATGAGAAGGACAAGCTAATCATTCATACCGACGGTGGCGCACTCAATAATCCCGGACCCGGTGGCTACGGGGTGGTGATCCAGCGAGACGGTGAAGTGAAGGAACTTTGCGGTGGCTATCGGTTGACCACCAACAATCGCATGGAACTCATGGCCTGTATTGTTGCTCTCCGGGAAGTAAATAAAAGTGCTTTACCAATTATCCTTTATTCCGATTCCTCCTATGTGGTTAATGGTATTCGCAAGGGTTGGGCAAAAAGCTGGCGAAAAAAAGGCTGGTTGAAAGCGGATGGCAAACCGGCGCTGAATCAGGATCTCTGGTCTGAACTGCTGGATTGGACGGAGAAATTGCCAGTAACCTTCCGTTGGGTCAAGGGACATGCCGGCAATCCAATGAATGAGCGGTGTGACAAACTGGCAGTTTCCTGCGCCCGGGGTAGCAATCTTGGCATCGATAGAGGTTATGAGGGGAAATAGCCCATAAGATGAGCATTTGAACAGCTTAGATGCTTCTTTAGGAGGCCATTGCATAGTACCTATGAGCTAGTTTTAGCTCGAAGAATCAAATGAAATTGTCTGAAAAGAAACTACGCAAAGGTTGATGGCCACCATTCGACAACAAATACAGGAGCTACTGCGCGAGGGAGAGTGGACAGCCTTGGAACTCTCTCAGGAATTGTCCGTGCAGGAACGAGAAATTTACGATCATCTCCAGCACGTACGTAAATCACTCCGTGGTGAGAAATTGCAGGTGTCTCCTTACCACTGTCGCTCCTGCGGCTATATCTTCCGCAAAAGAGAGCGGTTGGATCGCCCGAGCCGCTGTCCGCAATGCCGGGAAAGCCATATCGGTGTGGCTTCCTTTACAATTATTGCATGTTAAAAAATTTCCTGTTTTTCTCTCTTTTACAATGCTCGTAACGTTTCCGGTTTGAGACTGATCTCTCCTCGCAGGGCCTTGTCGATTAGGGCGAGGGTAGCCTCTTTATCCTGTGGCAGGCGAGCCTTGATGGGCAGGTAGTTGGAGGCGTGATTGGCATGGAAATAGCCGCTTGAAAGAGTCGTATTTTTAATCATTTCAGATATTTCATTAAGCATCTCCTCCGGTTTGAGAAGAATAAAATTGCCCTTTTGATACTCTTCAAAGAGTGGTGTGCCTGGAACCAGCATTAAACTGAGTGCACCGACGTATTCCGGATCGATAGCGCTAAGCACCCGACCTGTTTCTCTGGCATGGATGAGGGACCTGTCCTTGCCGGCTATACCGAGGAGCACGGTCACGGAAAGAGCTATGTTCGCCGCCCTGATTTTCTGGCCCATGGCCATCATTTTACTGGCGTCTGCTCCCTTATTGATCGCCTTCAGCGTTTCATCATCACCACTTTCCAAGCCCATATAGGCAATTTTCAAGCCCAGCCTTCGTAATTCCTGCAACTGCTCATCGCTTTTGTGATAGATACTTTTAGTATTAGCGTAGATACCTACTCTATTTACCCAGGGAAGATGCTCCCGGATGAGTTCCAGGATCCTGACTAGTCGTTGCTGGGAGATGCAAAGAGTATCACCGTCGCAAAGAAAGAGCCGCTGTTGATGCCTGCAATGACGAGCGGCAAAGAGAATATCCTCAAGCAGGGTAGCATCGTCCTTGACGGAGAATCTCTGCTCCTTGTACATTCCACAAAAGGTGCATTTATTATGCGAACATCCGGTGGTCACCTGCAGTAATATGCTGTTGGCTTCACTCGGTGGTCGAAAAACATTTCCCTCGTAGTGCATCGAAAACTCCTCTATTATTCTGGATTCATCTAGGAGCCTTTCGGAGAATTGCTATTCTTCGACACACTCCTAGTCTACTAAAGTAACACGAGAGCATAAATGAGGGAAAATGTTTTTTATGGCAAAATGATTACACTAGGTCAATGAACAGTTGCTTGGGCCGGAAGCAGAATCAAACGACAGCCCCCACTAGGAGAGAGTGTGAATAATCACAGATTTGCTGAACTTCGGGAAAGATTGGCCTCACCCCATGACATACTTGGCAGAGAGGAATACTATTGTTCAGCTGTTCTAGTGCCGCTGATTAATATTGATACCGAAGAGCATTTATTATTTGAGAAACGGGCAGCCCATATCCGTCAGGGCGGAGAAATCTGTTTTCCCGGAGGACACTGTGACCGGGACAAAGATACTGGTTATTTGCAGACCGCCCTGCGTGAAACCCATGAGGAACTAGGCATTGATCAGAGTATGGTGAGCATTATCGGCCAGCTTGATACACTGGTATCGCCACGCGGCATCATCGTCGAGTGTTTTCTTGGCATCTTGGATATCGATAGTCTAAAGGAGCTGCAACTGGATGAGAGGGAGGTTGCCAAAGTCTTTACGGTGCCGGTTTCTTGGTTCTTAGAAAATCCTCCGGAGATTTATCACACCAGGGTTGAAACGCAATCATCCTACGTGGACGAACATGGGAAACAGCAGATTCTTCTACCGGTGGAAGAGCTCGGCCTGCCGCCTCGTTACAAGAATAATAGAAGTCAATGGACCCGAAAGGTCTTCGTCTATAAATACGGACCCGAAGTGATCTGGGGATTGACTGCGGCAATTGTTGAGAATCTTGTAAATAAATTGTTTCAAGCCGACAGAAGAAGCCAGATAACGTAAAGATAGGAATTTGTCATGAGAGAATGACAGATGTGTACCGTACTGTTTTCCTATAAAACAACACCCGGTTACCGTCTGGTGCTGGCCGCTAACCGGGATGAATTTTTCGAGCGGCCGAGTGAACCCCTCTCCTGGTGGGATGATAGCAGGGAGATTCTCGCCGGACGCGACTTGCGTGGGGGTGGTACCTGGCTTGGGGTGGCAAGATCAGGTAAATACGGGGTGCTCACGAATTACCGGGAAGTACCACAAGTCCCGGATCGCGAAAAGGCCGTTTCCAGGGGAGTTATTCTGCCAAAATATTTTAGAGCATCACAGAATGCGGCTGAATTCCTCGATGCCCTTAAAAACGAAGCATCAAAATTCCGTGGCTTTAACCTGCTTGTCGGTGATGAAGAATCACTTGGCTACTATTCCAATCGGAATGGACAATTTCAGGAATTACCCCCTGGAATATATGGATTGAGCAATCATTTACTGGATAGTCCCTGGCCCAAGGTCGAACGGGGCAAGATGCTTCTGAGGCAGGTACTGAGCAAGAACGGATTTTCCACCCAAATGTTGGAAGAGGTGCTCTGCGATACCCGGCAGCCTGAGGAGCACACCCTGCCCGATACGGGTATTGGCCGGGAGTGGGAGAGAAAACTGGCACCAATTTTTATTTCCACCGAAAATTATGGGACGTGTTCTTCGGCTATTCTCACTATTGAAAATGACGGGCGAATAACCTTTTCGGAACGAACTTTTGTGCATGGCACAAAAGGAGCGCAGACAGAAACACAAAGATGTTTTACTATAGAATGAGATTTAGATTGCAGCGAGATACGTCAGTGTGATTACCATAAAATAGAAGTATTTATATCAAGCTCAGCTGGCAATCGAGATACAGGAGTTACCACACATGCATTTTGATCTGATCGTAATAGGTTCCGGTCCGGCGGGGCAGAAAGGAGCCATCGCCGCAGCAAAGCTCGGTCGCAGTGTCGCCATCATTGACAAGAAGGCCATGTACGGCGGCGTCTCCCTGCACGGCGGCACTATACCAAGTAAGACCTTGAGAGAAGCGATTCTGTTTCTCTTTGGCTTGCGTGAACGTGCATTCTACGGCCATGATTTCACGGTGAAAGAGGAGATTAACCATGAGGATCTGCTCATGCGGGTCAAAATGGTTGAAGAGAGGGAGATGCAGGTCATCAGAGACCAGCTCAAACGCAACCGGATCCAGATGTATTACGGAGTGGCCCGTTTTAAAGACAGGGGGACTGTGCAGGTTCAGGGCGAGAATGAGGAACACCTGCTTACTGCCGATAATTTCTTGATTGCCTGCGGCACGCATCCGGCTCGTGATCCGTCCATACCATTCGATGGGAGGAGCATTATCGATGTCGATGAGATCCTTGATCTTGAAGTACTTCCCAGAAAGATGATTGTGGCCGGAGCAGGGGTGATCGGTCTGGAATATGCTTCCATGTTTGCCGCCATGGATATCGATGTAACCCTCATTGATAAACGGAGCACGATTCTTGATTTTGTTGACTACGAGATAATTGAACGCCTGAAATATCAGCTCATGGAGGAGAACGCGGTTTTTCGACTTGGCGAGACGGTTACCAAAGTTGAAAAAGAGCGGGAGGGACGGGTCAGGGTTACCCTGGAAAGCGGTAAGATTGTCCGCGGGGATACCTTTCTTTACGCGGTTGGCAGACAGACCAATACAGATTCCCTCAATCTCGAAGCAATAGGTTTGCAAACAGATGAACGGGGGAGAATAAGTGTTGATGGAAGTTTTCGTACCGATATAGAAAACATCTATGCAGCCGGTGATGTCATTGGTTTTCCAGCCCTGGCGGCGACTTCCATGGAGCAGGGTCGCCTGGCCAGTTGCAACATGTTCTGTTCACCGGCCACCAGTCACAATGAGCTTCTTCCTTATGGTATTTATACCATTCCCGAAATTTCCATGATTGGAAAAACCGAACAGGAACTGACGAAAGCCAAGATTCCTTACGAGTTTGGTACAGCCCGTTATGATGAACTGGCCAAGGGCCAAATTCTGGGGACCAAGACCGGATTTGTTAAGATTTTGTTTGATCCCGAGTCGTTGAAACTGCTGGGGGTTCATATAATTGGTGACCAGGCAGCTGAACTCATTCATATCGGCCAGGCCGTGCTCACCCTTGGCGGCACCATCGAATATTTTCGCGATTCAGTCTTTAACTATCCCACCCTCGCCGAGGCCTATAAAGTTGCAGCACTCAATGGTCTGAACAAGCTGTTGGCGGAAGAAAATATCTGTTACATAGACAGCAAAGGTTGTGAGAATGCCACGAAGTGAGGAGAAGAACGAGTTTACCATCGAAGAGGAAAAAACACTGCTTCATACCAGGATCGGAGATGTCCTGTCAGCCAGGGTTACCTCTCATCGTAAAGGTAGAGATGCGCAATTTTATCGTTTTGCTTTCAGCGACTGGGTTAACATTATCGCCCTGACTCCTGACTTGCAGGTGGTCCTGGTGAACCAGTACCGCTTTGGTAGTGGACGTTATGAATTGGAAATTCCGGGGGGTGCCATCGAAAATGGTGAGTCTCCTCTGGGCGCCGGTCTACGAGAGTTGCTTGAAGAAACGGGATTTGCAGGCCGTGATGGCCGGATTATCGGCAAGGTCTGCCCCAACCCGGCTCTGCAGAGTAATTTCTGCTATACTGTGCTTGTTGAAAATGTTGAGAGGGTAGCTGATCAGCAGATGGATGACATGGAAGACATTGAAGTTCTAACCGTTCCGTTGACTGAAATTGACCATCTGATCAGATCCGAAAAGATAACGCACGGTCTCGTCCTGAATGCCTTTATGCTGTATGAGAGAAGACGTAATCCATAAATATCTGTAGAGCAATGTTTGCAGAAGGTGATAGCTCCACTTCTACTCTATAGAGTTCTAAGAATCTTTTCTTTCTCACTGTTCAGGTGTTAAATCATCATATTCTCCTGAGTAAATGCAGATTATAACGTGTTTTTTTTCTAATCGGAAAAAGATCCGCACTTCTACTATAGAAAGTCGCATTTAAGCTCGGTTGCCTGACTCTAAATTGCACTGAAAACATTGGTTAATCACATCCTCCGGGTAGATTTACTCACCTCGAAGCAAAGACAGTGAATGTTGACCTTTACGCAAGATACTATAATATATTCGTCTCGTTAACGGAATACTCAGCATCAATTTTCTCTCATATTAGACAGAAGTCAAATAACGACTAGAGTTCAGGACATTAACGGAGAAAATGAAAGAAATATTGATAATGAATTAATGCTCTCTTTAATGTTGACTTGAACGTTAAGGTAAGGTATAAGGTGATTATTACGGTCTACAGAATTGAACGAATGCGTGAGTATTACCGGGAGAGATATATTCAACGATGAGGGAGAGACTTGACCATGATCGAGCTGGAGTATAAATCCATACCTGCCGTTTTAAAAGCGAATGCGGAGCGTTTCAAGAACAGGACAGCTATCAGTTACAAGAAAAGAAACACCTATCTATCACTGACCTACGGAGAATTCTATGAACGGGTGCTGATGCTGGCTCGAGGGTTACGTAAAGCTGGAGTGATGCCTGGAGACCGGGTGGCGATTTTTTCAGAAAACAGGCTTGGCTGGGCTATCTCCGATTTTGGCATCCAAGCGGCTCAGGCTATAACAGTACCCATTTATGCCACAAACACTGGCGAGCAGGCGGCCTATGTGATCAATCACTCGGCCGCCAAAATTGTTTTTGTCTCCACCAAGGGGCAATACGAAAAACTCTTGGCCATCAGAGATCAGATACCGGATGTTGAAATGATAGTCTCCTATGAGAGATTTTTAGGAGATCGGACTTTTCCGGTATTTACCCAGTATCAGCTCTCAGAAATCTCTCATCCTCTCTCTCAGGAGGAGATCCAAACTATCGAGGCGCAGATTGATGCACTCACCCCGAATGATCTCATTACCATTATCTATACTTCGGGGACGACCGGAGTTCCCAAAGGCGTCATGCTCTCCCAGAAAAGCGTGCTCTTTGACACCGTATATGGTCTCAAGCAGCTGGGCGGCATGACCAGCCAGGAGACCTTTTTAAGCTTTCTTCCCTTAAGCCACGTGCTCGAGCGCACTGGAGGGTACTATGCGGCCATCTACAGTGGCAGCCATATTGCCTTTGCCGAGAACGTCCAGAAAGTCATGGAAAATGTCATTGAAATCAAGCCTACGGCCATGGTCAGTGTTCCCCGGCTTTTTGAGAAAATCCATTCCAGGGTTTTCGAAAATGTCAGGCAAATGTCCAAAATGCAGCAGCGTCTGTTTCATTATGCACTCGATATCGGCAGAACCTATATCCAGAAAAAATATATTGATAAGAAGGTTCCGAGTGGACTGGCAATTAAATACCGGTTCTTTGACAAGCTGGTCTTTAAAAAGCTGCGCGACCGGTTTGGTGGCAGGCTCAGGTTCTTTATCTGTGGGGGAGCCCCCCTGGACAAGACGATTAACGAATTTATGTGGGCCATTGGCATTCCGGTTTTTACCGGCTATGGTCTGACCGAGACTTCTCCAGCAGTAACCCTCACCACTATCGACGAAGTCCGTTTCGATGCCGTCGGCAAACCACTCGCCCATACCGAGGTAAAAGTTGCCTCCGATGGCGAGTTGCTGATCAAAGGCCCCCAGGTCATGGAGGGCTACTACCGTAATAAAAAAGCAACCGAGGAGACGTTTGTCGATGGTTGGCTGCTGACCGGCGATATTGCCAGGATTGACGAAGATGGCTTTGTCTATATAGTCGATCGGAAAAAAGAGATCATCGTCACTGCCGGAGGTAAGAACATAGCTCCCCAGCCCCTGGAAAATGAACTCAAACTCGACAAATATATCTCACAGGTGTTCGTCATCGGAGATGGTAAGCCCTACCTGGTCGCTCTCCTTACTCCCAACATAGAACGTATCATCGATTATGCCAGAGACGAGAAGATTGATTATATTGATATAGAAGAGTTGGTCACCAACTCGCAGATTGTGGAGCTGTATGAAAAACGTATAGCTGACTTTAACGAAGCGTTGCCATCCTATGAGACTATCAAGAAGTTTGTCGTTCTCCCTAGGGAATTCTCGATTGAAAATGGTGAGTTGACGCCAACGTTAAAGCTTAAGAGAAAAGAAATATATAAAATCTATCGGGATAAGATTGAAGGTATGTACGGAAGTAACGGCAATGGCGCAAACGTCAAGCCGAAAGTACTGACAACCTCGGAAAACGTCTGAAGAAACTGAGGATGAACTGGTAAGGTCAATAGTTTACAAAGCTCGGAACGTCGGGATAACAGCTCTTAGCGGAACCGACAATAATACACGGAGGAAAAAATGAGGCAAATTAATCGCGTGGCAGTACTCGGCGCAGGCGTTATGGGAGCAACCATCGCTGCTCATCTGGCCAATGCCGGTTTGGATGTTCTCATGCTTGATATCGTTCCCAGGGAACTCACTGAACAGGAAGAAGCCAAGGGGCTAACCCTCGAGAGTCCGCAAGTGCGCAACCGAATTGCGGCAGATGGCTTGCAGGGCCTTATGAAGATGAAACCGGCACCTTTCTATCTTAAGGAATATGCTGATCGTATTGAAATAGGCAACTTTGAGGATGATCTGGCTAGGGTTAAGGAATGCGACTGGATTATCGAGGTGGTAGTCGAGTACATGCCCATAAAGCTTGATCTACTGAAGAAACTCGCACCCAATATTGATAAGGGTGCCATTCTCTCAACAAATACCAGCGGTTTGTCGGTAAATGAAATGGCCGAGGCCCTACCGGCGGAAATCCGAAAAAATTTTCTGGTCACCCATTTTTTCAATCCACCGCGCTACATGCGGTTAATGGAGGTAGTTGGCTGCAAGGCGACTGATCCCCAAGTCGTTGACGGTATGGCCGAGTTTATCAATAGAAGGCTTGGCAAAGGTATCGTCTATGCCAAGGATACCCCCAACTTCATTGCCAATCGTATCGGTGTATATGCTATTTACAAAGGCATTGAGCATATGATGGATTTGGAAATGACCGTTGAAGAGGTCGACAGCGTGGCTGGACCCGCAACAGCAAGGCCCAAAAGTGCTGCCTTCAGAACCGTCGATCTGGTCGGGCTCGATACCTTGGGTCATATTGCCGAAAATACCTATGAGCTGCTCCCCGATGACGAGGAGCGAGAGGTGTTCAAGGTTCCAGAATTTATGCAGGATATGATCAAGAATGGACTGCATGGCAATAAAACCAGGAAGGGCTTCTACACCAAGGATATGGTCGACGGCAAACGACAGATTTATTATTTCGATTACAACAAACGCGAATACAAGCCTCTGGAAAAACCTAAATTTGCTTCAATCGGCGCGGTCAAGCAGATCGATGATCCCGGCCAAAAGGTCAAGATGGTTATGGCCGGATCCGATAAAGCCGCCGAGTTTGCCTGGCGTTCGCTGCGTGACACCCTCATCTACACAGTTAACCGGATTCCCGAAATTGCCGACGATGTGGTTAATGTCGATAATGCCATGCGCTGGGGCTTTAACTGGGAGATCGGCCCCTTTGAAATGCTCGATGCCATTGGTGTTCAGAATTTTGTCAAGCGGGCGGAAAAGGATGGTATTGCAGTACCAGAGTCGCTGAAAAACGTTGAATCGTTCTACCGGTTCACTGAGGGTGGCGACAAGGAATTCTATGATCTGCTAACATCCTCCTACAAGCCGGTACCGTTAAATGAAAATCAGATAAAACTCGACATCCTCAAGCGCAAATCGGGCGGAGTTGTCGAGAAAAATGCCAATTGCTCCATAGTCGATCTTGGTGATGGTGTTTTTGGTTTTGAATTTCACTCAAAGATGAATGCCATTAGCGGCGACATTCTCTCCATGACCCATAAGGCCATTAAACGGGCCGAAGATGAAGGTGTCGGTCTGGTCATTGGTAACCAGGGGGTTAACTTTTCCGTCGGTGCCAATTTGATGATGCTCGCCGTCGCTCTGGCCGAAGGTGCTTTTGAAGATGTTGACATGGTCATCCGCAACTTCCAGAAGGCCACCATGGCGGTTAAATATGCCAAGGTTCCCGTGGTTGCCGCACCTTTCGCCATGACCCTTGGCGGTGGCTGCGAATTCTCCCTGCATGCTGATGCCATCAACGCCCATGCGGAAACCTACATGGGGCTGGTCGAGATTGGTGTAGGTTTGCTGCCTGCGGGGGGTGGAACCAAGGAGATGTGTCTGCGGGCCGTGGATTTGGCGCGTCAGTTCAACACCGATGTAACGCCATTCATCTTTAAGAACTTCGAACAGATCGGTATGGCCAAGGTATCAATGGGGGCCACCGAACTCTACGATTTGAGTTATATGCGGCATGGTGATTCCATTACCATGGACATCGACAGGCTCATTGCCGATGCCAAGAAAAAAGTGATCGCTCTATCAACCAACTACCGGCCGAAAAAACCACTTGAAAATATTCCTGCTCCGGGCAAGAACGTGGCTGCCAGCGTGAAGAGCCAGCTCTGGAATATGAAAATGGGCAAATTCGTCACCGAATATGAGGCGGAAATGGGTGGCATCATCGCCGACGTGCTTTGTGGTGGCGATGTCAATGGCGGTACCCTGATCTCAGAGAATTATCTGTTGCAGCTGGAGCGGGAGGCATTCCTCAAGCTCTGTGGCAAGAAGAAGACCTCCGAGAGGATTCAGCATATGCTCAAGACAGGCAAGCCGTTGCGCAATTAAGCGTTAATAACGATCGATACCGTATAACCATCCTGGTGATACCAGATACCCACTTGGGAGGATAGATATGAGACAGGCCTATATACTGGCAAGCTACCGGACTCCCGGCTGCCGAGCCAACAAAGGTAATTTGAAGGATGTTCGCCCCGATGATCTTGCCGCCACGGCGATTAAAGGGCTGATGGAGCGTACCGAGGTTGATCCAGCCAAGATTGAAGATGTATATCTTGGCTGCGCCTTTCCCGAGGCGGAACAGGGTATGAACATGGGGAGAGTTGCAGCCATGAAGGCGGGCTTGCCCATCGAGGTCCCCGGGCAGACCATCAATCGTTTTTGTTGCTCGGGCATCCAGACTATTTCCATGGCAGCCGAGCGTATCATGCTGGGCTATGCTGATTGCATTATTGCCGGCGGGGCAGAGTCCATGTCCTCAGTACCTCTTGGCGGCAATAAATACAGCGCCAACCCTACCCTGGTGGCCGATTGGCCTGAATCCTTTTGTTCCATGGGCGTGACTGCAGAAATCGTGGCGGAGCGCTACGGCATCAGCCGTGAGGCCATGGACCAGTTCGCCGCCCAAAGTCATGCCAGAGCGGCTGCCGCGATCAAGGAAGGCCGTTTTGCCGATGAGATAATCCCGGTTGAAGTGGAAAAAACCACTCTGGTCAATGGGAAGATCAAACGTGACAAAGAGATGGTAAGCATCGATGACGGTGTTCGGGCGGGAACCACCGCTGAAGTTCTGGCGAAGCTGCGTTCAGTCTTCAAGGTTGGTGGTCCGGTCACCGCTGGTAACTCATCCCAGACAACGGACGGTGCTGCAGTGTCCATGGTGGTTTCTGAAGACTTTCTCAAAGAAATCAGCAAGGATCCTTTCGCCCGTTTTGTGGCCTACGCGGTCAAAGGTGTCCCCCCCGAGGTAATGGGCATTGGTCCGGTGGAGGCTATACCGGCGGTATTGAAGATGGCTGATTTGCAGCTCGACGATATCGATCTCATTGAACTCAATGAGGCCTTTGCCGCCCAAGCCCTGGCGGTTGTGCAAGAGCTGGGATTAAATACAGACATCGTCAATGTCAACGGCGGCGCCATTGCTTTGGGCCATCCGCTTGGCTGTACTGGAGCCAAACTCACGGCAACCCTGCTTCACGAAATGGGTCGACGTAAATCAAAATACGGCATTGTTTCCATGTGTATCGGTGGCGGTATGGGTGCTGCTGGAATCTATGAGAAGTTATAACTAGTTCCTATCCTATAACTGCTCTTTTGCCCGATATCTTCGTTATGCGCAAAATTTTATCCGCGGAATATCAATTATATGCCTGTGGCAAAATTTTTTGCATGCCTTGATCTCAAACAAAATAGCTAATTTTAGGATGGAAACTAACTACAGATGACTACAAATTATCTAGGTGAAAAAATGGCTGATACTATATTAAAAGGCGGCGAATACCTCATTGCGGATCTTGCATGTGAAGATATCTTTACTCCCGAGGACTTCACCGACGAGCAGAAGCAAATGGGTGAGACCACCGAGCAATTCATTGTCAATGAAATCATGCCCCACATCGACGAGATCGATAAGCAGAATTTTGATATCGTGGTAGATGGCATGCAGAAATGCGGTGAACTCGGACTCCTGATGATGGATTCTCCCGAGGAATATGGTGGTCTGGAACTGGATAAAGCCTCTTCCATGCTGGTCAGTGAAAAGGTCTCCATGGGCGGTTCGTTTTCTGTGGCTTACGCCGCTCATACCGGTATCGGAACCTTGCCGCTCATCTACTATGGTACACCCGAGCAGAAGGAAAAATATCTCGAGAAAATTACTTCCGGCGAATGGATTGCCGCCTATTGCCTCACCGAGCCTGGTTCCGGCAGTGACGCCCTGGGGGCGCAGGCTTCGGCCGTACTCTCCGAAGACGGCAAGCACTATATCCTCAACGGTACCAAGCAGTACATCACCAATGGTGGTTTTGCCCAGTTGTATACCGTCTTTGCCAAAATCGATAAAGAACACTTCACCGCCTTTCTCGTGGAAAAAAGCTTTGAAGGTCTGGTGGTTGGCGCAGAGGAGAAGAAGCTGGGTATCAAAGGTTCCTCAACCACCCAGATCATCCTCGATAACTGCAAGGTACCGGTGGAAAACGTGCTTGGCGAGATTGGCAAAGGCCACAAGATTGCCTTCAACGTGCTCAACGTTGGTCGATTCAAGCTGGGCGCCGGTGTTACCGGGGCCTCTAAAATGGCCCTGGTGGAAGGTATCAAATACGCTAATGAACGTAAGCAATTCAAGACACCGATTGCCAAATTTGGGGCAATAAAAGAAAAAATTGCCGATCTGACCGCCAAGATATTTGCCTCCGAATCACTTGTCTATCGCCTGGCAGGTGATCTCGATAATAAACTGGCCACTATTGAGAAGGGCATCGATAACTACTACGAGGAATACCAGAAGGGTATTGAGGAATATGCTCCGGAATGCGGTATATCCAAGGTGTTCTGCTCTGAGGTTCTGGCCAAGACGGTGGATGAAGTGGTGCAGATCCACGGTGGTTACGGCTTTTGCAGCGAATATCCAGCAGAGAGATATTACCGGGACGAGCGGATTAACAGAATCTTCGAGGGAACCAACGAGATCAACCGCCTGCTCATTCCCGGCATGATCCTGCGTAAGTCCATGAAAGGGGAGCTGCCCTTGCAGGCTGAAGCCATGAAAGCCTTTGAGGCTTTGATGACCCCCAGCTTCGAGGAAATCGAAGATGTCCCCTTTGCTGCGGAAAAAGCGCTTCTCAAAAACATGAAGACCCTGTTCCTCATCCTGGCAGGGGCCGGCGTTCAAAAATACATGGACAAGATCGCCGATGAGCAGGAAATTCTCATGGCTGCTGCTGATATCGCCATTCAGATCTATGCCTTGGAAAGCGCCCTGTTGCGGGCAGAGAAAAACTACGACAACGTTTCGGAGAGCAAGAAGGAGCTGTATCTTGCCGCTGTCAAGGTGTTTGCCTTTGACGCCGCGGAAGCAACCGGCAGCGCGGCCCGTAAAGGGGCCTTCTATATTGAAGAAGGAGACACCCTGACCATGATCCTTTCAGGTGTGCGCCGCTTCACCAAGTATGATGCAACCGGTCTGCTCCAGGCTAAGAGATTGCTTGCCAGTGCGTCATCTGAAAGCGAGAAGTATCTTTTCTGATGTGATGCCTCGTGAGAGGTTACATCTTCAGTCCTGGATAATCTTTTAAAGAATATACCGAAAGACCGGAATATAGCGCGATTAGTTGTATTCCGGTCGAATTTTTTCAAATTGCAGGACATTATGAGAGTTACCCAGCATACCATCAACACGCCCTACATGGTCGGTCCGGTCCATTGTTACACCTCGGAGGTCGATGGTGCTTTGGTACTTTTTGATACCGGACCTCCCACCGAGCCGGCAAAAGAGTATTTCCTTAATCATATCGATTTGAGCAGGCTTAGGTATGTCTTTCTTACCCACTGCCATATTGACCACTACGGTTTGGCAGCTTGGCTTGCCCAGGAATCATCTGCGGAGATATTTCTTCCTTATCGTGACAGCCTGAAAATGCTCGAACACGAGAAAAGGGTCAGTGATATGTCTATTATCCTGCGAGATATGGGCTTTAGTGGTGCATATTTGGAGGAGCTTCATAAGCTGGTTGGCAGCCGCAGCAATTTTCCTTCATACCCGGAGAGGTATAATATCGTTGAAGATGATTTTCCTTCTTCCCTGGGCCTCGATCTCCTGAGCTGTCCTGGCCATTCACAAAGTGATATCATTTATTTTTCCGAAGACTGGGCAGTTACCGGCGATGTATTGCTCAAAGGTGTATTTCAATCTCCTCTACTTGATGTCGATCTGGAAACAGGTGAAAGATTTAGAAACTATGAGGCTTATTGCACCACTTTGAAGAAGCTGGCGAGAATCCGTGAAAAACAGGTCTTCCCAGGTCATAGGGTAAGTATTGACAGCGTTGATGAGACCCTAATTTTCTATGTTGCCAAAATGCTGGATCGGGTCGTCTCGCTTGGGTCGGCAGTACACAAGGATAATATTGCCGGCACCATTGATAAACTCTTCGGCAGTAAGGTGAAAGATCCGTTGCATGTCTATCTCAAAGCTTCGGAAATCGCCTTCATGCAGGATTTTCTTGAACAGCCGCAAATTCTGAAGGATTCGCTGCAGACAATTGGCCTCTTCGACCACGTTGTCGAGAAATACCAGCAAGCCACCCAAATCCGGGAGAACGAACAAGATGATCGATCCATTACTGCAACCGCTCACCATCGGCTCGCAGAAAATTGACAACCGTATCTTTATGCCGGCCATGCACCTCAACATGTGCCGGAATTTTGAGGTTACCGAAAAGCTGATTGAGTTTTATAAAAGAAGAAGCGAGGGTGGTGCCGGCCTGATCAGTACGGGCTATGCCACCGTCGATGAACTCTCCGGCAATGGCGGCAACATCGGGGCCCATGATGACAGGTTTCTACCCGGGCTGAACCAGCTGGCCGAGGCTATTCATTTAGGTGGAGCCAAAGCAGCAGTACAACTCAACCATGCGGGTCGTTACAATCACTCGGCCCTGCTGGGCGGCAGAGCACCGATTGCCCCGTCACCTATTGCTTCCAGACTGACGGGGGAGACGCCCAGAGAAATGACCGAAGCAGATATCGCCGCTGTGCAGCAGAGCTTTGCCCTGGCAGCTCAACGGGTGGTCGATGCTGGTTTTGATATTGTCGAGATTCTTGCCGGGACCGGATATCTGATCAGCGAGTTTCTTTCACCGTTAACCAACACCCGTACCGACAGCTACGGCGGTCCCCTGACAAATCGAATGCGGTTCGGTCTTGAGATTGTCCGATCCATTCGTTCCCAAATAGGTAATGTTCCCATACTGGTGCGGATAAACGGCAATGACTTCATGTATGGTGGTAATGGCCGCCAGGAGTTGCATCGGTTTGCCGTTGCACTGGCTGAGCAGGGCGCAGATGCGCTCTGTGTGAATGTCGGCTGGCATGAGGCGAAGGTTCCTCAGATCGTAACTAAAGTGCCACGCGGCGTCTTTGCTTATATGGCCCGGGAAATCAGGAACAGCGTCAATATCCCGGTGATTGCCAGTCATCGTATAAACGATCCGGCAACCGGCCGTCGACTTATCGGTGAGGGGTTTTGTGATATGGTTGCCATGGGCAGGGCGCTGATTGCCGATCCCGACCTGCCACGTAAAGTTAAAGAGGGACAAGAGAGAGACATCCTTCATTGTGTTGCCTGCGGACAGGGCTGTTTCGATAATCTTGTCCGCATGAAGCAGGTGGAATGTCTATGCAACCCGCTGGCGGGTCATGAGCAAGAGTATCGTCTTGAGCCAGGTGCCGGAACCAAGCGGGTGATTGTGGCAGGCGGTGGTCCGGCTGGTATGAACGCTGCTTTGGTTGCGGCTGCCAGAGGGCATCAGGTCAGTCTTTATGAAAAAAGCATGCGTTTGGGTGGCCAGTTGCATTTAGCCGGCGCATCGCCTGGAAGGGAAGAGTTTCGTAATCTTGCCGCCGATCTCGTTAGAAAAATATGGAACAGTAATGTCCGGGTTGTACTCAATACCGAGGTGGATGGTCCACTGTTGCAAACCGAGCAACCGGATCTGGTTATTGCGGCCACCGGTGGGAAACCGATCACTCCCACCATTACCGGTGCCAGCCTTGACCATGTCGTCCAGGCTTGGGACGTTTTGCAGGATGGCTGGCTGCTCGGAGAGCGTATCATCATTATCGGCGGTGGTGCTGTTGGGGTGGAGACGGCCTTACTGGTCGCCCAGCAGGGAACGCTTTCGGCTGAGGAATTGAAATTTCTCTTTCTCCATGACGCCGAGCCCCCGGACGAGCTTAAGCGTTTAGCCCTGGAGGGCACGAGAAAGGTGACCCTCGTTGAAATGGAAGAGAAGCTGGGAAGTAATTTTGGCAAATCAACGCGCTGGTCGATGCTTCAAGATCTTGGCCGTCATGGTGTTGACGTCAGGGCTAAGGCTGTGGTTGAGCAAATCGGCAAGCAAGAAGTTGTGATCAGGCAAAACGGCGAACAGGTACGTCTTGAAGCAGATACGGTGGTTCTGGCGGTTGGGACATCCGCTTTTAATCCCGTAGAGAAAATTGCCATGGAGCTGGGAGTTGACTGCAAGGTTGTCGGAGACGCCCAGCAGCCGGCAACGGTGATGGCCGCAACGCATCAGGGATTCCGGGCCGGCTATGAGGTTGTATGAAGGGTTTTGCTATCCTGCCATACCTCATCCCCCGGGCGAGAAGATCTAAGAAATGGCTGTTTATCCTCAATGTGCTGTTGGCCCGCACTATCCCTTTCAACAAGCCGCACAGGTTTCGTATCCGCTCCATCGCTGAAAACAGCATAGAGACCTTTGCACCATATCGGCGGAGCAACTTCAATCATATCCGAGGCGTACATGCCTGTGCCATAGCCACCGTTGCTGAATTTTCCGCGGGCTTCCTGCTGCTCACCAAGCTTGATCCGACCAAATACCGGCTGATTATGGGAAAACTCGAGGCAGAGTACTTTTATCAGGCCAAAAAGGATATTGTTGCCACCGCAGAATTGTCTGAAGATGACCTCCAGGATAACATCATTCAGCCGCTGAGATCGGCGGAGGCGACATCCATTGTGATGACCACGGTGCTAGAAGATATATCCGGCAATATGGTGGCCAGGGTAAAAACCACCTGGCAGGTGAAGAACTGGAAGAGTGTTCGTACCAAAGTATAGCTTTGTTGGTGGAACAGGCCAGGTGAATCGATCATTTTTCAAGGTGCGCTTACAGGAGAATATGTCATGATCCTCTTTAATCCCGCAAATTACCAGCGCGAACATGCAGACGACCGTTCCCGCGAACTGGTCGAGAAGACCATCGCTTTTTTCGAGAATAAAGGACTGGCCAGGATCAAGAAAGACGATCAGGCCATGGTCTGGTACGATGATTTCCTCGAATTTATCAAGGAGGAGCAAATATTTGCCGACCTCCTCACACCCGAGCAATATGGCGATGGTTCCACCCGTTGGGACATGTGGCGGCTCAGTGAGTATAACGAGGTTCTGGCCTTCTATGGCTTGTGCTACTGGTATGCCTGGCAGGTGACCATTCTCGGCCTTGGTCCCATCTGGATGGGCAGTAATGAAGAGATAAAATTCACAACGGCGGAACTGCTGCGACAGGGCGGCGTTTTCGCCTTTGGTCTTTCGGAGAAGGAACATGGCGCCGATCTTTACTCAAGTGAGGTGAAACTCTTTCCCCAGGGCGATGGAACCTATCTGGCCCGCGGCTCGAAGTATTATATCGGTAACGGCAACTGTGCCGCCCTGGTCTCCACCTTCGGAAAAATTGATGGCAGTGACCAATATGTCTTTTTCGCTGTCCGCACGGATCATCCGCAGTACGAGTGCGTAAAAAAAATAGATACTTCCGGGGTCCGTCAGGCCTATGTTGCCGAGTTTACCCTCCATGACTATCCCATCACCGAGGGCGAAATTCTCTCCACCGGTGATCTTGCCTGGAATTCCTCACTCAACACGGTAAATATCGGCAAGTATGAGCTCGGGTGCGCCTCCATTGGCATTGCCACCCATTGTTTCTATGAAGCGCTCAATCATGCGGCAGACCGAGTCCTTTACGGTCGCGCGGTTACGGATTTTCCTCATGTGCAGAAGCTGTTTACCGAATCTTATGCTCGTCTTATTGCCATGAAGCTTTTTGCTCACCGGGCGGCCGATTATCTGCGCGCAGCCTCGGATGAAGACAGGAGATATCTGCTCTTCAACCCAATCGTCAAGATGAAGGTGACCGGTGAAGGTGAGAAGGTGGTCGGTTTGCTCCATGAGGTGATTGCCGCCAAAGGTTACGAGCAGGACACCTATTTTGAAATGGCCCTGCGGGATATCGGTATGCTTCCCAAGCTCGAGGGCACCGAGCATGTCAACATGGCTCTGATCGTAAAATTTGTGCGTAACTATTTCTTCAGTCCTGTCGAGTATCCCGAGGTACCGCTGCGTAATGAAGCCGGTGACGATTCCTACCTTTTTCGTCAGTACACCGGTGGACTTGCCAAAATCAGATTTCCCGATTATCGGTTGGTGTATAGGGAAAATAGCTCACCTAATATCAACGTTTTCCGGGAACAGGTTGAGTTATTCCGGACCCTGCTAATCGAGGCTCCACCAACTGAGGAACAAGCTGGCAATATCGATTATATGCTCGCTGCCGGTGAACTATTCACGTTAATTGTCTACGCTCAACTCATCTTGGAAAAAAAGGAGGATTATCCCGTTGACAAGGAGCTTCTCGAAGAAATTTTCCGTTTTCTCATTGTTGATTATTCCAGGTATGCTCTGGAGATGAGTCTGAATTTTGAAAATACCGAAGTGCAACAGCAGATATATGAGAAGATGGTTAAAAAACCGGCCAGCATTGGCAGCGACTCCGAAAATGTTTTCAGCAACTACGTTTTGCCGCTCAAAGGCGTCTACCGTATGAAGCCATAATGGCGGGGAAAGAAAAGGAGAAGATATGGGACATCATGGTGCCAAGGAAAATCTCGTACCGCTTATCGACAGGCTGAACCGTTACCCCATTGGTCTGTTTGACAATGACAAGCTCCGCCAGATTCTGGCCCACCTTTTCTCTGAGGAAGAGGCCTATGTTGCTTCATGTTTTCCGCTGCAGGAATCAACCATCGGTGAGTTGAGAAGAGCCACCAGGATGGCTGAAGAGGAGCTTTGGCCTATACTTGAGAGTATGGCTGACAAAGGACTTATAATGGATCTTACCTACGGCGGCACGACCTATTACCTCCTCATGCCGGGATTGATCGGTTTTTTTGAGTTCACCTTCATGAAACAGCGTGCCGATCTGCCCGTGGAGGAGTTGGCCCGTCTGATGACCGAATATCTCTATGATGACCCGGAGCAAGGCCAGGCCAGGGAGTTTTTCGGATCCACCACCCAATTGACCAGAGCACTGCCCTATGAAGAGTACATTCCGGTGAGTTCCGTAGTGACGACCTACGAAAGTGCACGGGAGATTATTAAACAGTCCAGTTTCGGTGCCATCGGTCAGTGCTACTGCCGACACAAAAAAGAGCACCTCGGCAAGTCCTGTGAACGTGAGGCACCGGTGCAGAACATCTGTATTTCTCTGGGTACGGCTGCGAAATTCATGACCCGGAGAGGTTTTGCCACGCAGCGCAGCAAAGAAGAATTGCTGCAGATTATTGCCACTGCGCGGGAATACAATCTTACCCATATCACTGACAACATCCGACATAAGCCCTCCTTCATCTGTAATTGCTGCTCCTGCTGTTGCGAGCTGCTCGGTGGTGTCCTCCAGGGGTACACCAACGGTATTGCCAAGGCTGCCTATACGCTTGCGGTAAATGGAGAGACTTGTCTGGGCTGTGGAATGTGCATGAAAGCCTGCAATGTTAAGGCGCTCGATCTGACCCCGCGACAAAACAAGGAGACACCGAAGCTTCTTATTGACCATGAAATCTGCCTTGGCTGCGGAGCCTGCATCTCAAAATGCAAGACCGATTCGCTCAGTTTGAAACCTCATCCACGGCCAGCTACCCCCGAGAAGAAAAAGGATCTTTTTGTGAAAATCCTTAAAGAAAAGGGGCGATTCAGGCCATTTTTGATTCAGGGTTTAAAAACCAAATTGCTGCGCAGCCTGGGAGTGAAGTGATTCTCAAACCATCTTCAAGCAAAGATTTGCCAAAATCTTTTACGTTTATCAGCGCATATGCCTGACTGGTTTTAATCGCCATTAAAAGAGCTTTTAAGAACTACGAGAGTCTCCCATGGAGAAGTTTTTAAAAAAAACCGGTTAAATCGAGTGGGCTTGCTTGAATCTGATCCTGGAAATAGGTATCATTTATGATGTTAGGGCTTATTGGGCAAGCAACTATATGATCGTTTAAATCTCCATATATTATACCTGCTTCATTTACAATCTTCCGCGCTTCAAGGCTGCTCATTAAGGATAGCCTTGTCAAAGGTAATTCATGGATGCGCAGCTGCTATTAAATCTACGGAAATTTTTGGCACCGGAAATTGTTTACGGTCAAGGCGCGTTGCACCTTGCCGGACGGCATGCTACAAATCTCGGGGCGACCAAGGTACTGCTGGTCAGTGATCACGGTGTCGCAAAGCACGGGTGGACGGCAAAGGTGGAGGAAAGTATAAAAGATGCCGGGTTGCCATTTACCACATTCCTTGATGTTACACCCAACCCTAAAGACACTGAAGTTGCTGCCGGAGTGGAGCTCTATCGCCGGGAGCAGTGTGATCTGATCGTTGCTGTTGGTGGGGGTAGTCCAATGGACTGTGCCAAGGGCATAGGTGCTGTGGCCACTAATGGGGGTTCTGTTCTTGATTTTGAAGGAGTGGATGAAATAGCCAATCCGGCACCCCCCTTTATCTTCATTCCCACAACCGCCGGTTCGTCGGCTGACGTTTCCCAGTTTGCCATCATCACCGATACCGCACGCGAAGTTAAGATCGCCATCGTCTCCAAAATGGCAATCCCCGACATCGCCCTCGTTGATCCCCTGACCACGGTAACCATGCCTGCCGATCTTACTGCAGCAACCGGAATGGATGCCCTCTGTCATTCCTTTGAGGCCTATGTATCCACAGCATCTTCGCCGCTGACCGATATGGCTGCCAAAACCGCGGTGTGTTTGGTTTTTGAAAATCTGGAACGCGCCTATGTTCGGACAGACGATCTGGAGGCCCGTGATAACATGATGATGGCCAGTCTCATGGCAGGTCTTGCCTTCTCAAATGCCAGCCTTGGTCTGGTCCATGCCATGGCGCATAGTCTCGGTGGCTTGAAAAACCTTCCCCACGGAGAGTGCAATGCTCTGCTCCTGGAAAAAGTCATACAGTATAATTTTTCGGCTGCAGCGAAAAAATATAACATTCTGGCCGAGACGCAGGGGCTTTCACTGGTTGAACTACCGGAAAAGGAACGAGCCGAAGCTTTGGCGGAAAAGGTTACTGAATTGCGTAATAAACTCGAGATTTCTCAGCGACTCAGCGAAATGGGAGTTACTCTTGAGGATTTGCCTGGGCTTGCAAGTCATGCCTATAATGACCCCTGTCTGGCGACCAACCCGCAAGAAGCAACTCCGGCAGACATCGAAGGCATTTACCGTCAGATCTACGATTAGCGCAGAAATGGCAGCAGGAAAAACATGAGCGAATCCGATAACAAAAAGCAATATAGATCGGCTCGGGAGAAATTTTTAGGACTTAGCCTCGAGTCGACTCGTAAAAGCTACTATCCTCAACTGAGAGAGCAGCTTGAAGCTGCAAAGGATAAAGAGCTTCATTTACAGTTGCTCGTCGATAACCTGCCCGCCCGGATTGCCTATGTCAGCAATGACGAACGATATATTCTGGTAAATCGCGAGTACGAACGCCTTTTTGGCAAACCACGGGATGAGATTATCGGGATGAGTATCAAAGAGCTCATCGGGGTGACGAACTATGTCAATCATCGTCAGTACCGTGAGCAAGCTTTGAATGGACAGGATGTTCGCTTTGAAACCACCTTCCATCTTCCGGACGGCGGAACGCAGATCCATGAGCTCAGTTTCATCCCTATGTTCAATAATGTTGATGAGGTTGACGGGTTCTATGTGCTCGGTTTGGATGTCACTGAAAGGAGGCGGGCTGCCAAGGAAACCAAAGAGCTTGAAGCTAAACTATTCGACGCCCAGAAGTTCAAGGCTATTGGCACTCTTGCCGGAGGGATCGCCCATGACTTCAATAATCTGCTTATGGGAATCCAGGGCAGAGCTTCACTATTGGGTGTTAATCTTAACCCCTCCGACCCGTTGCTGGAGCATGTTCAAGCCATCGAAGAGCATGTACGCTCAGCTTCGGATCTGACCAAGCAGCTGCTTGGTTTTGCCAGGGGCGGCAAATATCAGGTTAAGCCCGTGGATATCAATGAGCTGGTTTTGAATAGCGTCAAGATGTTTGGCCGAACCCGGAAACAGATTAAGATTCATACCAAGCTTGCTGACGACAATGTGGTTGCCGAAGTTGATGCCCGCCAAATCGAACAGGTATTGCTAAATCTCTTTGTCAATGCCTGGCAGGCCATGCCTGACGGAGGGGATCTTTTCATTGAAACGGCTGTAGTTTCATTGGCGGAAGCCTTTTGTGCTCCTCAGGACATGGTTGCGGGTGAGTATGTCAGCATCGAGGTAACCGATACCGGAGTCGGCATGGCGGAAGATGTTCGCCAGCGTGTTTTTGATCCTTTTTTCACCACTAAGGAAAAGCAGCGTGGCACCGGTCTGGGCCTTGCCTCAGCCTATGGGATTGTCAAGAATCATAATGGTACTATCAGCGTAGAAAGTGAACCAGGTGACGGTGCGACGTTTCGGGTACTCCTGCCATTATCGCGAAAGAAGACGGTTCGGGAAGTGCCTGCAGCTACCAAATTTGAAAAAGGTGAAGGGCACATTCTCCTGGTAGATGACGAAGAGATTATCCTTGATGTCGGTCGAGGCATGCTTGAAACGTTGGGCTACAAAGTTTCTCTTGCTCGTAGCGGCGAAACGGCGTTGGAGATATTTGATGAGCAACAAAACGATATTGATCTGGTAATTGTCGACATGATCATGCCTGGTATGGATGGTGCCGCAATCTTTTCTAAAATTCGTGATATTGATGCAGAGGCTAAGGTGGTCCTATCCAGCGGTTACAGCCTCGATGGCCAAGCCGAAAAGATCATGCAGCGGGGGTGTTCCGGTTTCATTCAGAAACCTTTCAGTATTTTCGATATTTCGAAAACTATTCGCCGTGTGCTCGCCTCTTAACCGATGCAAAGTTCCCTCATAGCTTAAATCAAATAGTCTTATTTCTTTTCTTTACCTTTTTTAAAACCAGCCGATAAAGAATATTACGAAAGACCTATGTATGCCACCGAGTGGTATATATAAGGTCTTAAACACCGGCATTTATCGACCTTCCACCACTGTTTGGGGTGTGCAAAAAGGCCGCAGAAACAACGAAAAAGTGCTTGACATGCCCAGGGTCAAATGATTCAATACCGAGCCGGTTGCAAAAATGTAATAACAAGAGCTTTTCTCATTTCACCAGGAGTTTCCAGTAGATGACCACAGTTTTCCTCCGTTTTAAGACAGCTGTCGGTTGGTGGTGTGTCTTATTGCTTCTCTGTATTCTCAGTTTGGCAGAGCTCGCCATAGCAGATGATCAGAAGGACACATTAACTTATCTCAAATCCTTATCCATCGAAGAGCTGCTCGACACTCAAGTCACCTCAGTGTCTAAACGACCGGAACCCCTTTTTGATGCCGCTGCGGCAATCACCGTTTTGACCGCAGAGGACCTTAGAAGAGTTGGGGCAAGAAGCATCCCCGATGCTCTTCGTCTCGTTCCAGGCCTACAGGTGGGCCATATTGACAGCTCACGCTGGGAGGTGGGTGCCAGGGGATTCAGTGACTATTTTGAAAACAAGCTGCTTGTGCTTATCGACGGTCGTTCCATGTATACACCTCTCTATTCCGGGGTCTACTGGAATTCACTGGATACTGTCATTGAGGATATTGAACGGATCGAGGTGATTCGTGGACCCGGAGCCACGATCTGGGGTGCCAATGCGGTCAACGGGGTAATCAACATCATTACCAAAAACAGTGCGGACACCCAGGGTGGTTTGTTCTCCACCACCGTTGGCACCTATGAACAGCCGCTGGTGACGACCCGCTACGGCGGCAAAATTAGTCCTACCACCAGTTATCGCCTTTACGCCAAGGGATTCCGTCGAGATACCTTTAAAGAGAGTGATGGTACTTCCGCCCACGATGGTTGGGAGTCATATCGCACAGGTCTGCGAATGGACAGCGAAATCAACGCCAAGAATACTCTCTCCCTGCAAGCCGAAGTTTTTTCGGGAGAAGCCGATTTTACCTCAGTGCTTTCCGGTTATCTCACTCCTCCATTCACTCGGGAGAGTGAGGAAGTTGAGGATTTTAGGGGAGGACATTTTCTTATTGATTTCGCTCACACGCTTTCGGAGAGGTCAAAGGTCGACCTGACCTTTTACTACGACGCGTATACCCGGGATCTGGTTGTGGCAGAGGAAGAACGGGACACGCTCGACATTGAATTTAAACATCACCTTGATCTAAATAAATATCACGATTTTGTTTGGGGTGCAGGTTTCCGCTGGAGCCATGATGACACAGATGGAACTTTTTTCACCAGTTTTGACCCTGCCTCAGAATCGCTGACCCTTTGGAACGCCTTCTTTCAAGACGATATCATGCTGGTGGAGGACACCTTCTGGGTCACTTTGGGAACCAAGCTAGAGCATAATTCTTATAGCGGTTTTGAAATACAACCAAGTATACGGGCCAGATTACGGGCAGCAGAAAATCATCTTATCTGGGGGGCCATCTCCAGAGCAGTGCGCACTCCTTCACGCTCCGAGCAGGACATTATCATCAATCTTGCCAGTTTTCAGGTGCCCCCTGGACCACCCGGCGTAATTCGCCTCAATGGCAATCCAGATTTCGATTCCGAGGAGCTCATGGCCTATGAACTAGGCTACCGTTGGAAAAAATCAAACTCCTTCTCTCTGGACATTGCCACCTACTATAACAGCTACGATGACCTGCGCGGGGTCGAGTCCGGCACACCATTCGTCGAGTCAACGTATTTGGTCATTCCGGAGGAGTTCGTCAATAATCTTGAAGGACACTCATACGGTGTCGAGATGTCGGCATCCTGGCAGGTCAGACCCAATTTCAAATTGCAGGGAGGCTACTCCTGGATCAATTTGGAGGTTGAGCGTCAGGAAAATGATAGCTCGGAACCACTGGGAGATGAAAAGAGTTTTCCGCGTCATCAAGTGCAAATTTGCAGTTATTATGACTTTAGCAATCGTCTCTCACTCAACACTGAAGTGTATTGGGTAGATGAATACGAAACCGATGATATTGACGACTATCTGCGGCTTGATATTCAGTTGATTTGGAGCCCGACCGACACACTCGAATTGGCCTTAGGCGCGGAAAATCTTTTCAACTCCCGCCACCAAGAGGCTGAAATCGATGGATCTAATATCCAATCCTCGGAAGTACCTGAACAGTTCTGGCTGAAAGCGACCTATACCTTTTAAGAATCGCAGGTAAATGACCATAACATTTCCCTATATATGGTGGCAGCGGAGCGTTTTCTGCCTGATTGCAGCCATCATTCTTCTTATTCAGCCGCGTTTATCCATCGCTCAAGAGCAACAGGTACCGGAGTATCATTTAAAGGCCGTGTTCCTCTATAATCTGGTCAACTTCGTGGCCTGGCCGGAGGAGAGGTATGAGCAGGAAGGAGCCTTTGAAATAGCTATTCTGGGTGACGATCCCTTCGGTTCGATCCTCGACCAAACGGTGGCCGGCGAACAGTGGCATGGAAAGCCAATTCGTCTTGAGCGGCATACGAGTCTCGCAGATTTACAGGACCACCGTTGCGACATTCTCTTCATAAGTTCAAGTGCGATTGACCAATGGCCTGATATTCTAACGTTCCTTGACAATGGTCCGACGCTCACGGTTGCGGACAGTCAGAATTTTATAGCATCAGGCGGTATGATCAATTTGATGCAGGAAGAAAATCGGATTGTGCTCGAAATAAACAGAAAGGCCGCCAGTCGTGCCGGCCTTTTTGTGAGTTCAAAACTGCTGAGGCTGGCTCGCGTGGTCAACTAAGGAAACGATGAAAAATCTACGCCAAAAATTTAGCGATCAACCCATAGGCAGGAAGCTTTCCTTCGTCGTTCTGCTGACCGCCGGGTTGTTAATTTTTGTCATGATTCTCAGCGTTGCCATTGAAAAAAAGCTAAGTTACCAGAAAATACTGGTGAACAGTTCCAGAGTCTTGGGCAAGGTCATTGCCGACAACACAACCGCAGCCCTGATCTATAGAGATTCCGGAACTGCGCGGGAAATGCTCGGCGCACTTGCAGCAGAAGATGCCATAATCATGGCCGCGCTCTATAATGGCGATGGTACACTATTTGCCTCCTTTCACAGCACAACCCAAATTGATAAAGGTTCCGCTAGCTTGCTTCCGCCGATGTTGAACACTGATAGAAATCCAGAGAATACAGAGTTCGGCCGGGGTGAATATTTTGATACGCTGCAGGAGATAAAGCTAGACAACAAAGTTATCGGCCATATTCTTCTGCGAACCAGTCTTCAGGAGCTGCACCGGCAGATGCGCCTTTTCCTTGCGCTCATAGTACTGTTTAGCATCGTCTTGTTGGCCGGAGCCATGTTCCTCTGTCTGCGCTTGAACAGGACTATACTTGCTCCCATCGCCGATTTCGCGGGAACCATTCTTGATGTAACGCAAACCCAGAACTACCGGATCAGAGTGGACAAGTTTCACAATGATGAAATTGGTATTCTTGCCGACGGTTTCAATGTCATGCTTGGCCAGATTGACAAACGTGACCAGGAGCTTGAAAGCCATCGCCATCACCTTGAGGACATGGTGGAACTGCGGACCATGGAATTACGGGAAGCTAACCAGAAACTGATAAAAGAAATCAGGGAACGAGAGGAGATTCAGAATAAACTCGCCCACGCTGAGAAAATGGAGGCCATCGGTACTCTGGCTGGTGGCGTTGCCCATGATCTGAACAATATACTCTCCGGGATCGTCAGTTATCCGGATCTTCTGCTGATGAACCTTCCCGGTGATTCGAAATTACGTTCTCCCCTGGAGACTATTCGATCTTCTGGTAAACGGGCTGCTGCGATTGTTCAGGATTTGTTGACCCTCTCCCGCAGAGGTGTGACGACCAAAGAGCAATTCGATCTTCAGCAACTTGTTGACGAATATCTAAAGAGTCCAGAGTTGGAAGAACTCAAGCGTCGCCATGGTAACGTGGAGATCCGCTTTGAGAAAAATGGTTCGTCATTTCTGATGACCGGTTCGAAATTGCATTTGAATAATACGGTTATGAATTTGGTGACGAATGCCATCGAGGCAATGCCTGGAGGCGGGGTGGTTGACATCGGTTTACAGACCGTTATTCTTGAAGAAAAACCGACGGGTTTTGAGAAGTGGCGGCAGGGTAACTATCATCAATTGAGTGTGAAAGATTCAGGTATCGGGATCGAATCAAAAGATATCAATCGCATATTTGAGCCCTTTTATTCGAGAAAGGAGATGGGGAAAAGCGGAACCGGTCTGGGTATGTCGGTTGTATGGGGAACGGTTGAGGATCATCAGGGAAGTATCAGCGTAACCAGTAAAGTGGGTGAGGGAACTACTTTCCGGCTGCTCTTCCCTGGCGATCTTGAGGCTCTTCCTCAACAACAAGAACAGCAAGAAGTACTTTTATCCGGCTCTGGAGAAACAGTACTCATTGTCGACGATGAAAAGGAGCAGCGGATCATTGCCACCAACATTCTCGAGGAATTGGGTTATTCGGTCGACTCCGTCGACAGCGGTGAAGCGGCCATCGAATATCTGCAACAAAAATCCGCTGATATGCTTCTGCTTGATATGCTCATGGCCCCTGGGATTGACGGTCTGGAAACCTACAAGAAAATCGTGAAAATCTATCCGTCACAAAAGGCGGTCATTGCCAGCGGCTATTCGCAGGTGGAAAAAATAGAGGAAGCACGTTCTCTCGGTGTAATTGCTGATTTAAAAAAACCGTATAGTGTCAGTGAAATAGCAAAGGTCTTTCACCAGGCTTTACAGGAAAACTGATAAAAAAATCTCCCCTCATAATCCGCCATTTCTGTTTCTGCTCAGCTCAAAAATGATAGCGAATAATCTATCATCGTGGGCCACGTCATTTATTCCTCTCCTCATTTGGTGCACAGAACAATCTGGCTGTTGTCATCTCTATTGGCACAGAACTGATACCAAAATATTATTGCTTTTGTTTGGCAAATCATCAGCTTTTTCGCTAGACTGTTTGTATTGAAACCGAGCTATCTCTGATCATATCCTAACAGACAGAGCAAAGCCCTATATTACCTTATTTTGTACCTTGCGTTGGAAATAAGATGATCGTTCATGGAGGGGATCAATTTTGGAAGAGATGATGAAAGTCCTCAAAGCACAGAACATGTGTGTACTGGCAACCGTCGACGGTGATGTCCCACATTGTTCTTTGATGGCCTATGTAACCGATGCGAAATGCCGGAAAGTCTACATGGTCACCCATAGAAACACTAAAAAATATGCCAACCTTCTGGCGAATCCTGCGGTTTGTCTGCTTGTTGATACAAGGCTTGCAGTTAGACGTTCTGCTCATGAGAATGTCCAGGCCCTCACGGTCAACGGTACCTTTGAACTGGTGAAGGAAGAAGAGACAGCTGCATTTAAAAACCGCTTTATTGAAGCCCATCCACATCTGCGGGAGTTTGCTCTGGATGAAGATGCTCAGGTTTTTGCGGTGAAGCTGCAGGCGCTCCAATTGCTTCGCGACGCAACGGATGCCTCCTATAAGAATCTGGGGGAGAACTGAGCAAACCGGATACAGGTGAATTCATACCTTCTCGAATTTTAAGTGGGGTATTGGTTGGCATAGAGATGACGAACCGCTCCACAGCTATTCCAGGAAGAAGGACTCGGCAAAGCCTATGAAAAACATTCTGCTGGTGGAAGGAAGTACCATGTTTGGCCGGGTTATCAAAAAGCGGCTGGAATCAGTCTTTGAT
>JAAUYI010112464.1_pt1 | contig 49295 bp, 36 predicted proteins | sample 7278041 | NCBI WGS metagenome assembly JAAUYI01 (sample SAMN14350216, study PRJNA611818) | marine sediment metagenome | isolation source: surface marine sediment (0.6m) | place: French Polynesia: Moorea | collected 2018-08
ATTGTTGGCAAACGGGGTGAGCCTGGGAACCGGACAGCTACATGAGGATATTTCAAGCTATGCTGTCTAGGCTTGGAAGAATCTCCCATCTTCCAGGTGGGAGAGTGTCAAATCATTAATGTTGGCGACACATACATTCTTTGTCAGGGCACGGCACCCACAATCTTTTGGTATATAAAATTATCATTCTGATGCCGTGCCCCTACCCCCCTGCTTCTTGTTCACTTCACATATGCCTGATACCTGCTTGATACCTGCTTGTTAAAAATTGATTTTATTAAGTTACATGGAAAATTCTTGAGATTGGTAATTGAGTAAATTTACAATCCAAGCACGATTTTTTTGTTTAACTACATACTCGTTGATTGCGAGTTTTTTATGAAAGCTATAAAAGTGAAATTTCATATAGCTATATTTCATGCAGCTGTATTAGCTATATTGTTGTTGGTAATGTCTCTGGTTCCCTTGCCCGTGCAAGCGCAATCGGTTACCATCCCTGAAATTACCACAGAACCAGTTGTTTTGGGTCAGAAGACGCTCAAGTGGCTCCGTGAAGGTGGCAATGATACAATACCACAACGTCCCTTTGATTACCCCGATCTGACTGGTCAAGCAAATGTCCTAGATGATTGGCATATGCAAACAAGTTCTGATGATTGGGACTTGCTTGTTTCCACAGCTGGCAATTTTTATCGGTTTCTGAACGTTTTTTTTCGTCAGGTCTACCTGCCAGATAATCCTGTTGTCAGTGCAGGACAATGGGGATATTCCACTTCGCCGCCAGTTTCAATCCAACAATTGGATAACGGTGGTCGGCTCACTTTTGGCAACATGGAGATCCGTGGGATACCTATGGTTGTCATGGGTCCCAACTCGATTATGAATGCGGTTGTTAATGGCGGCTATAACGATGGTGAGCGAGGGAAGATTCTCAGTAACTTTGGTAACGTTCTTTTGGTAAAGGCTGGCAATCCGAAAAATATTCGTGATATTTGGGATCTTGGGCGTAAAGGCGTGAGCGTTGTAACTTCCAACCCAGAAACTGAACCTGGTAGTTTTGGTAACTATAGCTCCAGTGTTTTCCATATTGCCTTTCGTGAGGTTGAAGCTGCCACAGGTGATATCAAGCTCGCCAATAGACGAGCCAACCGCTTATTTAATAGTGTGTTCAATCCCAAGAATAATCAGAGAAGAAGAAAATGGGTAGTTGGCGATCGCATCCATCATCGTGATGTACCCCAAGCATTGGCTAACGGTGAAGCTGATGTTGGACTGATGTTCTATCATTTAGCGCGAACAGCGATCGAGGCTAATCCTGGCTTATTCGAGATTGTTCCCTTGGGTGGAACAGTAGAACATCCTGAGCCACTACTCGGCAATCGTGTAGCAACAATGCAAGCAATTCGCATTGCCGGTAATTGGACTCCCCAACAAATTATCAATCGTGATAACTTCTTCTTTGGGATTACAGATTCGGCTGCCAATGGGGATCTTCTAGAACGATTTTGGCTACGAGAACCAGTTACCACAGGGAACAACCAGCCCCCTCTTCCGTAAAATTTGAGTGTTGTTTCCGAAGAGTGCGATCGCGATAGAGCCTTCGGCATGCTTATGCCGGGGAACCCGTCCACCGCAAGTTTTTCACCGCAACGGAGTGGCTCCCCAACCTACGGCTAAATTCATAAAACCCTCTTCAAATAAGGGTTTTAGATTTTTATTCAGTGAGAGTGATAAAAGAGGACTAAGGAGAAGAATCAATCATGTCTAGAATATTACCTGGTAAAGCACTGCCATATCATGTCTTTCCGGGTGGAATATCTGTTTACAAAGAAAGCCATGACGAAGAAGGTGATTGGTATCCGCCGCTTATATTACCTTATTTTTGGAAAGACAATGCACTTTGGGTGAGCCGTTCCCTACCTGAATTGGGCTATGAAAAAGCGATTCCAGTTAATGCCAATTCGAGATTTCCTAAACATAGTGATTTTTTCATAATTTTAGGGGTAGCATTGTATGGTTATGCCAAGGTTGACGGCTACATGCCCGTTTTCCTCGAACGACTCCAAGGCGATGAAGCTATACTTTGGCGATTATAGAGAAAGCTAATTTTTGAAAGTCAGTGGACTATTTTCTAACTTTCTTTCTAGTATTAATACAAGCCAGTTATGACTTCAATCACCAAAACAGTTACGATTAATGTGTTCTCTGATGATAATGGAAGGTATCTTTGTCGAATATCGCCTTCTGTTGACCAGCCCTCACATGAGATTCGTTGCTGTGGTCAAAGCGAAGAACACGCCATAGCTATTGCATTAGAGCAGTTAGCCAGCCAATACCGCCAGATTGCAGAGAAGCGTCAAAACAAGGATTGGGAAGCAGTAGAGCGTTCTGCATCTGGAGAACCAATCGAAAAACGTTACCATGTGATTTTGCATTACGAACGGATTATAAAAGCCGAGTCTAAATTTGAAGCGCGTCTCTACGGGAAGAGGTCAAAGCGCAATCTAAAAGCAATGCAAGCCATGCACGAAGCTGCTGAAAAAATAATTGGTGCAGATACTTGACATACTGAATCTTCGCAATTCATGATTAATGCATAGATTTTGCCATGATATTCTCACAACTAGGTGATCGTTATGGGCAAAGAAACATTTACAACTGAATTAGCTTACACACAGCCTATTCCGGTTGTTTTTTGCTCTGACCTCCCTAGAGTTGAGAAGCTCATGAACTCTCTAGGCACTGTTCGCGCTGTAACCTACAACAAGCTAGGCTCACTCGCTTACTGGGGTCAGTCCTGGATGGGTGCAGCAAAATTAGTTCGTCCTATCTGTTCCCCTGATAGTGTTGGGTTAGATAAAGCCCGAAAACTGTGGGAATGGGCAGTAAACGACACTGCCAAGGCTATCTCAGCACAGCAGGAAGCAGGAAAGGTATTTTTAGTCAGGGAAATCTGGCGCAAGTGTCCTATTACCTGCACTGAGAGAAACCGAAACGCCTGGATGGGTAAAAAGCCTAGCAAGGCAAAGCGTATTGAGGGGAAAGAGAAATTCCCCCCTGAACCTGCTGAGTTGGAGCGTGAAAGGCTTATTCACCTGCTATGGAATAATCCAACAGCAGATAACTGGCTACATCGTAAGTTCCGCGATCAATACCAACGCGGACATACTTATCAACGTAATCAAATTGTCTACCAAGGTGCTAGCTACACAGCTAAACGGTTAACAAGAAATACGGTAGAACTGAGCTTAAACAGTGACGATCGTAGGGTCAAAATTGCCGTCAAGCTAAAGTGCCGTCATATCCCCAGTGGGCAGATTCGCTTAATCAAAAACGAGTTTGGTTCTCTTGAGATTCATTGTGTCCGCCGCCGCACCTTGACCAAGCCCGAAAGCAAGCCCACCAAGAGCATTGGCTTAGATAAAGGTTATACAGAAGGGTTTTACACTTCTGAAGGTGTTGCTATAGCTGAAGGATTAGGTAAGCTACTCACAGCTAAGAGCGATCGCCAGGTCAGGGAAAATAAAAACAGATATAGATTATTTCAACACGCTGAAAAGAAAGGCGGAAAGACAGCCTCAAAGATCCATCAATTCAATCTAACCAGCAATAAAAAACGCCGTAGGTTAGCGGCTAGTAAGGCAACTATTAAAAATTTAATACGCAAGGATTTACGCTCTAATATCACCTCACCAGTACGTATCTTTGCAGAAGATTTAAGCTCACCCATCAAAGGTAAAAAGCAAGCGAAACGCATCAACCGTAAGCTCAACCAGTGGATGAAGGCAGAGTTACAAGATTCTTTGGAAGTTATCGCCAAGGAAACAGGATCTACTATTACGGTGGTAAATCCTGCTTACACGTCGCAAGTTGATTCCCAAACCGGGACGCTATTGGGTCAACGGAAAGGGGATTGCTTTACTCGTTACACGGGGGACGTGTTGCAAGCTGATAAAAATGCTGCACTGAACATTTGTCGTCGCGGCTCTGACACAGAGATTACTCGGTGGATGAAATACGACAAAGTGCGCTCAATTTTGGTTGAGCGTACTGTTCGATACCTCGGCTCGATTGGGACAACCGTTGCAGAGGCTTTAGACTTAGACTGGCTTAGTTCTAAGTTTAAGGCTGAAGCAATTGTTTGTGAAGCCAGGTTATCACCTCACGGGGTATGAGGTACGGTTAAGCTCTGATGGATGGGAGAGTTACCAATACTCAGCGACGCGCTAAAGCCGCAACCATCGCAGATGAAACCAGCAATTTGAGACAAAGAAATGCTGTAATCCCTATGATTTCGTTACTGTTACGTAGGTTTGCATAGATTTAGTTGACCCCTTGCAGGACACGTTGCTAGGAAATACAGTGGTAGAAAATGCCAAAGTTACCTTGATTGAGATTGATACAGATTTACCAGTCCAGCCCTTAACTTGATAACCTACCTTCGTGAACCTCCAGTTGATACACTCGCACCTTCTAGCCCGGATTTCTCACTAGTGAGAAATCCGGGTCACTTACTTGCTTAGTTTGGATTGTAAGGATTCTACATCTGTTATGGTCAGGAGCGTTTTGATTATCCTGCCAGTAACTACTCAAGGAGAAAACAAGGGTTTTAGGCGAAGAATACTTCTGTATTATTGATGTAATATTGGTTATCCCGGTTTTTTGTGACAATCATACTTGCACCCGTTATCAAGCAGTAAATTGTAAATTATGGAAAACGAACTGGCAGCAAAAGCCGAAAAAATACCAGAAATCAAAAATGATGTTTGTCGTACCGCAGTAGTAATGGCGGCCAAACGTGCTATTGAATCGGAAAGGGCAGACCGACTTTTTGAAGATCCTTTTGCTGCTCAGTTAGTTGGGTTTGAGAAAATGCAGTCTTTGAGGGATAATTGGCAAAAACAAGACGGTAAAGACCCGAAATCAAATACCCTTCGCATCCAATTTGTGGCAGTGCGAACTAAATTTTTCGATGATTTTCTGATATCTGTCATACCAGAGGTACGTCAAATTGTAATTCTAGGGGTGGGGTATGATACTAGGGCATATCGCCTACCTTTACCACCTGAAATATGCATATACGAGATTGATTTACCAGAAATCATGTCTCGCAAAGAAGCAATTCTGAAGGATATTCCATCTAAATGCCATCGTCAGGCGATCGCCACAGATTTGCAAAAACCTTGGGTGCATTTATTAAAAAATCAGGGATATAAATCTAATGAACCTACAGTTTGGTTGATGGAAGGTTTATTGATGTATCTGGATGAAAAAGAGGTAAATACATTACTGCGAACAATTTCTGATTTTAGTGTCAAAGGGAGTTATTTAGGTGCAGATTTAATCAGTGTAAAGTCGTGGGAGATAGGCTCTCAACATCAGAATGGATTAATTAGTAAAAATTGGCGTTTTGGCACAGACGAACCAGAAGAATTATTTGCTTGTTATGGGTGGAATGCGTCAGTTATCCAACCTGGAGAAATGAGAGCAAATTATGGACGTTACTCTGTCCAAATCACACCCCGTTCAGTACCTGGAATGCGACGTTCTTTTATGGTAACTGCTAAAAAAGAATGATTTATTTAAATTCCAGTCCCCATTCTGTTCGCGTAGCGGCTGACTCTTTGAGTGGAAGTACTTTCGAGCGGATTTATCTCACAAAACCTGACTTTTCCCTATTTTTGTGTAACCACCTGTTTTTAATACCTGATTTTATCCCATAGATATTTTCTTTCATCTATAAAACAATAATTAATATCAAGTTGTGAAAGAAATTCTTGTTTCGATACAGCTTGATAAAAAATTAGATTGGATGTATTAAAATGCTCAAACGTTTTTTAGTTATTACTGCTCTAAGTGCAACTTCTGCATTCATATTAGTTCCTACTTTATTTTCTGCTCCTGATTCTACACAAGCATTAGCTCAGGTGACTTCAGTATCTCAATTATCTGATGTACAACCTGCAACAAATGAAATACGAAAAGTATATAAAGGGTTTATATCTTCAGAGAAGGTAGATGTATTACGTAAAAGACCTGGGGCTGTCTTGAAAAGGTCAGGAATTAGAGTTAAAGACAACACTCAAATTAAAGTTGTAAGTGGGAATGATGATAATTCAGCTAAAAGGAGAAAAGTAATTGTAATTATTACCGATACGATAATTATCATAATCATTACCTAGGTAAGTATGTTAGCTGGTGCGGCACTACGTAAAACAGGTGAAAGTTGGGAATTTGCATCTGAAGCCGCACTCTTATATTTTCAGGACTTACGTATATTTCAAAAATTGGCGTTGCTGATTATAAATATGAATTTACCTCGCGCAAAGACGCATTAGACGCGGAGCGGCTTCCCGCAGGGTAGGCGCAAAGTTACAAAGAAAAATAAGGGTAATTTTGACATTTCATATCCTGATTCAGCAATGCCCAAAAATTAATTAGGATTCCTATATGCCAGTTGCGTAAGTCCTAATTTTGTTTATGGTACAAATTAATTAGGTCGAGCTAAATTTTTGAATTTGGTGTATTGGGGGTCAAATAAGAGCTTCACTGTACCTGTAGGACCATTGCGGTGTTTAGCAATAATCACTTCCGCAATACCGCGATCGGGACTGTCGCTGTTATAATAATCGTCACGGTAAAGCATGATTACTAAATCCGCATCTTGTTCAATAGAATTGTGGACTACGATATTATTAGCAACAAAGTTATGTAAATTGGGAACTGTCAAGTCAAATACTTCTTCCATGCCATCGGGTCTGATTGAAGATATCTCATCCCAATGTTTAGGTAAAGCTAGACGATCGCCTAATTTTAACTCATCCAGTCTTCGCCAACCATTAATTGTTAAAAATTTATGATTTCCTGTTGCTTTAATCTTTCTTCCTAGTCTAGTTGTTAAGGTAAATACGGGCTTAATACCTGTAGAAAAAGCATTACTGACAATTGCCCTTTCTAATTTCATTGTACTCTCGTTAAGTGCCCAAACTGCAAAACCCGATTTGCCCACTAGTTCCCTAATTGGTACTTGTACACCGCTATCTGCTAATGTCACCAAACTATCACCAGTTAAGCAACCCGATTCCCTCAAGTCTGACAACATGGGACGCTTGTTAGTACGTGCTTCCACTCCTCGACTCAACTGAGAAAGGGCAATCACCGGCGCACGTAATTCCCTGGCTAAACCTTTGATACTACGGGTAATTCTCGATAATTCTTGGACGCGATTATCCCCCGCACCTTCCATTAATTGCAAATAATCAATAATCACTAATCCCAATTCTGTGCCCACTTCTGCTTGCAAACGTCGTGCTTGGGAACGCATTTCTGTAACTGTAATATTGGGGGTATCATCAATGAAAATGGGCATTTCTGACAACATCCCAATGGCGCGACTTAAGGGTTCCCACTGAGATTGACTGATGCGTCCGCTACGCAGATATCCACTTTCAATCTGTGATTCAGAGGCTAATAATCGCTGTACTAGCTGTTCTTTGGACATTTCTAAACTAAAGATTGCCACTGGTAGTTTGTATAAACCGGCAATATTATGGGCTAGATTCAAACAGAACGCCGTTTTCCCCATTGATGGTCTACCAGCTACAATGACTAAATCGGAACGCTGGAAGCCATTAGTCATGGCATCTAAGTCATAGAAGCCACCAGGAATCCCCGGTAAGGCTACCCCTTGATGGCGTTCTTCAATGTCCTGAAAGGTGTCTATTAGGGTGTCGGCGATATGTACTAATCCTGATTGGGGACGTTCTTGAGCAATTCCAAATACTTTTTGCTCTGCTTTATCTAATACTTTGGGTAACTCGGTTTCCGTCTCGTAACCCAGATGGACAATTTCATTCCCGGCTTTGATTAACTTGCGCCGCAGAAATTTTTCCATTACCAAGTTTGCTAAGGCATCAATATTAACTGCGGATACGGTACGATCCACTAAGGATGCTAATTTACTTCTACCACCAACCTTAGCTAGTAAATCGTAGTCTGTTAACCAACTGGTAACAGAAAGTAAATCTGTGGGTTTTCCTTGGGCGTGGAGTCGTAAAGCTGCTTGATAGATATCTTTGTGTGTACTAATATAAAAAGCGTCGGGTACTAAGCGATCGCTCACCCTACCAATTGCTTCTGGATCGAGTAAAATACCCCCCAGTATGGCTTCTTCTGCTTCGATATTTTGAGGAGGTAAGCGATCGCTACCATTACCTTGAAAGCTAAGTTCTTCTGACATATTACCCACATTCTGTGCTTTAGATTATAGCATCTAACAAACACTTGGACTTGGGACAAAAAAGACTTGTTCGCGAATCAAGCTCAAGCATCAAAAAAGGATAGCTACCAGCCCTCCATACATAGTAGTATCCACGACAAAGTATCAAGGGGGAAATACTGATGGCTATGCCTCAATTAAATCACAATCAATTAATAGCGCGATTTCAATTCTTGAGCAAGTTCTTTAGCTGTTGAGTAACGATTGTCAGGGTTAGGTTGGGTTGCCTTTAAAATAATTGTTTGCAAATTTTTGGTAATATTATCAGTTGCTTCAAGATGAAATTGATTGCTCCCATGCCCTTGATGATAAAATTTTTCTGGGCTTTTACCCGTAAGAATAAAAATTAGCGTCACACCAATGCCATAAATATCAGATTGAATCAGCAATGGACCATATTTTTGTTCTGGGGCAGCATAAATCCCTGAATGCAGGAAAGTATTGACTGGCATACCTATCTGGTTTATGGTTCTGAAGTTCTGTAAAACTATGTGATTGTTGAGATTCTGTACCAACAGATTCGCAGGTTGAATATCACCGTGGATAATTGCAGGTTGTTGATTATGGAGATAATCTAATACCTCACATACTTCTATCATCCATTGAATCCCCTGTTGAGACGAAATAGTTCGTTTTTGTTCAATATATTCAGCTAAGTTTTGACCGAAAAGTCTTTCCATGACTAAGTATTTGTATTCGCCCTCCACAAAAAAGTCAATCAATTTCGGAATTCCTCGATTTACCAGATTTTTGAAAGTATTACCCATCTGTAGAAACTCCGTTTCCCATTGGTTAATTTGGGTAATGTCAATCTTCATTTTCTGTAAACTTAAACGCTGATATTTGTGGGTATCATGATTTTTTTTACAGGCTACGTAGCTATTAATGCCTGCTTCTTTTGTTAAAATCTTCAATACTTGATACTGGCGAATTTGTTGAAGAATATTGATTGGTTCACCGCAGTCTTTACAGAATAAATCTTGGGGTGAATTTCCTTCGTGTGTACATTTTCCCAAAATCTGGTTGATTTTTGCTGTTAATTGGACATTATATTGTTGCAAATACTTGATTTCTGATTGCAATTCTGAGACTTGATCATGCAAATTTTTGTGTGTTTGTCCGTAATTGTTTAATTGGCTTTTTAGTATGGATAATTCGTTTCTAAGTTCCGTTTCAGTTTCTTGTTGTTGATGTTTGAAATCGTTGATTTTGCTTGCCAAGTTAGATTCTATTTCATCTAATTGAGACAAGATTGTTTGAGATTCTTCCAGCAATTTATCATGGTCTTCGTCAAATTCTCTTCTCAATTCGCTGAATTTATCTTCTAAATCATTTTTAAATTTAGTGATATATTCTGGTATTTTTTGATGTTCTGGGAAAAGAGTTTCAATTTTTTCTAGAGCTTGTGCTAATCCATTTATAACTGCAATATCTTGTGGTAAACGATGATGTAATTCTGCAATATTTTGTTCAATAAATTCTAATTTATTTGGTTCCATAAGATTTTATTTTTATTATCAGGACTTACGCAATTGTCACAATCGGTCATTGGTGCGTGATGTTACAAGTCTGATTACTACGTTAAAATATTCTCGCAACGTCACGCACCCTACAGAAAAAATATGCTAATTTATTTGGTTCCATAAGATTTTATTATTATTATTACAAGCGTTCTAATTTATCTACAGTAGTTTTTAAAGTATGAATGCTGGATTGAATATTTTGACAATAGTCACTAAACTTACGTAAGATATCAATTTGTCGCAAAATCTTTCTCTTTTCTGTATCATCTACTGTTTCTGTATCATGGTGAAATTGAGTGGTGCTAGATTCATGATTACTATTATTTTTTAGCAAATAAATCAAATCAACTGGCTCATACACATGAGCAGGTGATTGACATATGCCTTCTAAAGGTTCTAAAAGTGTGATATCTAGTTGATAAATAACAATTTTATTGAAAATAGTACTTAATTTTTCAATGTGTGATGGTAATAGTGGTAGTTTGAAAGATGACTTAGTTAAAGGTATGGTGCGGTAAATATTAATCAAATCTTTGGTGATTTCTGCTTCTTTAGTATCATCCAGTACGGAAATGGCTGTTACTTCACCTAGTGCAGCTGCTAAACTGTTAGCAATTGGCAGAATGTCTTTAATTGAATCTTGTTTTCTCAATTTGACAGCATCACATAATTGTCTAATTGCCTCAGTTCCTTTTTCTAATTTCGCGCCATCGCTCAGGAATTTGTCAATTTGTTGGAGTCTCTGCCAAAGTCCACCATCAGTTCGTTGGCGGTTATCTGCCATGCTCAACCAGTTTTGGTATAGTACTTCTAAATGCATACTGCGAAGTGCCCGCCTTCCAATGTTTTGGGTCATATCACTAGCTAGTTTTTGATATTCATCTTCACTGGGATTGGGATTGCTGTTTTTATTCAGTAACAAGATAGCCATAATTCCATAGGCAAGGTTAATTTCCGGCTGGGAGTAATTTTTTTTCACCCATGCTTTTGCCACTGCTGGTTGCAAGTGAAGATATTGATTTTGTTGCCCTGGTGGTGCTTCGTAAGCATCGTAGTAAGCATAGCAAAGTAGCTTATCCAGCTTATTATCCAGATTTATGACTTCATGGGAATTAGGTTTATTCCCAGGTGCTTGTCGCCATTGCAAAAATTCGGTAAATTCCTGACTATACTTTCCTGTTTTTGGAAAATTTTTGGTCATCCACTTAGGTAAATCTAAAGATTGGCGTTTTTTGCCACTAGGAACAACAGTCAATGATTTTTGTTTTCCAGAAATGCGACGTACAACCTCTACTAAAATTTCTTTGGTTGTGTCATTTAATTTGTCATTGTCATAGGTCTCGCACTCTAAAATTACATTGCTAGTAAATGATTTAACTAAATATAATTTCGTAGATTTATCGTTGGATCTCCTTGGTTGAGGTTGAATTACCTGAACAATCAATTCTTCACCAATTTTGAGGTTGCGAAATTGCTTGTTGATTTCTAATCGCTCAATTACAGAAATATAGCGATTATTTTTACCAATTTTAACCTTAAATTCGCCCCAATTCCCTGACACAAATATGTTTTCAAGTTCTTCTTTAGTTAGTGCTGTCCATGCAACTTGTGTGCTAGGCAGCCAGTAAAGAGCCATACTATCAATAGAACGGCAAATCAAACCTAGTTTCGGTTCAATGGTATCTTGATCGGAGATGGCGAACAAAGGTTGCACTAAAATTTCATCACCATATTCATTATTCTTGAATCCTATTAAGATTTTTTCTTCTTTGTCACGGCGTATGCCAATAAGTGTCTGATGCTCTTTGAGTTCTTCTGCCACATATTTGAATAATGATTCGGGTAGACCTGGTACTAGTTGGTCAACTCTGATTTTGATTAAACCGCCACCACACCGTAGCAGCACAGTGCAATTGTCGGATAATATGCCAACAACCCGTGCCATGCTAATTCGATGAGGAGGTATGCTGCTAGCAGATTGTAAATGCCACAGAGAAAAGAATAACTGATTTGTCTCTGGGGAAAAACTTTCTACTGTAACTGGTAACGCGCCTCCTAAAGATTCTAATAATTCTCGCAAACTTTCCCATCGAATAGAAAATACTTGTTCATTTTGCTCAACTAAATCAGTTGTTAATTGATGTTTTTGCCACTTCCTCAAGTCCTGAACGTTAACATCAATTTGCAGGTTTTCCCATCCCAATACAACTATCTTGCCTGCATTTAGGCCTAAAAATACTATGTCTTTTGGTTTTGGATTTAGTTGGTGTTTGACGGGTGATAAGTAATTATTTGATGTCAGTTCAAATATCTGGCAAGTTTGGTCAAAGTTAGGTTCGGGAAGTATCAGACTATACTCTCCACGACCAAGGGCGATCGCACCATCTTGGCGGTTACATTTCTCTGTTGCTATTGGTAAAAAGCAACTCTGGTTCCCGAAAGCTTTACGGGGACCAGGAATCCAGTTTAATAGTGCCACTTTTTCAATTTTCACGGGATCGGTAACAACTACCTGGAGTTCGACGCGATCGCCGACTCCAAAGCCACGCCAATGCAGATTTGCTAAGGATAGTTCTGTGACTCCTTGTTTCCAGACAACTAATTGGGCTGGTAATTCTACTATTCTCCCTGGTATAAGTTCAATCCACAAACCTCCCTTGGAAGTACCCGCTACAAAATAAGTAGCGCGTTTTCTTCGCTTTTTCCCTAAAGCGGCAATTAGTTCATCAACTGGAAAACCAAATCGCAGAAACTCTTTTTGTGTATATCGCAGCCGCAAGCTATTTGAGTATTTCTGAAAAAATAGTGGTCCTGTTTGTACGCTATGGTCGCCTAGTTGTTCACGCTCAAACCCTTCCCCAGACCAGGTTCTAGTTTCTTTATCATGATAACGCCATTTTTCTGTTTGACATCTTTGGATAATTTCTTGCACTGAGGTATCAGCAAATGAGAGTTCTAGCCAGGATAGAGGGCTATTATCTAAATCATTTATATCTTGGTGTAACGGTGCATATTTGACATCTAAATTATCTTTTGAAATTTGTAATTTACCGACAACAAAATCACTGGCTAGGGGAGTAATGCGATTATACCTGCCATCAGTGCCTAGACAAGCGATTTTGGGATGGGGTGTCTGCATCAATTTTACGAAACCTACTGCTCCTGCTTTTTGCCAAGAATCACGATGGTAACTACCTGGGGATGCTTCGATGTTTGGTAAGCCCCCAATCGTAAATCCCTGCCAGATATCTTGCCAGTATTGATTCTCATAAACTTTGCCTTCTATCCAAGCATCTACATTTTTGTCTTTAAATAATTTGTCTTTTGGCAAAACCACAACGGGGCGAATATCGTCTTTGGGGACGTAGCGTAAATCTCCGAAAGCTGCGCGGGTGATGCGGAAACGATAGGATTTTGTGTCAGAGGTGATATTGTCAATTTCGATGCGGACAGTTGTCCCTTCTTTTAAATCATCTAAATCATCTGGACATGGTGCAATTTGTTGCGGTTCGAGATAAACAAAGATGCCCGGTTTTAGTTCAATTTTCAGACCTTTTTGGGAAGTAAAGCGAATCACAGATGCCAATGCTAAACCTGAGGACTGAACTTCATGGACTAGTACGTAGGCTTTTCGAGATGGAGAATTAAGCATCAAAGATGGATTAATTCGACCACTGTGATCGCGAGTTAAACGGACTAGTAAAATATCTTCTAAAAAGGATTTTTCTCTGAGTTCTGTTCTATAACAACGAGCTAATAAATCTTGTCTGATCGAAAATTCGCGCCTGAGTAACAATATTGATTTCTGCATATCTTTACCAATATTGTTACTACTTAATTCTGTTGGTGGGCTGAGTTCTAATCCCATGTCATTGCGGGTTGGTGTTATTTTACCTGCTTGCAAAAATACCATCTCATTATCTTGAAGACTTTCTAGAGGGCTAGCTTCTTCTAGGGTGTTAAAAGACAAGCGAACTGGTTCAAACAATATTTCTTCGCCAAAACTTTCTTGAAATTGTGTTTCGTCTAGTCGTCCTAAGATGACACATTTTTCTTCAAAGTTGTCTGATGATTGATGGAAGTGATTTAAAAATTGTGCTTCGCTTTCAGGATTTTGAAATTTTAGCTTGGCATTAATGCGGTCAAAACTACGATTTGTTTTTTTGATGCTATTGTCATCAAAGCCATCAACAGATTCAATAACTATGCGATCGTCAGCAATTTTCAAGTGCAGCAGATGGACAATTTTATATTCTGAACGCTGATTAAATAGCGATCGCCCTTGGGAAAATTGTAAATCTACGCGGTTGATATTAATAATGCATCCAGTTGCATCTTCTCGGTTCCCTTGATTTTCCTCGCGCTGAAAAGTCAAGCGGGTAATTAAATCACCGTGACAGATTAGTAGTTCAGTACTTTCAAACTTTCTCCCATTAAATTGAAGTTGACTTTCTGGAACTAGCAGAGTTTTTCCATAGCCGAATTCAAAGCGATGATGGGTTTCACTGTATTTATTGAAATAGATGTCGCTATTTTCTTTACCAACGTAGTACAACTTGAGAGATAATGCAAAGGGTTCATTATAATCAACACCTCCCAAAATTTTGGTGCGGAATTCTGCGGGAGTACAATGAGGAACTCGACGCAAGGATGCTGTAATTTCTTCATCATTTTCTGTGAACTTTAACCGGACTTTAGCATCCCCGGGATATCGACTTTCTAAAACAAACACCCCCTCATCTGCAGCTAGGGATACCACATCAGTCCAGCTTGTTTTCTCAAGATTATCAGGATTAGTAGGAATTTTGAAATTTTCTAGTTTAACTTTTGTATCTCCAGTTTTTAAAGTGGCATCTAAAACACGAGGATTATGACGATATTCTGACCATTTTTGTAGGTAAACTTCATGGGGAATCTCTGCACTACCTTTGTTGAGCGTTCGTTTTCTTTGTCGGACTTCTTTTAATTCAAATTCTCGGCGTAACTCAAATAAATCATTATTTTGCCTATAAATATTTTGCCTATAAATATATAGCTGGATATGATGAATTGCTAACTTTCCGTATGGAGTACTAGCACTACAATTACCGATTAAAATTTGGTCATCAATTTGCAGTACAGCGCGTCGATATAATATTCCTCTTTCTATCCAAGTTTGGTCTTTAAATTTCGAGGAATTTTTGACAACACAGTCGCGCTGTAACCCCTCATGAAAATTTACTCCGTCACTAATAGCTAAATGATTAGTTTGTTGATAACCCCGTTGTAAAAAGACAAATTTCCCTGGTTCTAATTGAGCGATCGCTTGATTTTTCCTATCAGGAACACCTAGATAAGATAGCTCTTGTTGGTTTGCAGGTAAATCAAATTTTGACCACAGTGCCCGCACAGAAATTCGGGGTGTAACAATATCAAATTCATAACCTATATCCGTCCGTTTGCCAATAATTTGACTACCCAATCTTGGTTTTAATTGCTCCAAGTTACTGATGGTAATATCTTGAGGTATTGGTTGAGTTTCTGTTTGCCAAACTATTTTACAATAGCTTCCTTCATTTCTTTTGGGAAGACGAATAAATATTCCTTGACAACAGTCATTGATCCAAGCTGATGCTGGAATATTATCAATATCTATATCTTGGCTATTTAACCTTTTTTTATCAGAGTTGATACTAAATATTTTGCTAATTCTTGGTTCTGAAATTTCCAGTCTTTTTCCCAGTGATATTTTTTCCATTGTCAGGGATTCTGCTTCAACCCGCACACGAATATTTTCATCCGTCAGACAGATGACAAAGCCATTATCTTCAGAACTAATAGTAGTAATTACCTTTTTAAGAGTTATAAGAGTTAAGCGATAGTCCCGTTCAATATCCAGCCATTTTTCCAAGAATTCTGGCCATTTACGATCTGGTGGTAACTTGACTTCGTTATACTGTACATATTCTGCACGTACAGAGGCTTCTCGCAAATTCCAGGAACCTGGGACTGGGATAAATTCAGCTATTTCTTCTTGGTTTACCCGCCAAGATTCTTCCCATTTAACACTGATTTTACGAGGATAACCAGGAACAAAATCTGGTTGCAGATAGTAATACCATTCGTTTTCTTCTTTTTGGGCAACATCTTTTTGGGCAACATAGGTTTCATCACTATCGCTGAAAAGATTTCGCCATTGAATATTGCGTTTGTCAAATGGTAATTTAATTTGAGGATAATTCTTTTCTAAATCAGCGTTCTTGACTGGTTCTTTGACCAGTTTTAGACGTACTATATCATCTTCAATTACTGGTTCTACAACTATTAACAAACCGTGGGGATTATCTAAGTCGCTAATCTCTTCTTCAATAGCTTGGACATCTTCTGCAACAAATGCATCCTTGGTTAATAAATAGTTTTCTCCTGTTTGTCGAAACAATCGCCAAGCCTTTTCGCCAAATGAATCGATAGTTTCTTCAATAAAAGTTAACACAGTCACATTGCTGGTATTTGCATCAGTGAAAGCATTTAACATTAGGTCGCTTAAATCACCATCCAGTGGTATCCATTGAGTTTTATCTGTATATTGGCAAAAAACTGGTATTTCTTTCTTCTTTGCTAGCTCTTGAAAATCACGGGAAGTATCAGCGTACCAGAGATAATCTGGATAATCTAGGGATTTCTTCCAACTAGTACTAACTTTTCTTTTCTGAATATCTCCAACTTGTAATCGTGGTTCTAATTTACGTATTGGCTTGTTTTGATTCTCTGTATACAAGCACCATTGATCTTTTTCTTGATGTTTCCCAATATTTAATGCTAGATAGTCACCAGGTTCAAAATCCCACTGTTCAGTATCTTGATGAATAATGTAAAAAGGAAAACCACAATTGAATGTATATTCATATTCATTGTTATTTAACTCTTTTACTGCCACAAGAACAGCCAACGTCCAGAAAGGGTTTCCATTGCTGTCTATGATTTTTTCAATTTTAGACTTAGACTCTACAAACAGATTTTTGACTTCATAATCTTTATAAACCAAATTAAAATCTTCATAAAATAGAGTAGTTGTAAATCTATTCGGATTATAAATCGCTGCTTTTATCGACCAATCACCAATTTTATTTTCATCATCAGGCTGGATTATTTGTTTTTTTGTTCCCCGTAGCTCCACTTCACATTCTTTTGTTCTCAAATTTGTTGTCAAACATTGTTCTTTCAGGGAACGCTGGCGGAGAATTGACAGCTTTTGACTTAATTTTCTATTTTTATCTTTCCAACTAAAGTAGATAATATTGGATAATGTAGTTTGAAATAGTTCAACTCTCTGCAAATTAATGCGTGTCGAGATTGGATCTTGAGCACTTCTGGTATTGTGTTCCTCTTTCAAACTCAAGGAATGTTGTTCCAGAAAATTGTGCATTGCCAAAAGTAAAGTTTCTTGTAAATCCCTATTTTCAATTTTTAAGTAGGGGCAATTATTGCTTTTATCTGTGGTAAAATAAACATATTTAATCATCTGCTGAATATCATATGTACAGCCAGATTCCAGCAAAACATAGGCGATATTTTTTTGCTCCTCTGCTTCATTTTTCACCAGAAAATGAGCTAGTAATTCCACTAGACGCAGACGAATAAAGCGGTCAAAATGCTCTGTTTTACTCAACTGATTAAGACAATCTTGCCATTCATTACGCCATCCTTGAAACACTGGTGGGGGAACCAAGCCTTCAGGTAAATTGATAAGTGAAACAATTCTTTCTGTTGCTCGGACAAGGCGAGTTGATGGATTTAAATTATTTTCATCCCAGTCTGGTTTGTGCCATTCTTCTGGAGGTAAATCTGGCTCAGTTAGTAAAATTTTTCGGTAATGAATCTTCCAACTACTATATTTTTCTTTTCGCCAATCAAAATAATCACTGAAGTCTTGAGGATGCAGAAAACGCATTACTAAAGCAGCTTCTTGAATCGCAGGATATTCATGTTTCCCATCCTGATGATAACTGTAAACTTCCGGAATTAAATTGAGCCAGCGTCCAGAAGCTTTTTCTCCAATTGCATTGGTGTAAGCATCGGCAATCCAAGACATCAAAACTTCTGGGAATACAGATTTTAAGAATTCTTTCTCATCACCCAAAGCTATATGAGTTTTATCCCCATTATTATGAGTGCGGCGAATAATTTCTACAAAACTTTCTGGAGAAATTGACTCCAATCTTCCTGTACCCACCAGTTCTTGAATTTGTCGCCTACCGAATAGTACTAACCCAGTTAAAGGCATGGTTAGCTGTGTATTTTTTTGAGACTGTTCCTGGTCATTGTTATAACTTTTCAGAAATTTCCCATAGGTCTTATAAATAACATCTGAACCATGAACAATTAATTTACTAAATTCATCACGATGAGGATTATTAGATATTTGTAATAATCTGATTGAAATAGATACAGCAATAATTAAACTAATCAAATTTTCTGGCTTTTCAGCAGTAGGATAGCGACGCTTATCTTCATCTGTAATATAATAACGTCGTTTAATCCAAGGAGAACCAAACAGCCATTTATATTCATCGTCTAGAGGTAAATTTAATCGTTGTTGATTGACTGAAATAGATATTCTTTTTCCACGCAGTTTTCGCAAAGATTCGAGTTGTTCTTTCCAAGCTTCAGCCTGATTTTTATAACGTCGGCAGATTTCAATCGTTTCTGGTACTTCAGTTGGCGGTTGCCAAAACTTGCTTAACTCTTCAGCAACAGCGATCGCATCAAATTGGGCAGCAAGCTCCCAAAGAATGCTTTGCCAATATATGATGGGTAAATTTTTTTTCAAATATTGGTTTGCTTCAATCCCAATCCGACGCAGAGGAACATCAAATGCTTCTATATCTGACTGTTTTCTATTTTTTTGCTTTCTTTTTCTTATTAGCCAACGTAATTCAGTTAGTTCTAAAGATTCATTGATAATTTTTTGAACTGTTTTTTTACTATTTTGCTTGAGTTCGCTGAAAATTTTACCAAACCAAACTGAAGCATAAGTTTGTAGCAAATCTGGCTCAAATTCAAGGACAGAAAATGGAGCATTTATGATTAAAAATAAAAGCTCATCAGGTCTTTCCAAATCTATTAATTGGTAAATTTGAACAGCAAGCCGAAAAGCTAAACGTCCATACCGATAATCCAACAAGCTATCTTCAATCAGCGATTTAATTTTAGAAGTCTCTTTACCTATTTCTGCTGCCAAAGCATCTGCAAAATCGTCATGATGTTCTAGCTGGGTTGCCATAATAGCTAACATCAGCGTTTCTAACACAAATTCTTTTAAATCCAAATATGGAGTGCTGATTTTGCTGCTATCTTTTCTCGGAGTTGCTTGTATAGCTTCTATTAATGCTTGGATGATGAAGTTAACTTCTTTAGCATCTAGCACTGCATTGATTAAGGTTTGTAACTTTTCGTAAATTTGTTCCGGAAAGCTCTCAATTATATTGTTAAAATATGGTTTGATAGCTACTTCTTCTATAGCTATTGGTAAATCTATGCGGTTGAGTGACTTTAACACTTGTGGTATTGCATATACTTGCATCCAAATATCTGTGCGTTGCAACTCCTTATAAGCTAAGTAAAGGATTTGTCCATCACTTTCTGGGTTTTCTAGGGTTTCTAAAATCGACAAAAACGCTTTGATACTGGCAGGGCTAGCTTTAATACAGCAACAAAAATACCAATCAGTAAGCATCTCTAAGTCCTCTACTTAGCTGATGTAATTTATATTACTTATATAATATAACGTTTACAGGTCAGGATTTGCTCTTTTATTTCGCTGAGACTGTTGATTTCTTGCCATTCTTCCTGAGTACACAGTCCAAAAACTGCACGCTGTTCTTTGTCAAATGTTAACAATTCGCTAATGGATTTTAGGCTGGGAGGTTGAGCAGCCAGTATCCAAGCAAAAACTGGTCTATCCAGTCCATTGTTGTGAAAATATTCTAATAATGTCAGTAATTCAATGTCACATCCGGCGCGAACTGCAAGTACAATTTGTTCATCTGTGGCATTCTCTAAGAAATCTTCTGCTGTTTCTGCTGTTCTTTTCCCTAAGCAAAAACTACAGATATCGAAATATTTCTTGAGTAAACTTGGTTTCAGCTTTTGTTCAACTAAACTTTTAACTTTATGTCGATGATGGGAAAACTGTCGGAGAATTGCCCATGTTAAATCATTGATAGTTGTTTTTGGGCAGGCATTCAAGTCTTGTCCTGTTGGTATGCGTTCATCTTGGAGTTCGCTAGCTTCAACCCAACTATCCATAAGAATATCGGAAATGATATCTGTTTGGTTGCGCGCCAGTATTAAAGCTGCTATGCGTTCTTGGTGATTATTGCTAATCGCACCATTTCTGACATTTTCATCCAGTTTTTGTTCCTGACATTTCTGTATGTATACTTCTTTGAGAATCAGGGTTTGTATGGGAATATCTGAACAGTCTTGAGCTATTTGATTAGCGAGATTGACAAGAATTGGTTGCTGAATATCTGCAAAATTATTTTGAATATGAATAATAATAGCAACACGAGATGAATCAAAAATTTTATTGACTAAAGCACTACACCAAATTTGTAGAATATCAACCAATGTCTGGTTTAAGTCTTGAGCATTAATTTCTAAGATAATACCCAGAGTGATTGCATCAGGTATTCCTTGATCTTGTAAATATTTTAAATATTTTACTAATTGATTATTGGGTTCTAACAATAAGGCTTCATCCCATACTTGAGATAAGTTTTGAGGTATCCTATAATTAAATCTAGGAGCAATTCTGATCCACCAACGAATTGGTAGTTTTAGAGAAGATTGATTGTGATTGGCATTAAATAATAACCGCTCAACGGATATTAAATTTTCGTATATATAATCATTTTCTAAACCAAGAATAATACCGATATAATTACCACGTTCTAGCCCATATTTCGTCACTATATCTACAGGTAACCATTGATATATTGCCTGATTTTGATTCAGAAAAAATGCTGGTTTGGCACTAAGAGAAAAAGGCTGATTTAATCCTGCATCCGGTTCAGGTAAGGCATTATTACTTCTTTCAAGCTCCGCAGCTAAATCTACCAATTGCTGATGGCGTTCATCCCCCTCATCTATCTGCTCGCTTAACCGCTGTACAAATAGGACAAGGGCATTTTCCTTAGTGTCGCTGTGATGTTTTTCATGCAGGAAATAAATTAAATTATTCACCCTGCCGGTAAGGCTATCAGCTTCGAGTAAACTAGAACGCCAAGGAGCGAGGGACTCATAGGCGAAAATTGCCCTGAGATCGCGATCGCTCTCAAATTGTTCACATTGTAAAAGTACTTGACGTAATCGGTTGAGCAGTGGTTGGGGGATACCTGGCATATCTCCGTCTAAATGCCTGATAAGTATGTCAAATTATACAACAAAAATCTAGCCACAACATTTCGCGCTATATCAAAACAGCAATTCCATTGGCGATAAAGTTGTCCAAATCCTGGTTCTGCCAAAAGCCTTACAGCGATCGCATAACTCAACCAGTTAAACCAATATATTCCGGATCGCTTGTTTTGGACAGAGAATGGGAACAGTTAAAATAAATGGTAATTTTATATACTATTTAATTCATGAGTGATAAGCAACAAATGCTCGAAGTATATCTTCACGAGTACGAAAAACTAAAGGAAGAGCAAACACAGCGAATTGGTTTTCGCGATAATATGCTGTATGTGACCCTGGGTGTATTTGGTGGTATCCTTTCTTTTGCCTTATCTGGTAAAACCAACTACTACGCGCTCCTGGTTATTCCTTGGGTTTGTCTTATTCTTGGTTGGACTTATCTAGTCAATGACGAAAAAATCTCAGCGATCGGTAGATATATTCGCTACACTCTTGTCAATAAAATTAAAGAATTAACTGGTAATGCAGATATAGAATCTATTTTTGGTTGGGAAATAGCCCATAGAAGCGATACGCGTCGTCTTCGACGTAAGATAGAGCAATTAGTCATCGATGAGATTACTTTTGTTTTATCCGGTATAGTGGCATTGCTTGCTTTCTGGTTTTTAGCCGAGCAGCCGCCTTTAGCTGTTAATATTTTGTGCGTTGTGGAACTTGTTCTTTTGATCATCTTGGCTGTGGAGATTATCATTTACGCAGATTTAGGTGTTGGGCGGTAACTGCACAAAGTGGGTTCAATCAGTTATCGGGCGTTGCTGAATCAAGATATGAATTTGTCTCACGCAGAGGCGCAGAGGCGCAGAGAGAAAGAGTTTAAGACACCTAATTTTTAAATTTTATATTCCAATTCGGCAACGCCAATTATCGAGCATTTGCGGACTTGTTACTCATATTGCTCCCTTGTGTATATAAGCTATACCGTAGATGCTACTCACTCTATATCAGAACTTTACTAAATCTTTATAATTATTCTCCGGCTATTTACTCACGATACTGAAATTATTAGTTGTATTTTATACTTTAATAAAATGTCGGAAGACCCTATAATTACACTTTGGAAAATTCAATTAGGTGAAATTGCCGAACAATTAACCAGTAAAGAACAAGAATTAGAGAGGGTGGAAAAGCAGCTTTATGTATTACAACAAAAGAGGGACAATTTAAACAGAGAAATTTATATGTTACGCGATCAAGTTGAATCAATTGAGAACTATATAATATACGATTTGGGTAGCTAGAAAATACCTTTACACATATCTTGCACCTTCTCAATAAGGGTAAGGTGGGCAATAGGTGGGTTACAAAATAATAAGGGTTACAGGCGATGATTTTCGCAATAATCATGTGGTGCAAGATGTGAATTTACTTTAACACAGATGAGAAATTAGATTTTCTAGGCTCACTCTTACTTGTTGACCATCTTCGCCTATTTCTTCACATGCCATGATTCCAGCTATTTTAAGCACCTGTTGATATGCAGTTACGGGAAGATACACTGGAGAACCAGGTTTTTCAACTAGATTCTTGTTGCCACTTAAAATATAGTAATCAATTTTTTTCAAATAAATTTCTATCTCATTGCAAAAACCTTCAAAAGTCTTATCTGGTGGTAGTCCTGTTTCTAAAATCATTTCTTGAAGTCCCGATGATTTATCATCAAAGACGCGCTGAACTGCTGACTTTGCAATTTCTTTTCGTTTAGCTAACCAGTTTAATGCTGTTATCGTGTGTGGAGGTGCAACACTTTTGATTTGCTCCTCTAAAGCAGCACTCTCATTTTCTTGTTTTTTAATTTCTGCATTCAGCCTTTCGATATCATCTCGATACCTATTTTCTTGCTCTTGAAGCCTACTATCTTGCTCTCGAAGTTTGCTTATTTCTTCTGTGAGTCTGGTTTTCTCTTTTTGAGTTTCCTGAATTAGATTGTTAGTTCCGTTAATTTTTGCCAAAATTTCAAATGCAAACGCACTTGCATGACGTGCAGCAATTTCTTGCCAACCTGCTTTATCTGTTTTACTTTTGCCACTAATTAAATCAGAAATGCCACGAACAATTAGTGCTGATACTGGTTCATTGGCATGGGCTGCTTGAAGTACACCCCTTCCTTCCATCTCTACTGCTACAGCATCACCGTAATTTGACTGGAGAAATTTCACAAGACTGGAGCGTTTAGAGGCAATTACTTTCTCTCCAGCTGCAATGGGTGCAATTAGTACACTAGGTGCTGGGCTGGGAATATTAAGCTGTAGCCTTTGCAACCAATCCTCTTTCCTAGCTTCGGCTCTGGCTCGCTGTATTAGTTTATATGTTGACAAACCAACATCTGGTCTGGGTTCAAATGCTATCTTTACCTTACCTGATTCATAGCCATATACTTTTGTGGCAGCAACTACATCACCCAAGGAAACATCTTCATCTTTAATACCACCTGCTACCCCAACGAAAAGTATTACATTTGGTCTAAAGTGGTTAATTGCACGTTCAGCTTCCATTGCGGCTCCAGTATTACCAGCACCAATTTCCACAATTGCTACATCCCAAACCATGCCATTGGCAGCAAATTTACCTCTTTCATATACAGTCCCTTGGAGATGTAACTCTTCTCGTAGTTCTATTAAATGGGCACGGACAGCTTTATACTCAACAGGTATAGCAGTAAGAATCACTGCACAAGCTTGACTTTGTTCTCCTGGTTGTGATTTTGTAGTCTCTTGAGTAGAACTATCAACTTGAATATTAGCTCTGGGATTAATATTTTGTTGAGAACTTTTCGTTGTGCTTCTACCAGTAATAGCTCTTTCAAGTTCATCGGCTAAATCTGCTAACTGCTGATGACGTTCATCTGCTTCATCTATCTGCTCACTTAACCGCCGTACAAATAGGACAAGGGCGTTTTCCTTGGTGTCGCTGCGATGTTTTTTACGCAGGAAATCAATTAAATTATTCACCCTGCTGGTAAGGCTATCAGCTTGGGGTAAAGTAGAACGCCAAGAATGGAGTGACTCATAGGCGAAAATTGCCCTGAGATCGCGATCGCTCTCGAATTGCTCGCACTGTAACAGGGTTTGCCGCAATTGGTTGAGCAGCTGTAGTGGAATACCAGCCATATCTCCGTCTAAATGCCTGATCAATCCATTAAATTATACACAGAAAATCTAGTTGTAATCTTTCGCGCCCACACAAACACCTTACTTCAGTCCCGACAACTTCCAATCACGCACAATCTTAGTAATTGCATCACGGGTAGCCTCTGCTCCAAAGCCCCAAGCTAGCAAGCTAAAATAATCACTCCAGCTATTAGCACCAAACATAGGTTGGGTAGCATTTGTCCATTTTTGAACAATGCTACCCCTAACGCTGAAACCTTTGTGTGCCAAAAAGCTAGGGTTTTGCCCTGTAAGGATAACCAAGTTCTTAATTTTGGATAAAGTCGAGCTAAGAGCGTAGCTGTGCCATCATAGCAGCAGGGTTCCAGTAAGCACGGGTAGTTTGGATCTTACCAGCATCATTGATTTCAAATACGGTAATCCCTTCAAATGTTACAGACTTGCCAGTTTTGCTGAATCCTTGCATTGTCCATTTCACAGCAGCTTCATTACCACCAATAAATATATGTTCGGTGGTGGGTTCTAGCTTTTCGTAGGTGGCTTGCAAAAGTCCGATAAACTCTCGAAATCCCTCATGGATTTTTGTGGGAGGTTCACCCACAGGATCGTAGCTGAGAGCGTCTGGGGCAAAGTTTTCTACCCACCCCTCTGGATTCATGGCAGACATATTAGTAAAATATGATGCAATAATGTTAGCGATCGCTTCTTCTGTCATACAATTTTGGATTTTAGATTTTGGATTATTCTAGGTATCGGTTCTGCTGTAGGTCTATTCATCTATCGATATAAATAAAACACAAAACCTTTAGCTCAACTAGCCCAAATATCCGCCTAGGAATAAATTCCCACCGCGAGTACACAAAGTCTGATAAATCAGACTGGGTAAGGCCTGCAGTGCGTTTTAACGTACTTTGTTTATTAGCCTCAGAATTCATTCTGAGGCGGTATGGATAGGAGTGCAAGTTATCAGTAAAAACCAATTTGTGGACAAATCAAGGGTTAGACCCACTATTCGCCAGCAGCATCCTTAATAAGGAGAGGGAAAGATTTTTACACAGTAAAAAGCGAGGGTAAGGTTAAATTATAGATTTATTTGCATATTATTTAATTTACCTCCCTAACTGTCAACTATCAGATGTCAACCGTCAACTAAATCTGTTAACAATAGATTTTATTTTTGTTTTCAACCCACGATCTATCTTATTACCTAATAGCTTATTTGCTGCTTTGATATACTTTTGCTGTTGTTGTTGTTGTTCCCAACGGTCAAATTGTGGATGGTAGACTTCGTTGAAAAAGCGTTGATGTTCGGGAGTAAGTCCCTCGATTACCTCTGGAGCAAAGGTTGGTTTGTGATGGCGGACATTAATATGGTTGTAAGCACAGAAAATGGCAACGCGGGGGTTATTTGGATTCTGCCAGAAGTCTGCGGAATGACGTACAGCCTCGGAGAACACCACTAGGGAGCCGGGAGGACAACTATAACTCTCCCAAATTCCTGAATCCTTGCTATCAAGGCTAGGTACGGAGCCATTACGAATGTTGTAATTAGCTTTATGGCTACCGGGGACGAAACAAGTTCCTCCTTTCCCTTCCAGGACTTCCTCCAATTCCCAAACGACCCTAGTCATACCAGCATAAATACGTCCATCGTGGAAATTGTATGCATAGTTGGGGTTAGTAGTGCGTCCACCTGCATGGGGACTCCATTCACCTTCACCTTGCTGACGATAACTGAGGAAGGTACTTTCTAAGCGGATTTTGTCTACATTACTATCAATTACATCCTGCAACACATCCATGACTTCTGGATGATCGATTAGCCTTTCAAAAGCACCCCCTGGTAAAGAACGCTGGTGGGGAGGTAGGGACTCTGGTTCATTCTTTTGGCGCAGGACAAATTCTTTTAGTTCCTTAACTTCACTTGCTGAAAGGACAGCAGGCTTGATAATATAACCTTTGAGATCAAAAACAATGCGATCGCGTTGGTTCACTTCACACTCTCTCCCTAGAAAAACAGTTACTTGAGATGGGTATCTCTATACTACAAAAACATCTATGGATTTTCACTGAGATTTTTTGGGTGTAAAGATGAGATAGGTTCCTCCCAAGCCTTCAACAATGGTACGAGTATTGGCTGTCATCATTTTCTGGTAAGTATCAGCCTCGGTTCCTGGGGTGCTGAGTGCATCGCTGTATAATTTTCTGGCAGCAATTTTTACCCCTGCTTGTTGAGCAACGGTATTAATTGATTGAGATTCAATGGTAGCTTCGGGGAAAATTGTTGGTACTTTAGCTTTTTTCAGACCTTTAACTAGTGCTTGCAACCGTCCAGAGGAAGGTTTTGTAGCGGTAGTAATGTTATTCACAGAACCCGATACTGAAAAACCATAAGCTTTAGCATAATAAGCCATAGAATTGTGGGCAGTAATTAACTGACGCTGTCCTTCAGGTATACTAGCAATTCGTAATTTAATCCATTGCTCTACTTGAGCTAATTCTGTTTTTAATGCTGTAGTATTTGTTTTATATAAATTTGCATTTTTGGGAAATACTTGACCCAAGAAACTATTAATTACATCTGCCATTTTCATGCCATTTTTAATATCATGCCAAACGTGGGGGTCGGCTTGTTTTTGGCGATTGACCCTTACATATAATGGTTTTTTTACCGCAAATTGGGCAACTGCTACTTTAGGGGCACGATTTTGAGTGGATTTAATTGCTTTGATCAGATTTGGTTCTAAGTTATAGCCATTATAAAGAATTAATTTAGCTTGATTAATGGCTTGTTGATCTGTAGTTTTGACTTGATAAATATGAGGATCGGTATTAGGTGGTATTAAGCAAGTCAGATTAATTGTTTGACCAGCAATTTTATCGGCTAAGTCACAAATAATACTAGTAGTTGCAACTACTTGGGGTAAACTATTCTTGGCTGGTGAAGTGTTAGTTGTGGTGACAGAAACAAAACCAGATGGATTGCGAATATTATTACAGCCTAGTAATCCCCAGCTAAGGATAAATAGGGTCAGATATAAGCTGTGAGTTAAACGTAATTTCTTTGACATAAAGTTGAAAAATGAGTAGGGAATAGAAAATATATTGTCCCTACCAATATTAATAATTAGTTTTATATAGGAATCCGGTTTGATTTATGAAATAATTCGTAACGATAGGGAATAGGGAACTCTTAACAGGGAACAGAAAGTGTACGCTCGTTTTTTCAAAAATCAAATATGAGTCCTAATATAGGATTAGTTCTCAAGTGATAGCATATTGAATGACTGCAAACGGCAAAATATCAACCATCCTCTTTTGTCCCTTGCCTGCTGCCTTCTATCCTTTGCTATAACAGACTGGCAAGTGGTAGTTTCCCTTGCATCTGTAATTGTGCTTGAACGCAATTAGAGCAATTACAACCTACTCCATCGAGAAGGGGGTGAGACTTGTGAGAGAAACTGGGGATAATCCCATCAACAATCCCTGGGTTGGATACTAAGGTAATTTGTTGGCGAGCATCGTATGTCAACTTCAGGCTTGCAGCTTGGGCTGGATTGGTAAATAGCAACAGGTAAGTCAATGCTAAGGGTAATGCCAGAAAAATGAGTTTGATAATTTTCATTATTGGTAAAAACTCTATTGCAGTTCAGGATAGCTAATTATTACAGATTAGTCACCAGTAACAATAGTTCCCTGTGTTTGGGGAACTTGGGATAGATTGCCGTTAGTTACAGGTGATATTCAGGATATTATTTATAATGCGATCGCTCAACAATGCCGAGAGTTAAAATGTATATTAATTGCTATTGGTGGGGTTGCGGATCATGTACATATTCTTGCAGGTTATCCGCCTAGTTTAACAGTATCTGAATTAATTGGAAAAGCTAAAGGTAGTTCTTCTCATTTGATTACCCATGAAGTTAAACCTGATAGCTTTTTTAAATGGCAAGGTGGTTATGGTGCATTTACTGTTATTCATCACCATGTTGACCAAGTAGCTAATTATATTAGAATTGAGCCACTCCCAGGTTTATAAAACCTGGGATTCAGGCATAGATTCTAGCTTTTCGACCTTACTGTCTATCTGGCTAGAAGAGACTGACTTGTGGGATAACTGCTCTGAGGACCAATGACTGTTCTTGATTTCGGACGTGCCTAGTTTGCTCGCAGTTTGTTGATATTGCTTCCATGCATCCACAAGGATCGGCTCCGACCCCGGATACTCATTTTGAGCATCCAACAATGAAAGCGAATCGTCATTAACGTGTCTACTGAGATAGGCACTGAACAAGTCCCTATGCATCCTGAAACCTGTTACATCCTCATGAACTCTCTGAGATAGCTTTTTCTTAATGCGAGTACCATCCAGGTGAGTTTGGGACAGTGCTGTTTTCTTAGTAGAAAAACGAATGAACTTCCCGCCAGTTTTTTCAACTTTGCGTTTGAGTTCAGATTGGAAAAAACCTGGTGACTTAGCAGAAATTGCTTTACCATATATCTTCTGCCAGCCTCTAACCGATACTGCTTCGGTTTTTATTATATTGCCGTGACGACGAATCTCGTTTACCAAACCTCGGTTTTGAGATTTAGCATAACTTGATTTTCTGCGTTCTAGTTCAGCTTTTTTAGCTTGTATCCGGCAATAGTTTCTTGTTTTTATCCATTGTCTTTTACCTTGCTTGGTTTTACCTTTCTTTTTGACTATTTTATTCCCTACCTTACCTTCAAAATCTGGCTGATAATTGTCTGGGTTATGCATACGTTGTGAACGCTGCATTTTACGTTGCAGTGCTTTGATCTGTTTCTCGTAAGTAGGAACCTTTTCTGCCAAAGGTAGTAATCCTGCTTTGTTATTTCCTACAAAAGCAACATTTGAGATATTCAAATCCAAGCCAACTACGCCTTCACCTAGATAATTGGATTCCTTTTGATAAGGTAAACCTTCGTTGATTAACTGTAGGTACCAGCGACGCTTGCCATTCAGATTCCTCCACAAAACCCGGCAGTATTTTACAGGTGAAACCAGCCCATGAGCGATTCCTGGATTGAGTAAATCTATGATTGGTTCTAGCTCTAAGCCATTCCAAACCACTAAAGATTTAGCACATTTTATTTTGTTGCGAACATCTTTAGCCTTACCTATTTTATTCGGACGCTTGTGTTCAACAGTTCGCCATTTAATCCCAGTAGTATTTGATTGACCTTCAATTGAGCGGTATCTGGAAGGTACTTTAAATCTTACCTTTTTAGCTTGACCTAATTGCAGTTTTTTAACAGTTTTAAATGCCCTAGTACCAATCGTTTGTTTTTCATGTGCGCCTAATTTATCTGATATCCACTTAGACCTGTTAGCAGTTAAAGTAGCAAAGGTCTTCATGTCATAATCGGTAAATCTATTTTCTTTGTCGGCTTGCTGATACAGAGCTACTTGTTGTTTTTTATCTTTGGTTTCTTTAGCTTTTTTGTATGGTTCCGAGGCGAGCAGCTGACGTAAGCGAATTAAAGCTTCACCAAGACAACAGTTATATAACTGTCTTGCGACTTGTAGACGAGTTAACAATTCTTTTTCCTGCTTACTGCTGACTTTTAGCGGTAATTCAGTTACAAAACTAGGTGTTTTGCTCTTAGCCACTTGACCGACCTCTTAAATGGGCTAGAATCATTATAACCGTTAATCGATAAACCGTCAATGAGTTTTAAGAGAAATTCTAAAGGTCATTTTGTAAAGGGCAATTCCGAAGGTTATACTTCCAGTCGAAGAGAAACAATCAAAGGCAAGTTAACTATTATGATTAATGAAGACGATTTAACAGCATTAAAAAAAATTCCCGACTGGCGAGAATATGTTAGAGAATCTATAAAATTAATAATTAAAGACCACGGCGACTAAAGTCGCTTTACGTCAAACTAACCCAGGTTTCAAAACACTGGGTTTGCGTTCTCCTGGAGTTTCTTATCAGGTTCAACATCACAGTCAAAAAATGCTGGTTAATGAGTGGGAGATGTAAATGAAGTGACGTAATTAATTCATAACTTTATACCAAGGCATAAATAAACCGCCAGTTTTTTAGTTATTGGGTAAACCAAAAGTCTTTCTGAGAGGGAGAAACGCCCGCCCACGGTTGTTGCCAAGAGTGGCAGTTCATTTATGCCTTGGTGTACTAGCTACTAGGGCTATTTTTTACTTAATGTAATCCATAGACCAGAGAATTCGTATTCTTCAGCATCTTTGGTTTTTATATTGGTGTTTTTATCAATTTCAAATTTCTCCTTCTCAGGCTTATCATATCGTGGATCGTATAAAAATTGTTCACTATCGAGGGCAATCCAATGTGCAAAATCGTCATTTGGTTCGTTAACACAGATGAGTTGTACTGAATTGTTGTCAGGAGCTGTATAAATGTTTAGTTTGTCATTTAAAGTTACCCCATTCATATTTTCTACTAGCTTTTCCTCGTCTGAGTAGATTGGAAGTTGCTTAATCTTACAGTTGTCCAATATGTTAACTTTTACATCCATACCAATTTTTGAAGCAACTAACGCCAGACCCGAAACCGAATTCTTATTGTTTTTATCTGGTGTGTTGGTATACTCGTATGCGTTTTGCTGGGGGGTTTTAAAATTACCAGTCACTGTATACATTTGTTTTGCCAAATCCACAGGATTACCTTGCATGTTTAACTCTGTGCTTACTTTTTTATTCCCAGGCTCGTACTGAATTTTAATCACTTGGTTTACGCCTTTTTGACCGATTAATTCCATTCCAGAAGCTATTGCTGCTATGCAAAATGCACCGCAAGCATCCCCAGTATTATCCTGCGTTTCACCTAATGCTTTGATTTTAACCATGAGATTCTCCTTTTGAAAATATTTGACTTTCTTTGACTTTCAATACTCATATCTTGCACCATATGACTATTAGTTAGTGAGAAGGTGCAAGATTTTAGAATATATTGTTTCACATCTTGCACCAATAAAAAATAAAAAATGATATATTTTTATTACTAAGTATTAAGAACAAACGCTTAATTTAGCGCTAAAAGCCAAGTAAAATAATGTAGCAAACCCCCACCCAGGAGAACCCAGGTAGGGGATAAAATAACACCCTATTTTTCCTAATGCACTAACTCAATCGCCCGCTTCGTCAAAGCTTCCGCAGTCAACCCATTAAATGCCATCAATTCACCCGCACTAGAGGTAGTTTCCCCCCGCTTCCAAGCAAAAACATCCCTTCTAGAATTACTCCTTAACATAATCGGTTCTAACATCCCTGCTGCTCCACCAGTAACACCAATTAAGGCATCACCAGCAAACAGTTCAGCGAATTTCTCATCACTAATAAAATCACCATCGGGTTCGGAACAAGTATTCCAAGCAGTATCATCAGGACGATATAAACGTCGGGGATTAATGACAGAAACTATCTTCACTCCAATGCCTTCGGTTTCCAAGAAAGCAGCCGCTTCAAACACAGGAAATAATGTCATATCTCCCACAACGGCAAATACAACTTGCTTTCCACCTGCAACTTCTTGTAATACTATCCCCCCATCTTCTAAGCCTTGTCTAGTCATCTCAAAAGTGGTACGAATGGGCAGGGGAGATTTACTGGCAGTAATCACAATTCCCTTATTTCTGGTAGTTAAAGCCCAGTCATAACAGACTTGAATACTGTTAGCATCGGGGGGAAACAGTGGAAACACATTGCCATTCCGCATCATCGCCGCAAAGTAAGCTTCAATTTCCGGACGTTGGTGTGTCCAACCGTTGCGCCCTTGCTCTAATGCCCCGGCAGTATATAAAGTAATGGTAGAAGGGGTAGGACGGCGTAATTCTGCCATTGCTTGGGTGACGGTTTGCCAAATTGGTAATCCATTGATGGCAAAAGATTCGTAGGAACACCACAAGCTTCTGGCACCCATCAAAGATAAACCTGCGGCTAATCCTGCACAAGCATCTTCACTCAATGGTTCGTAAACCTGTCCATTTGGTGCTTGGTGATATAAATCATCTGTGGTGGGGTGAATAATTTTCAATGCTTGGTTGATATTATTAATCCCCGATGCCGCATTACCATCAGCATTGGTAACTACGAAATTTTGATCAACCTCTCCCACTTTTGCCACTAAATTTCCCATGGCTGTGGTGGAAACCTTGGGTTCTCCCCCTGGGGAATATTCTTCCAGAGGTAATTCACCCAATTCTGGCAAATGTAATTCAAATTCTGTCACCACCGTCTTCGCTGCGGCACCACCCCCTGCACGTTCGCAATTTGTCCGTACTAATTGCCAAGCTTCCACAGGTAAAGCCCGTTGTTTGAGAGAATCAATAATGTGGGGGGCATTGAGGGTATCTTTGGGATAGAGATTGTGTGATTTAGCACCCCTAGCGTGAACCCCTGCACCTTTGAGTTGTTTGATAATAAAGACGGTAAGTTTACCATCAAGGGCTGAACGGGCTGCTCTATCTACACCTTCCAATACCGCTCTGGTGAATTCCAACCGTTTCTCAAAAGAGAAAGCAGTACTATCTACGTAATCTCCCGGTTGGTCTTGGTCATCAAAATCCTTGGCATTTACTAACACCACCTCTTCAAAACCATTGCCTTGCCAATATGCAATCATCTCTTCATTGGTTTTGAGAGAAACCATACTGTGGTGTTCCTGGCTGTAACCATTCCACACCAACACGGGTAAGAAATTCGTAGCGTGGGGGTAGGCGGTATGGAAATGTGCCATGCCACTCATGATGTAGGGTTCGCCCAAACCACCATCACCCAGGGTGAAGGGGAACAGCTTATCCTTATGCAACAACGCCGCCGCCATCGCAAAGTGTTGTCCTTGTCCCAGGGGACCCGCCGGTGCGAGAATACCAGGGATAAATCCCGAAAGGTGTCCTAATAATCCATGACGTTCCCGGAAGCGATCGCGCAATTGTTGTACTGTATAAATATCCATGTCTTCTAGGGAGCGATCCAAAAACATGGCACTATAGAATCCAGGGGCGTGGTGTCCCACTTCCGTAATAATATTTTTGTAACCCAGCATAACTAAAGCTGCGTAAGCCTCTGCTTGGCTGGCAAATCCCCCTGGGTGTCCCGATGCCTTACTACCAGTAACTTGTAAAGTGAGGTAGCGCAGAGCATCAGCTGCGAGCAAAGTCTGGTATACTGCGGTGGGATCTGTAGATGATGCGATCGCACCTGTTGCTGAATCTATGGCAGCTGTAGCCCCATATTTGTCAAAATCTGGTAGAGCTTCCCCAAAATATTGAATCCCTTCACAAAAATTTGGAATTGCGGAAGTTGCCTGTGGCGTTACTGCTGTCATGCTGGATACCTTTGTCAGTTATCAGTTATCAGTTGTCAGTTGTCAGTTGTCAGCTCACCGATATATAGGACTGTGTTTGAAGGTGTGGACAGATTAATAATCTAAAATTCGGGCATAGTGATGTTTTTTCCTGACTTCTGATTTCTGCCTTCTGCCTTCTGCCTATAAATGCCGTTTTAATTTAACAAAGATTTTACAACTTCACGGTTGTGAAGATTAATTACAATTCACCATCATCAACATAATTAGCTTAAATGGTACTTCAAGAAAATTAATGCTTGGTATAGGTTTTCGGTGGCACAACAGAATCAATGCTGGGAGTTGGCAGGGGTACAGGGGTAAAAAATCTCACGCAGAGGCGCTCCAGGCGCAGAGAGATGTCTTGCACCTTCTCAATCAAGGTAAGGTGAGTTACTAGTTCACAAAAAGCGTAATACATATGTAGGGGCGCAATGCTTGCGCCCTAGATTATTTAATGTCTCAGTTCGAGTTAAGGAAGTTTATTCAAAGTTGATTGGCAGAAATGACGCAGGCAAGTTGACAGTTGCCAGAATCAAGCAACAGTGTAATAAAAGTTTCAACTTATCCCAAACTCAGGTTAAATAAGTCCTTGAATGGGAACCAAGTCAAGGTGGGTGCAAGCAATATTCATAATCAGGGCACGGCGTGTGTAATCTTTTTGGCAAACCGGTGATGTTATCGATGCCGTGCCCCTACGGGATGCTGCTGGCGAATAGTGGTTCTGACCCCTCACTAGAACGATTTAATAGGGCTTTTAAGGCATCAATAGGAGTGCAATCGCAGTCCTCAAAACCTTATTTTTAGTTCAGGTAGGGATTGTTACCCCTGATTCGCCATTGGTATCCTACGGGGGATGTATTGGAGAATTCAGATTTTGTGCGATACGCGGAGCGATAAGCCGGAGGCTTTACGCTCCCTCCTTGGGTGGTTTCCTTGAGGGATTAATATTCATGGTAGGGGCACGGCATCGACTATCTTGACTAGATGTGACTGACTGAATATTGCCGTGCCCAACAACCCATTATTTTCCCCAAGCGTGTTGACTGCAAGGCGATTGCTTGTTCTGGTTACCAGGCTGAGCCTGGTAACTAGGGGAAAGGAGGCTCTGCCTCCTGATTATCGCAACTAGTGCAAGTCATCCGTTGCTACCAAATTCCACAGCGCATCAATACCACTGCCTACATATTCCCTATCTTGGTGCTGGGAAATCCATTCGACAACAGCAGTAGTAATATCGCTACAGTTTTTACCCAACTTGCCCAAGGCATTAACAGTCCCCCAACGCACATCAGAATCCTCATTCTTTAGTAGTTCTAACAGTACCTCTACTACCTGAGGTGTGCCATTTCCCAAATTGCCCAAGGCATGAGCAGCACCCCAACGCACGTGAGAATCTTCATTCTTTAGTAGTTCTAACAGTACCTCTACTACCTGGGGTGTGCCATTTCCCAAATTGCCCAAGACATGAGCAGCACCCCAACGCACATGAGAATCTTCATCCTTTAGTTGTTCTAACAGTCCCTCTACTATCTGAGGTGTGCCATTTCCCAAATTGCCCAAGGCATAAGCAGCACTTAAACGCACAAGAGAATCCTCATCCTTTAGTAGTTCTAAGAGTGCCTCTACTACCTGGGGCGTACCATTTCCCAAATTGCCCAAGGTATGAACAGTAATCCAACGCACATCAGAATTCTCATCCTTTAGTTGTTTTAACAGCACCTCTACTACCTGGGGTGTGCCATTTCCCAAATTGCCCAAGGTATTAGCAGCACCCCAACGCACTAAAGAATCCTCATTTTTTAGTAGTTCTAACAGTACCTCTACTACCTGGGGTGTACCATTTCCTAACTTTCCCAAGATATTAGCAGCACCCCAACGCATACGAGAATCCTCATTTTTTAGTAGTTCTAACAGTACCTCTACTACCTGGGGTGTGCCATTTCCCAAATTGTCCAATGCATAAACAGCACCCCAACGCATACGAGAATCCTCATTCTTTAGTAGTTCTAACAGTACCTCTACTACCTGGGGTGTGCCATTTCCCAAATTGCCCAAGACACTAAAAGCATTCCAACGCACTTCAAAATCCTCATTCTTTAGTAGTTCTAACAGTGCCTCTATTACCTGGGGTGTGCCATTTCCCAAATTTCTCAAGGCATGAGCAGCATTCTCACGCACATCAGAATCCTCATCACCAAGCCGTGCTAAAAGTGTTTTTGTTACTTCCTCTTTTTCTCCCAAAGCCACACGATATTCCTCTAACCGTACTTGCTCAATCCTTTCCCTCGAATCTTTCAAAAGTTGCAGTGCTTCAGCTTCAAACCTACTTTCATCCAAACTGCAAATACTGTTAAAAACCTGCACGCGGATTTTTTCACCAACCTGCTCAACATCACTAATTTCCAAACCGACTAATTGCTGCAAAATATCCGTCACCAAAACATCATTAGCAACTTCTAAATCTTCCGCCAAACAGCTAGCTGCAAAAAACAGATTCCGGTGCAGCCATTGTTCATAAGGTGTAGATTGCTCCAAAATATGCTTAATAGCTTTAGTCGCTTTTCTCGGCTTTTGCTGGGCAATTAACAGCAGCAACACCTCTCGCCAATGGGCATCACAAAGATACTTTTCAATATGCTCCAACACCACCTCAAATTCTTCATCTTCCTGACGGTAGCGGATATCCTCTGCTGCTAAATATTCCTGAAACGTCTTATGCACAAAAGCATAACAGTCTTGCCCTTGTTCATTTAACAAACCTGTCCGTTCTCGAATATGTTCTACAACCCTTTGTGCTTCCGATTTAGCTTGATGTCGCTGTAGGCGTTTTTGTTCAGCAATAAACTTGCTTAATTGCTTAATCAATTCATCTTTATCAATCAGTGTCCCTCCTTCTTTATCTCCCGTACTTCCCTGGGTATGAATCCAGTAAGCAAGCTGTTGCATTAAGCGGGGAATATCATCCCGATTCAGATATTCAAAAGGCAATTTATAATTCAGTTCTTTGCCTGCATCCCAATTAGTTAATAGGGTATTCATCGCCCGTTCGTAAAGTTTGTAGCGTTGTCTGGGAAGATGCGCCTCATAACGATGAATTAGGGCAATAATTGTTAACAGCAGGGGGTTACGGGCTAATTCTTGGATGCGGTTTTGTTCTGCTAAAGCTTTCTGCAAACTTTCTTGCCTTCTTGTGGCTTCCATGGGATCTTGAAAGCGGCTTTCATACCATTTTTCAGTAAATTCCTTAATTTTGTCATCGTCAAATAACTGTAACTGATAGTGGGGAAACTCGTCTGTGCGGAAAAAGTCCCGGCGATACCCCGCTGGGCGAGAGGTAATTATGGTTCTATTGGATGGAAACTGCTTTAAAAAATTCTCAATTCGCTGAACAATTTCATATCGTCTCCCAGGGTTTGCTACCTCATCCAAACCATCCAGTAAAATTAAGACTTTGCCATCTTCTAGCCAATATTCAAAGAATTCTGGTGGTATCTGTTTTACCTGTAAATTACTAATCGCAAACTGGCGGATAAATTCTAAAATACTCAGACTATCTGCATATCTGACTAAATCCCGAATTCTAATTACAACTGGTAAGAAATTGTCTTCAGTCTGGAAATTTGCCCTTGCCTGGATTTGATTCTGAGCTAATGTGACAGCAAAATAACTCATCAAAGTTGTTTTACCCGAACCTGGTGCGCCCAGCAAAACGAATTTATGAGACTTACTTTCAGTCAATAATTCTTGTGCGGAAAACTTTCTCCCTGTACCTTCTCCTAACCTTCTCAGTTGCCGTTGTGCTTGTAATAATTCTGCTTGACGTTGATTAATATTTTGGGAGTTTGCACCTGATTCTAAAAATCCTAAATCCTGTAGATAATTTGTCGATGTCATCTCCACAACATCAGGCATGACAAATATTTGTGGCAGATTAATTCCTGTCTTATCTGTTTCCTGTCCTTCTACAGCTATGCCAGCAAATTTAACATCATCAAAGTAATAAGATATTTGTTGGAGATAATCTACTTGGGCAATTTTAATATTTAAATAGGCGGTAGTTTTGACAAAATAAGTCTCTATAAATTGTTTTAGCCAATTATCAATGCTGTTTTCGCTTAATTGCCATTGAGGATTCTCTGCTTTTATCCTGTGCCAAATTTCAATTAATAAATCTAAGTTGGGACTTGTTTTCTCTTGCAGGGGTTTTTGTAATTCTGACAGCACCGATGCATTTTGGAAAAACCCGGTTAAAATATCTCGTTGTTGCTTGTCATCACAGTGAAAAAACAATTGTTGTTCGTAGGGCTGCTTTTCATCCCATTCACGAGCAGCCATAATCCCAGCTTTTAAAGCTTTCTCAAAATCGTCAGGATGGAAAGCACTGTTAATTTTAGCAATTAGTGGTTTTGCGACTGGAATTACTGCCTTGACTATAGCGCCGATAGTCCCTAATTCTAAAGGCATATTTATGTAAGCTGGGTTTTACAGTGTATTCTATCTTATACCAATTCAAATAATGTTTGCGACACATACATTCTTCGTCAGGGCACGGCGTATGCAATCTTTTGGTGTATAAAATTATCACTCTGATGCCGTGCCCCTACGTTAGGGCAAGGCGTATACACATATCTTGCACCTTCTCAATAAGCGTAAGGTGGGCACTGCCCACCTTACCAAATATTAGTGGTTTCAGCCTCTAATTTGATCAATAATCCTGTGGTGCAAGATGTGAATATACAATCTTTTAGTGTATAAAATTATCATTCTGATGCCGTGCCCCTACCCATCTGTCGCATTCTTTTTTTAAATAGTATTACTTGTATAAAAATGCCTGCATAAGCACTACGTTCCTCAACCTAACCTACACCTTCCCCCTTTCACTCCGGGCGGGGAAACTCCGCCCCTACTCCTTCACTCCTTCACTCCCTCACTCCCTCACTCCGGGCGGGGAAACCCCGCCCCTACCCTACCCACTGATTTTGGGCAAAACGGAGGGAGAAAGCAACTAGTAAAATTGTGAAGAAAAAGAGGGTTTGATATGCCCAACGCAGATTTTGAGATAGCAGTAAACCCAAAGCAACACTCAAAGAAACAATTCCATAGGTGAGGCGACTTAAAGAAATTGTTCCTCCAGAAGCTAATAATAAACCAATTGCTAGACAACCATAAATGAAATTTGCTGGAGTCAACTTATGACGTAAGTGCCATAACAAGTAAGCACCACCCAAAATGGTAGCGGTGTTAATTAAAGGATCGCCTGCCACTATCCAAAATAGTAATATTAATGCACCAAAGCTATAGTCCAGTTTGGCAGCACCCAAGCCCTTGCGAAAATACCACAAACAATAACCGATCGCAATTATAATCATAAACAAAATCGGTGGTAAAGGATCTTTAATACCACCATGTTTCCAATTCACAGAGCCGATGGTAATTTGCATCAACATTTTCCACCAACCTTGCCAATCAAAACCAAAGGAAGAACGCCATCCTTTTTGAGCGTTAATGAATGCTAGGGGATCGCCAAATTTGACAGCGCAAAATATACTAAATAAAATCAATCCCCCAGCGGTAGCCAGAGCAGCCACATAAGCAATGGGAGGGCGGCGTTGTTTCCAAGATGCCATCGCTAATGCCGGAATCAGTACCATACCTGTAGGGCGGGTTGCCGTGGCTAAAGCACCACACAAAGCTGTCCAACCGTAACGTCGGCTATCAAAGGCATATAAAGTAGCGGTACTGAGGAATAGATACAATCCCTCGGTATAAATTACTGCTGTAAATATAGATGATGGAAACCAAGCCATGACTATGGTTGCCCACCTGGCACCGCTTTGGTTGTGTTGTTGCTTTACCCAAAAATAAATACAGTATAGTGCTGCTAAAAATGCCACATTACTAACCACTGTACCTGCCACTTCAAAAGGCAAACCCAAGCTCATCAGTCCCCGGATAATTAGAGGAAAGAGAGGAAAAAAGGCTATATTATGTCCCTTGCCGTCATTGGCATATTCATATCCAGAAGTGGCGATGGAGCGATAGCTGGCACTATCCCAAGCTGCAAATACCCCCCAGTCAACTGTGGGAGAAACACCTCCTGGTGGTGCTGGTAAGTTGGGTGCAATAGCCAACATGGCAATCCAGATTAATAGTCGGCTACATAGCCATATAATTGCCGGAAACAGCAAGTCATTGGTGAGTAAACTTTTTTGGCGTTGCATAATTGAAGTATGAATTAGCCTCACGCAAAGACGAGCCAGTGCGTTGGGCGGTAAGCCACTGCGGTGGACGGGTTCCCCGGCATAAAGGAGGCAGTGCGGTGGACGGGTTCCCCGGCATAAAGGAGGCAGTGCGGTGGACGGGTTCCCCGGCATAAAGGAGGCAGTGCGGTGGACGGGTTCCCCGGCATAAAGCAACTGCCGTCAACTGCCGTCAACTGCCGTCAACAGCCGTCAAGTGGCGCAACCCAAAGGGCTCCGCCGACTTGAAGCAACTGGCGTGCAAAGGCGCAAAGAATCGTTGTTTAATCTTATCGAAAATGTAAATTCATACTCTGATTCAGCAACGCCACTTTTTTTGGCATTTTCTCCTTTAGCCATCAGCACTTTTCCATCTCATTCCCACACCTCTATAATCAACAGACACCATACCATAAGCAGGGGAGTGAGGGAGTGTAGACGCGGTAGCGGCTTCTCGCAGAGTAGGAGTGAGGGAGTGATGGTGTAGGGGCGCAAGGCTTGCGCCCTAGAGTGATGGAGGGAAGGAGTAGGGGCGGGGTTTCCCCGCCCGGAGTGATGGAGTCTAGTAAGTTTTCGTTAACTAACCTTTTTCTGTTAATTTTTTCCCTGACTTGAATATAAGAAGTTTATTGAAAACTCCAAGTTTTCCCGGAAACAAAAAATTTCGATCGCCTACTATTTTAATCAATGAAGATAAACCGTCAGTTTTCCCCAGTAGCTATTTCATTGGGCATTTTGATGTCCTTGGCATTATTAATACGTGTTATTTTTGCTTTTACCTTTCCAAATGTTTTGTGGCCGGATGAAATATTTCAGACATTAGAACCAGCGCACCGTCTAACTTTTGGTCATGGAATCATTCCTTGGGAATTTCGAGATGGTATTCGCTCCTGGGTATTTCCAGCAGTGCTTGCTAGTATCATGGGCATCACTAGCTGCATGGGGGATGGCTCTCATGGATATTTAGCTGGCGTGAAAATTTTTTTGTGTTTGATTTCCCTAATTCCTGTGGTGGTTGCCTTTTTTTGGGGAAAACGCGTGGATGGACTAATTGCTGGTGCCATTGCTGGGGCTGTTTGCAGTGTTTGGTTTGAGTTAATTTACTTTGCTCCCAAAGCTTTTAATGAGGTGGTAGCAGCACATTTACTCTTACCGGGAGTATATCTTGGCACCTATATTCAAGATTCTCCATACCAACGCAGACGACTATTTTTTGCCGGTTGCTTATGTGGATTAGCCCTGTGCTTGCGTATCCATTTACTCCCAGCGATCGCATTTTATCTTGCGTACATTTGTCGTAGGGATTGGCAAAAAAAGTGGTTGCCGATGTTACTAGGTATAGTTGCCCCTGTTTTACTATTTGGCACGGTGGATGGCTTTACTTGGTCTTACCCTTTCCAATCCTTCTGGTTGAATATTTGGGTAAATGCGGTTGAGGGTAAAAGTAGCCTTTATGGAGTTTTTCCCTGGTATGGATACCTGTGGGAACTGGTTACAAGTTGGATAGTGGCAATTATTCCCATCACCTTTTTGGCAATCAGAGGTGTTCGTCGCAGTCCTATTTTGGGGTGGATGGCGATGATTATTATATTTTCCCATAGTGCGATCGCTCACAAAGAATACCGCTTTATTTACCCTGCTGTACTGATGATTATTGTTCTGGCAGGGCTGGGAACAGCAGATGTAATTCTAAATCTACTTCCCCGGTGGTTAGTATCAAAGGGAACTAAAAGAGCCGTATTAATCTGTATGCTCATCTGGTGTTGTTTCTCGGCTGTTCTACCTTTGTTTGGCATCACAACCCACTGGAGACGCTATGCAGGCAATTTAAGGGCTTTTCAAATATTAAGCACAGAGAAAAACCTATGTGGTGTAGGGTTTTGGGGTATGCATTGGTCCCAAACAGGAGGCTATGCTTATCTACACCAAGATGTGCCACTGTTTATGCTGGAAAATCAACGGGATTTTGATAAATATCAACCTAATTTCAACTATCTAGTTGCGAAAAATCAAGGAACTTTACTATCCCAACAGCAAGATTTCACCATAGAAAAGTGCTGGGAATCCACCTGTTTATATAAGAGACAAAAATCCTGTCAAGTAAGGAATGGCTATGACTTTAATCAGGTTATAGAACAGCGAGGAGAGTAGGGGGAAGGAGTTCGGAGTGAAGGAGTGAAGGAGTGAAGGAGTGAAGGAGTGAAGGAGTGAAGGAGGGAAGGAGGGAAGGAGGGAAGGAGTGAAAGATAAAAAATCTTAACTCCCAACCCTCAACCATCAACTATCAACTAACAACTAACAACTAACAACCATCAACCATCAACTACCAACCATCAACACTCCTTGCACCTTATCAATATTCTTCCTCACTGCTTGGGCTGAGGCGTGTAATTCAGCCTGTTCGGCATCGGTGAGGGGTAATTCCACCAACTTCTGAATTCCACCACATCCCAAATGGCAAGGAACCCCAAGAAAAATATCTTTTAGACCATATTCACCCTGGAGATAGGCTGCTATGGGTAATAAACGATGCTGATTTAACAAAATTGACTCTACCATCACACAGGCGGCTGAAGCTGGGGCAAAGAATGCACCACCCGTCTGCATCAGTTCGACAATTTCTGCGCCACCACGACGGGTACGTTCTACTAAACGTTCGATGGTAGCTGTATCTAAAAGTTCGGTGACGGGAATGCCGTTAACGGTGGCATAACGAGGTAAGGGAACCATTAAATCCCCGTGGCTACCCATTACCATTGATTTCACATCAGCAGGTAAAACCCCTAATTCCATCGCAATAAAGGTTTCAAACCGAGCTGAATCTAATACCCCCGCCATACCCATAATCCGATTATGGGGTAATCCTGTGGCTTGCCAAGCAAGAAAAGTCATCACATCCAGGGGATTTGTGACCATAATAAATACAGCATTGGGAGAATGAGCGATCGCATTTTTTGCCGCAGATACCACAATTTTGGCATTAGTCAACAGCAAATCATCTCTACTCATACCTGGTTTGCGGGGAAATCCAGCGGTAATGACGACAATATCGGAATCGTATGTATGGGCATAATCGTTTGTACCGATAATCTGCCGGTGATGAAGTTCAATTCCCCTGGCTTCCATCAAGTCTAATGCTAGTCCTTGGGGCATTCCCGGCACAATATCCAACAATACAACATCCGCTAGATTTTTTTCTGCTATACGTTGAGCCAGGGTACTACCAACTCTACCAGCACCGACAACGGTAACGCGGGGAGAACGACACAGACTTGGGGAAGTAGGGGAAGTATACATAATTAATTATTTAAATTCTTCAATTTGATCTAAACGTAACCAGATATTCGGGGTTGGCACTTTACCAAACTTGACAAGGGCATAATCATTTTTGATATCCATTATTTCCCCTTTGCTTTCAAACAAATAGGAAGGTAAACGAGAATCACTAGCTTGTAGCTCTAGGCTATTTTCTAGCTTTTCGCGGACAGCACGCACCATACTTCCTTTTTTGACAGCCATGATTTTCCCTCTTGGATTCTATAAAAGTCTTTCATAAAGGATCTTAGCTTGTGCTGAAGTCAGCAATTGATATTTATGGGGATTGTAATTTTGGGCATTGCTGAATCAGGATATGAAACGTCAAAATCACCTTTATTTTTCTTTGTAACTTTGCGCCTTTGCGCCTACCCTGCGGGAAGCCGCTGAGTCGCTTTCGCGACACGCTGCGCGAACGCGTCTAATGCGTGAGGCAAATTCATATTTTCAATCAGCAACGCCTAATTTTTACTTTTGACTTTTTACTTTTGACTTTTTACTTTTGACTTTTTACTTTTTACTTGGTTGACATTGTTCGCAGAAATGGCTAGAACGTCCACCTAGCTTTATACGTTGAATTGGTTGGCCACAAACTTTACACGGTTCTCCAGTACGGTTGTAAACCCAAGCTACACCGCCGTAGTTACCGTTTATGCCTTTGACATTGAGAAAATTACTAAAAGTAGTGCCACCAGCAGCAATACTGGTTTCTAACACCTTAATTATAGCAGTGTATAAACTTTCGATTTGCGATCGCTGCAAATCTATACATTGGGTTTCGGGGCGGATTTTACTGAGGAACAAGGCTTCATCAGCATAGATATTACCTAATCCTGCTACCACTGATTGATCTAATAGGGCTGTTTTGATGGCACGGCGACGATTGTGGAGTTTATTCGCCAAATATTCTACTGTAAACTCATCTGAAAATGGATCTGCAGCTAATTTTGCTAAACCAGTAATAATGCTTTCTATTTCTACCGTTGGGGCAACCAACCACATTTTACCAAAAGTACGCTGATCTACAAAACGCAATTCGCGATCGCCCTGAAAAAATAACCTAACTCTGGTATGCTTGTGTAATGGCTCATCTTGATTTAACCACAACAGTTGTCCTGTCATCCGCAGGTGAACCCCCAGCCAGCCAGGAGTGGGGTCAAGTTGGGCCAGCAGATATTTACCACGACGATACCACGAAGCGATCGCATTTCCCCGAACACCATCAATAAATTCATCAATAGATGCAGGTTGAGCTACCGTCCGTTCCAGCAGCACCTCTCCACCTGTAATTTTTTGCTTTAGGGTTAAACTGTTCAACCCCCGACGCACCGTTTCTACTTCTGGCAGTTCAGGCATTCTAATTTGATGTTGCGATTAAAGCATCAAGATAAAGCAGTTTATCGTTGATGAGTATTTTTTCCAATCAGAAGGTGATAGAGAAACAAAGACTAAGAAAAGCTGAATCAGCCGTCAAGTCAGCAAAATTCACACCTTCCCTATCTTTCCTTATTCTCTATCACCTGTTGAAATAATTCCCTAATGGCTAATCTGGGAAATTTTATTTTTTAGGCTTGGGCGCTTCTACCTCTACTACTTCCTCAAGAGCAAAGTTATTGGTATTTACACCACCAGCAGTACCACTGTAACCTGTGTAGTTAACTTTATCGAAACGGACGATTACGGGATACTTGATACCAGATTTGTCGATGGATGCAACAGTACCAATATCGTTATACCAGTAGGATTCTTTACGAAGAATACGCACTTTAGAACCGCGTTGAACCATGATTTTTTCCTTTTTAGTTATGAATTGCCAGCATATGGGGCTAATTTTATTTCAGTCTACCAAGGCAAAGGGTAACAAAAGGAGGGATAAACGTTAAGAGTTGCAACAATCTCTGAATTATTTGCTAGAAAATCCTCGTTTTCTCGTTTTTCTCGTTCCCAGGCTCTGCCTGAGGAACGCCCATCAGGAGGCTCTGCTCGTTCCCAGGCTCTGCCTGGGTAACGCCCATCAGGAGGCTCTGCTCGTTCCCAGGCTCTGCCTGGGTAACGCCCATCAGGAGGCTCTGCCTCCTTCCAGAGTAGAATAGCGAGGCAGAGACTCACAGTATTTATTCCCAGCAGGAGTCTGGGAACAAGCAAAAACAAGCAAAATACATTGCGAATTATTATTCGCATATGTTAGAAATAACATAAAAAATTAAGGCATTGCTTCCTTTGCGGGATGATTTTCTTTTCTCTCTCTATCAAAAAATCTTTTCTTTGCGTTCTTTGCGTCTTTGTGGTTCATTACTTCATCCCTCTATTGTGCAACGCCCAAGAAAAAGATATTGAGGACGCAAAAGCTCATTGGAAGGAGTATATAAGTCGTGAGAAAATTTAGAACACTCGATGAATTTGAAGAAGAATACTTCCGTAAACATCCTGAAGAAATTGATGATTATTTGACTGAAATATTTCAAGAATACGCACAAGACAATGATTCTGGTGCATTATTATCATCCTTGCGTGTAGTCGCCCGTGTCAGGGGAATTAGTGAAATAGCCTCACAATCAGGTATGACGCGCCGAGGACTACAAAAAGCCTTATCCAGTGATGGTAATCCCCGTCTTGAAAACGTTAATTCCATTATGAAAGCCATGGGATACTGTCTAATACCACAAAAAATCATCCCTCCAACAGCAGAGTAAATCACTAATTGTAGGTGCTTGTCTCATTCCCAGGCTCTGCCTGAGGAACACCCATCACTAAAGTTCTACCTTCTTTAGAAAATAGGGAATGAAGGAATGTAGATGCAACAACGGTTTCGGTGCAGTGCAGGAGCGAAGGAGGAAATTTCGAGAAAAGTGTTCTATAATTTTCTCTGAAAACAAGTTAGTGTGATACGTAACAATGCTTAATAAAAAAGCTAAACAACCAATAAAAATTAACCAACTTCAAGACTTGTCATATTTGGAGTTGTTAAGTGATGAGCAGACTTACTGTGTCGAAGGTGGAGAATATACCATATTGCCGTATCCCGACCCTTTTCATGGACATGACAGATTTTTTGGGGGAGGACCTTGTATTGGAGAAATCCCCCCTGAATATAAGAATAAGTCATGGTCTGGGGAGAACATTGAAGAGGTATTTAGAAAGATAAGTAAATATGTAATGTGCCCACCGAGTAGTTCGGGAAGCTTAGACCATTCACTTGGTCTATAATTCAATTGTGAAAATAATTTGACCAATGACCGAAGGCTTCTGCCTCCTGCCTGAGGAAGGCTTTTGCCTTCGTTCGGTGATCCTTGTGGGATAATTTATTTCCTGGAGTTCCCTAACTTCTCATTTCTGCATAAGCCTCGTACACACCCTTGACGTTATACCAATTAAGAAAAATACGAGCAACTTCTAACGCCAACTGGGGTTTTCCTAAATCAATCAACCATTGCAATAAAGGAGCCATTGTCCGTTCGTTTAACAATCCATTCAGAGAGAGAATCCCCCATAGCAAACGGTGCAACCAAGTCATTTGAATCATCATTCTCACTTCCCATGTCGGGTGCTTTTGATAAAATAAAACCCCCATGCGTCCCCGTTGAATTTCTTTATCAATTAAACTCGGTATTTCCTTTAAACTAAAAGCTGGATGCCAGTGATAACCAACTGCGGCGGGACATTTAATTAGTTGTAAACCCAATTTTTTCAGTCGCACACCTAGTTCTAAATCTTCCCAACCATATAATTGAAAACTGGTGTCAAACAAACCAGCTTTTTCTAACCAATGTTTAGGAATAGCAACATTACCAGTGGCAAAAAAAGCAGCGGAAAAATCTGTAATTTTATATGGCTCGACAGTAGGATTACGGAAGTTACAAGTATTAATTACAGCACCATAAGTAAAGAAGCGATCGCTACCTAATTTTTTCTCACCCTCCACCAATGCATCTGCATGAGCCTGGAGGAAATTTTCGGTCACAACTAAATCACTATCAATAAAAATAATTGTATCACCATTAGCCTGCTCTACCCCTAAATTTCTCGCTGCTGCTGGTCCTTGATGCTCTTGCTGAAAAACCCGTACATGGGGTAACTCTGCTTTGTGGTCCTCCAACCATTGTAAAGTGCGATCGCTAGAACCATCGTCCACTAAGACAATCTCATAATCCCTAACTGCACTAGAATCACTCAACCTCTGAACTTCTAAAGCTTTAAGACATTTTTCTAAAATTGGTTGGCGATTGTAAGTTGGAATTACAACACTCAAAAACACAGTTTTACCCACAATATTTATTACCCATCTCCAGCATAAGACAACTGTGACCTTTCTACTGTTCCTAGCTAGAAAATAGTTAGGAGTAGGGGCGCATTGCGTGCGCCCTTGAGGAGTTAGTCACAAAGCATTTTCATGGCTTGGTTGTGTACAAACGTCCATGAGGGACTAGCTAGAAAATAGGGAGTGAAGGAAGTATTTTTATGCTTGGTTGTGGGATTTTCCCGTAAGGGACTGACCTGAAAATAGTGAGGAATTAGGAGGCGCGGAGTGAGAAGTAGGGGCGCTGTGGTTTGCGCCCTAGAGATGGTGGGAGTAGCTAAAAATTGCAAAAATATATTGCAACAGTATATATACAGACTCTACAAAAATATCAATCAGTATAATTACAGAAGAGAAAGTATTGAGATTAATTAGATAATATCAATTCGTCGTTTTGCAGCATTTAGAAATTACCAATGGGTCACGCCAAAAAGGTTGTCTTAGCATATTCTGGTGGAGTAGATACTTCAGTGTGCATTCCCTACCTCAAAAACGAATGGGGAGTAGAAGAGGTAATTACCTTAGCAGCAGATTTAGGTCAGGGAGATGAATTAGAGCCAGTTAGGGAAAAGGCACTGAAATCGGGAGCCAGTGAATCCCTAGTGGCGGATGTGAGAGATAGTTTCATCAAAGAATATGCTTTCCCGGCAATTCAGGCAAATGCCCTTTACGAACAACGCTATCCCTTGGGAACAGCCCTGGCTCGTCCTTTAATTGCTAAAGCTCTAGTAGAAACAGCAAGCAAATATGGTGCTGATGCGATCGCTCACGGTTGTACTGGTAAGGGTAATGACCAAGTCCGTTTTGATGTTTCCATTGCAGCACTCAATCCCGACCTCAAAATACTAGCACCAGCAAGGGAATGGGGCATGAGCAGGGAAGAAACCATTGCCTATGGTGAACGTTTTGGTATCCCTTCTCCAGTGAAAAAATCTTCCCCTTACAGTATTGACAAAAACTTACTCGGTCGTAGTATTGAAGCCGGTATTCTGGAAGATCCAACGGTGGAACCACCAGAGGAAATTTATGAAATGACAAAAGCGATCGCTAATACCCCAAATGAGCCAGAATATATTGATATTGGTTTCACCAAGGGCATTCCTACCACCCTCAACGGTGAAGCAAAAAACCCAGTAGAACTAATTGAACAGTTAAATCAAATAGTCGGCAATCATGGTGTTGGGCGGATTGACATGATTGAAAACCGCTTGGTAGGTATTAAATCTAGGGAAATATACGAATCCCCGGCAATGATAGTGTTAATTCAAGCACACCGTGATTTAGAAAGTTTGACTTTAACAGCAGATGTGACTCAGTACAAGCGAGGAATTGAGCAAACATACACCCAAGTAGTTTACAACGGCTTATGGTATAGTCCCCTCAAATCTGCCCTTGATGCCTTTATTCAGGAGACACAGGAGCGAGTGTCAGGGAATGTAAAAGTAAAACTGTTTAAGGGTAACGCTACCATTGTTGGGCGTGATTCTCAACATTCTCTTTACACTCCTGACTTAGCAACCTACGGTTCAGACGACAAATTTGACCATAAAGCTGCTGAAGGTTTTATTTACGTTTGGGGTTTACCCACTCGCATTTGGGCACAACACTAGAATTAAAAAGTAAAAAGATAAAAGTAAAAAGTTAAAAGATAATCCCCATAAATAAATAAATTGAGGGGATAAGATTACGGACGTATTGTTTCTTGCACTACCTGTATCGAAAC
>JAAUYI010006692.1_pt1 | contig 49197 bp, 31 predicted proteins | sample 7278041 | NCBI WGS metagenome assembly JAAUYI01 (sample SAMN14350216, study PRJNA611818) | marine sediment metagenome | isolation source: surface marine sediment (0.6m) | place: French Polynesia: Moorea | collected 2018-08
AACAACGATTCTTTGCGTCTTTGCACGCCAGTTGCTTCAAGTCGGCGGAGCCGCCCAACGCACTGGCTCGTCTTTGCGTGAGATAAATTCATACCTGGATTCAGCAACGCCGGATTTCTTACTCTCTGCGCCTTTGCGCCTTTGCGCGAGACACCCATACCACCGCCCCCGATACCAACAACACCAGACTTAACCAATCACCCCAACGTACATATAAAGTCTGTGTTTGGCGTTTATAAATTGTTTCCGCTTTAATTTCATAGGTATTATGTCCCGATATCCACAGAGTTTCACCGTGGGGATTGACAAACGCCGAATATCCAGTATTTGTTGCCCTCACAGCCCATCTATCGGTTTCGATCGCTCGCATGATATCCTGAGCATGATGTTGAGCTGGCATGGCAGCACTGTAATGGGCATCGTTAGAAGGACTGAGGATAAATTGCCCACCGGCAGCAGCTTGGTGACGAAATCTTTCTGAAAATGCAGACTCGTAGCAGATGGTGACAATTGCCCTACCAAAAGGGGTGTCAAATTCTTGATTGGTAGCACCATGAACTTGATTCTCCTTCAGGGGTGACAATCGACTGATAATACCACCCAAAATTTCTTTGAAGGGAACGTACTCCCCCACAGGTACTAATTTCGCTTTATCATAACGGCTAAAAACTTCTCCCTTACCTGTAACAGTAAATACACTGTTGGTATACCCACCACTTTCCTGAGCAGCAAAACCCCCAATCCAAGCAACTACACCTTTCTCCTTGACTGCTGCTACCAAAGGACTAGCCATAATTCGGGGTTTAAAGAAAGGTAAGGCTCCCTCCGGGGTAAGTACTGCTTCTACCCCTTGTTCTACTAGATTGAGGTATCCACTAGTGTAACCTGCGATCGCTTTACGAAAACCTGCTGGGTATAATTTGATAGTATTGGGAATATTGCCTTGAACAATCCCCACTTTTAAGGCTGTGGCTGCTGGTTGATTCAGGGGAAGGCTGTACAAACCCCAACCAATTAGATGGACTATCAAAAATAGGGCAAAAGGTAATAGATAAGAACTAAAGTTTTTACCTCTACCCTTGACTGAACTATACATCCATGCCTCTGCAATTAAGCCATTCACTGCCACAATTGCCGCTGTGACGGTACTAGGGCCAGAAAGTTGACCGAGGTGTAAAATGACTAAATTATGGGGACTTTGGGTATAAGATAGGGAAGTCCACCATAAAGGGCCGGCACTCCAAATTGCTTCTAAACCACACCATAGGGCTGTACCAATGAGAACGCGAGTCAATCCATTCAGTTTATTTGTGGGTTGTCCAGTTTTTTGCTTATTTGTCAGCCAAAGCACCCCCATTGCCCAAACCGTTACTAATACGGCTCCCCACATGGTAATAAATGCCCAGCAAAACAAGGCAATTCCCAAACTAGCTAACCAGGGAACCCCCATCCAAGTCATGGGGTGAATGCCGGTAATCCAGGAAAGGGCGACACCGTGATAGCCAATACCCCAAGCCAGGGGAATGAGAGCAAAATGAAGGGGTGTATTTTTGAGTTGTTTCCTCCCGAAAACTATCAGCCACAAAGGGACAAGGGCAAACCATGCCAAAAACCATGCTTCCACGGGAGCAACGGTTAGCCCCATGACAATCCCACTGAGGAAGGCTGTAATCAGTTTGGAGTTGAAGGTTTTGAATTGTAAGAAATTCTGTAAATTCATCATCAATAACTCATCACTCCTAACTTCCAAATAAGTTGTTACCCATCTATTTAATGTACATCTTGCACCACAAGATTACCCTCGATGCAGCAGAGCCTGAAACCCTTATTTATCCGTAACTCACCTATTCCCCACCTTATACCATTTTGAAAAAAGAATGGGACAGATGGGTAGGGAACATCAGTAAGATAATTTTATACACCAAAAGATTGTGGATGCCGTGCCCTTACGAATCATGTATGTGTCGCAAACATTATTTGAATTGCTATTATCCTTCCACTTCATTGGTGCAAGATATATATAAATAGAAATTCCGGATAAAACGAATCTGCCAGAGGAAAGGGCACGGCATCTATAAATCTTTTCACATATGCAATAATCTTACTGATGCCGTATTTTAATTGGTATTATCCTTCCACTTCATTGGGCTAATGCTAGAGAAGCTGTCATAGAGTGCCAAAGTAACGAAAAATCTTGCTATAAGTAAGTAACTTACAGCGATTAACTATAATAAGAAAAATATGACTCAAAATCCCCCAACTCCACAATCTTACAACAAGGAAGAATTTCGCCTATATTACCAGCATCAATATGACAGGATGAAAGAACTGGAACATCAAAGATTAACCATTACCAATGTAAGAGCTTTTTGAATTCGCCAACAAAGTCACAGTGTCTTCGCTATATTGACCCCAATTAACGGAACCGAAGACTCGGAATAAGTCATTCCGACTTCACTTGACGGTTACAAATATTATTTCAGAAAAATTTTGAGGGAATTTTTAACTTTTTAAGTAGTTTTGGCAAATATTATTGTTTATCTACTTGGGGTAATGCTGGTTTCCGTTCCTGCTAAGTATTGTTGACACTCTGCCCGAGTCGCTTTCCCATCCTGCCTTAAAAGAGCAGAGCAGGGCGTAACCTCGCTCCCGTACTCTCTACGTGTTATAGGAAGATAGGTGTGGTGATAAAGGTATCTTTTCTCCGATTCAAAACCTATATATAGATTCTGATTTCACGGGATAGTTTTTATTCTGGATTAGATTACGCACAAGGTCAAGAAATGTCAACTTAGTTAATCCTTTAAGGGGGGACACGTCGCTAATTTGATTACCTCTAAGGTCAAGAAATGTCAACTTAGTTAATCCTTTAAGGGGGGACACGTCGCTAATTTCATTACCTCTAAGATCAAGCAATGTCAAATTAGTTAATCCTTTAAGGGGGGACACGTCGCTAATTTCATTACCCCCAAGGTCAAGCGATTTCAACTTAGTTAATCCTTTAAGGGGGGACAAGTCGCTAATTTCATTACCCCCAAGGTTAAGTTCAGTCAACTTAGTTAATCCTTTAAGGGAGGACAGGTCGCTAATTTCATCAGCTCTAAGGCCAAGCAATGTCAACTTAGTTAATCCTTTAAGGGGGGACAGGTCGCTAATTTGATTACCCTCAAGGTTAAGTTCAGTCAACTTAGTTAATCCTTTAAGGGGGGACAGGTCGCTAATTTGACTACTCACAAGGTCAAGGGATTTCAAATTAGTTAATCCTTTAAGGGGGGACAGGTCGCTAATTTGATTACCCCCAAGGTCAAGGGATTTCAAATTAGTTAATCTTTTAAGGGGGGACAGGTCGCTAATTTGATTACCCTCAATATCAAGGGATTCCAAATTAGTTAATTGAGCAAGGGGGGACAGGTCGCTAATTTGATTACCCCCAAGGTCAAGCGATGTCAAATTAGTTAATTGAGCAAGGGGAGATACGTCGCTAATTTGATTATTCCCAAGCTTAAGCGATTTCAAATTAGTTAATTGAGCAAGGGGGGACAGGTCGCTAATTTGATTACCCCCAAGGTAAAGCGATGTCAAATTAGTTAATTGAGCAAGGGGGGATACGTCGCTAATTTGATTATTCCAAAGAATAAGGGATGTCAAATTAGTTAATCCGTTAAGGGAGGACACGTCGCTAATTTGGTTATTCCTAAGTTCAAGGGATGTCAAATTAGTTAATTGAGCAAGGGGGGACACGTCGCTAATTTGATTATTCCAAATATAAAGTTTAGTCAAATTAGTTAATTGAGCAAGGGGAGATACGTCGCTAATTTGATTAATCCAAAGGTCAAGAGATGTCAAATTAGTTAATTGAGCAAGGGGGGACACGTCGCTAATTTGATTACTCCAAAGGTAAAGCGATGTCAAATTAGTTAATTGAGCAAGGGGGGACACGTCGCTAATTTGATTACCCCCAAGGTCAAGCGATTTCAAATTAGTTAATTGAGCAAGGGGGGACAGGTCGCTAATTTCATTAAGCACAAGGTTAAGTTCAGTCAAATTAGTTAATCCTTTAAGGGGGGACACGTCGCTAATTTGATTATTCCCAAGCTTAAGCGATTTCAAATTAGTTAATTGAGCAAGGGGGGACACGTCGCTAATTTGATTACTATCAAGGTCAAGCGAGAATTGAAAAGGGAGACGTATAAATTTCATTTAATACTTATTTGTATTTTCAGCAAGTTTATTGAAACAACTTATAGCGTTTTTCAGGCAACTGAAGTACACACGAACCTTGTATATCAGAACGAACAGATTTAAAAATGTACCTCGCTAGATTAGAAAACGCTATATACCTTTAAGAATCAAGTCAAATTTTACCATTGGCTATTGTACTTTTAGGGGGAAAGCCGGGATAGGCGTAATGCTAGAGTTCGTGCCACCAATTGCCATGCTTCATATGTAAGTTCCATATGAATTTTAGAGTCGGAACTTTACCTTAATTGACCCGCTGACTACCCATGAAATTCTTTAAATTCATCTCTATTTTGATAAAAAGTTCCGACTCTAATGTTTCTAAGAACTGTGTTAAGTTTTAATGCAAAAAAAAATGAATTAACAAACTGAAAGTCTTGCATGGTAGAACTTTCAGGTAGGTTGGCACTATATGACAGTTTCTCTAGCATTACCCCTCATTGGTGCAAGATATATGTAAATAGAAATTCCGGATAAAACGAATATACCAGAGGAAAGGGCACGACATCTATAAATCTTTTCACATATGCAATAATCTTACTGATGCCGTATTTGAATTGCTATTATCCTTCCACTTCATTGGTGCAAGATATATGTAAATAGAAATTCCGGATAAAACGAATCTGCCAGAGGAAAGGGCACGGCATCTATAAATCTTTTCACATATGCAATAATCTTACTGATGCCGTGCCCCTACAGAATTGTTGGCGTTGCTGAGGAAGGCTGTAATCAGTTTGGAGTTGAAGGTTTTGAATTGTAAGAAATTCCGTAAATTCATCATCAATAACTCATCACTCCTAACTCCTAACTCCAGGGCGCAAGCCTTGCGCCCCTACTCCGAACTCCGAACTCCGAACTACTCAGACTCTTCCTCATCTTCCCCAGTGTCGGGGGGAACGATTGCCACTCCTGTAATGGCATCATCTTCATCTAGACGTTGCACCCTTACCCCCGTAGCGGAACGGGATTGAATAGAAATGGCATCCACTACTTGCCGAATAATGATACCGCGATTTGTTACCATCATGATTTCGTCTTCGTGGTTGACAATCTGCAAAGTCGCTAGCCTATCTTGGGTTTTACGGCTTTTGAATTTGGTTGCCATTAAACCTTGGCCAGCACGATTTTGCAAGCGGAATTGAGCCACGGGAACCCGTTTTCCATAACCACCATTAGTAATTACTAATACCCAAGGGCCAGTATTATTACCATCTGTTACCTCTACTCCTTCTTCTGTGACAATATCTTCTGTTGGTTCCAATTCTTCGCTGTCGTTATCTAGGGCATTGGCAATATTGGCCAGTACTTCAGCAGAAATAATATCCATCCCCACTAAGCGATCGCCTTTTTTCAGTTTCATGGATTTGACCCCCCTGGTTGCCCTACCCAGTGGTCTTAATTGTTCGTGATTACACCGGAAGTGAATTGCCATGCCATGATCGGAACCCACAATCACGGAGTCTTCTGCTTTTGCCCTTCTTACCCACCGCAGTTGATCCCCTTCTTCTAAGGAAATAGCTATTAAACCGTTGGCACGAATGTTACTAAATGCTGCCAGGGATGTTTTCTTAATGTTGCCCCCTTGGGTAAGCATAACTAAATACTCGTCGTCGCTAAACTCAGTCACCGGGACGATGGAGGTGATTTTTTCCTCTTTGGGAATGGGCAACATTTGCACAATGGGAGTACCCCTACTAGTCCGGGAACCCACGGGGATTTGATAGGCTTTGAGGCAATAAACTACACCGCGATCGCTAAAGAAGAGGACGCTGTCATGGTCGCAACAACTTAAGAAATGCTCCACCGTATCGTCGTCTTTCACCTTGGCTGCGGCTTTACCCCTAGTGGCTCGACTTTGCGCCTCAAAGGTATTCACCGGCATCCGTTTAATATACCCTTGTTCGGTGAGTAAAATAATTGCTTTTTCATTGGCAATTAAATCAATATCACCAATATCCCCTTCGGCGGGGGTAATTACTGTCCGCCTTGGTGTGGCGTGGGCGGCTTTGAGTTGAGTGACTTCTGTTTCAATAATTTCCAGAATCCTTGACCGCCGTGCCAAAATATCCTGCAAGTCGGCTATCTGTACTTGTAATGCTTCGTGTTCTTTACGAATTTTATCTGCTTCTAATGCCGTCAATCGCCGCAGTTGCATTTGTAAAATCGCGTCTGCTTGGGCTTCTGACAAACCATAGGTGGTAATTAATTCTCCCTTGGCTGTGGGTGTATCAGCAGCGTGGCGAATCAAGGCAATAATGGCATCTAACTGGGATAAAGCAATTAATAAACCCTGTAATAAATGGTCTCTTTCCTCCGCTTTTCGCAATTCATACTGGGTTCTTCTAGTAATAGCTTCTATCCGGAAATCCAGAAAAACTTGTAAGAACTGCCTCAGGGTGAGTACCTGGGGTTCGCCATTCACCAATGCCAACATATTGGCACCAAAGTTGGTTTGTAGTGGTGTTTGCTTATACAGGTTGTTTAATACGACTCGCGGATAGGCATCGCGCTTGAGTTCAATCACAATCCGCATTCCATCGCGATCGCTTTCATCGCGGATATCTGCAATTCCCTCAATCCGTTTGTCATTAACTAACTCAGCAATTTTCTCAATTAGGGCAGCTTTGTTAGTTTGGTAGGGTAATTCCGTGACAATAATAGCTTCCCGATCCGGTCTTCCCCTTTGCTCAATGGTTTCAATATTAGCCACACCCCGCATGGCGATGGAACCCCGTCCCGTGGTGTAAGCTTCTTTAATTGGTGCGGTTCCCAGAATTTGCCCTCCAGTGGGAAAGTCTGGTCCGTGGATGTATTGCATTAACTCCGTATTAGTAATTTCCGAGTTGTGAATCATTGCCACAACACCGTCAATTAACTCACCCAGATTATGGGGCGGGATATTAGTCGCCATACCCACAGCAATCCCAGAAGAGCCATTGAGAAGCAACTGTGGTATCCTCGCTGGCATCACCGTCGGCTCTTGTTGGGAACCGTCAAAGTTATCGATGAAATCTACGGTTTCCGATTCTATATCTTGCAGGAGTGCCGCACTGGTTAAAGCCTGCAAACGACATTCCGTGTAACGCATTGCCGCAGGAGGATCATTATCCACAGAACCAAAGTTTCCATGCCCTTGAATTAGGGGTGCTCTCATGGAAAAATCCTGCGCCATCCGCACCAACGCATCATACACCGCCGTATCACCGTGGGGATGATATTTACCCAACACCTCCCCTACTACCCGGGCACATTTCCGAAAGGGGCGGTCTGCTGTCAACCCCAATTCATGCATAGCGTAAAGAATACGACGATGCACAGGTTTAAGACCATCCCTGGCATCTGGTAGTGCCCGACCTACAATCACGCTCATGGCGTACTCCAGGTAAGACCTAGACATTTCGTTTCGTAGATCCGTGGGGATGATCCTCTCCTGGGAGGTTGTCATAACCGTAAAAACTCCAAAATATAGTTAATTTTCGCCCTGCAATCTGGCAAGAGCAAAATTATTTCAAACTCAGCTTCAATAGCTGTTATAATTTGATCCGATTCTAACATATTCGTGGTCTTTTGTTGTAAAATTCAACAGGCACAATCCAAAAGATAAATTTCATCAAATCACTGTTAAAAGCTACAGCATTCAAAAATAATATGATGTATATATTTTATGGGCTTTTTTGTTGTTAGTATAGGTTTTATAAATATGAAAATAGCATCACGTTATAATTCATTGTTGCTAATGCATTCATGAATTTAATTTTAATGTTTATTCCTTCAAAAATACAGGGGAGATAAAGCTTATTGCTGGCAATATTTTGGATGTAAAATTTTGCCGGTATATTTTGTGAATAACAGCCAGAGTAAAAGATAAAAAATAAATTATCTAATTTCTAGAGTAGACTTGTTTTTTGCACTTGCTTGTTCCCCGTATTCAGAATAACTAGTGGTTTATTGATTTGAAGTACCTTTATCCCCTTCCCGTTCACTTCCACAGGAGAATTTTGGAGTGATGGAGTGAGGGAGTGATGGAGTGATGGAGTGATGGAGTGATGGGGTGATGGGGTGATGAGATGATGGAATGATGAGGTGATGGGGTGATGGGATGATGGACGGAAGCATGGAAAGAGTGAGAGAGGATTAAATTTATCTTCTTCGGTAATCCCAACTGTCAACTAACAACTAACAACTAACAACCAACAACTAACAACTATCCCTCCTTGCCACCTTCAATTCCGTCCTACAAAATAGGCATAAATGCGAAAAATGCGCCATAGTAGTAAAGAGCTTTAAATTTATTTACAAAATTTAACCTTCCTTAGGGCATGAAGTATGGAAGTAGGGAAAGAAAATTTTTCAGATGACAATGGGCAAGAGCCAGTCATAGTGGAGCAGGCAAACCAGGAGCAAGAGGAACCGCAAGCTGAGAAACGAAGTCCTTGGCTAATGCCGATGTTGCTGGGTACTTGTGTGGGAGCTGCGATCGCTATTATGGTAATGGGTTTATTTAGCCAGCGTTCTACCTCTGGCAGTACAGCCATAGCCAACCAAACACCACCAGAAGTCGCTGTGGCGATGACGGTGACTGCCGTACCCGCAGAAACAACCCGTGTAGCCCGTAATTTTACTGCTACAGGTACGGTTTCAGCACGGGATTTAATACCAGTATTGCCCAAAACCAATGGATTACAAATCAAAAAAATCCTTGTCAACCAAGGAGATAATGTTAAACAAGGTCAAGTATTAGCAGTATTAGATGATTCCATTCTCCAAGCACAAATCAGCCAAGCCAAGGCAGATTTGCAATCAAAAAAAGCGGATATTGCTTCCCGGAAAGCTGATTTAGCATCGAAACAAGCGGCAGTGACTTCCAGTCAAGCGATGGTACAGCAAAGAAAGGCTGATTTAGCCCAAGCCCAAGCCAGATTGATAGAAGCAGAAAAGAATTTCCGCCGTTATCAAAAATTAGTGGCTGACGGCGCTATTAGTCAGCAAGAGTTAGATACCCGTGAGACCACTGTTAAAACTGCCAGGGAAGCGGTACGTTTAGCACAGGAAAATATTCGCAGTGCCCAAGCTAATGTTATTAGTGCCAAAGCAGACATTGATACTGCCCGAGCAAATATTAGTAGTGCCCAAGCCAATTTTCAAAGTAGCGGCGCGAAATTACAACAATTGAAAACCCAAATTGACCAAACCCTAGTTCGCGCCCCGGTTGCAGGAAAGATTGCTGAAAAATTGGCAAGGGTGGGGGATGTGACTGGTATTCCCCCCCAAACCCAAGCAACAAATGTGGTAGGTGGTACGCAAAAACTGTTTTCCATTATCGCTAATGGAAAACTGGAATTGCGGGCTGAAGTCCCTGCCATTCAACTATCCCAAATCAAAATCGGTGCAGCAGTGCAAGTTACTTCTGATGCAGATAATCGGGTAAGTTTGCGGGGCAAAGTCAGAGAAATTGAACCTATAGTTAACCAAACCAGAAGGGAAGCGATGGTCAAAATTGACTTACCGTCAACCCAATTACTCAAACCGGGAATGTTTGCTAGGGCAGCAATTAATACCAATACAGTCATGGGTGTGGCAGTACCCCAAAAAGCAATATTACCCCAACCCGATGGAAGTGCGATCGCTTTTACTTTGTCCGGTGGAGATATTGTTAAGGCCCAGAAAGTAGAAATGGGAGAAATTATCAACGGCGGGAAAGTGGAAATTAAACGCGGTTTGCAAGCAGGTGACAAGGTAGTAATTGATGGCGCGGGATATCTCAAAGATGGAGACAAGGTGAAGGTAGCGAGGAGAGGAGTGAAGGAGTGAAAGAGGGAAGGAGTGTGGGGAGTTCGGAGTTCGGGGTTCGGAGTTCGGAGTTAGAATTCTTTAATTCTTCCCTCCATCATCCCATCACCCCATCACCTCATCACCCCATCATCCCATCAACTAACAACTAACAAGTAAAAACTACCAACTCCCCACTACTAATTTATTTCCATGTCTTTTAATATCTCTGCGTGGTCAATCAAAAAACCGATTCCCACCATCGTTTTATTTTTAGTGTTCACTGTATTTGGTTGGTTCTCCTTCAATTCCTTAGGAATTGATACCAACCCCAATATTGATATTCCCGCAGTGCAAGTGACAGTAACCCAACCGGGTGCGGGTCCGGCAGAATTGGAAAACCAAGTCACCAAAAAAATAGAAGATGCGGTGGCTGGTTTAGGCAACATTGACGAATTACGTTCCACTGTCAGGGATGGCATATCTACTACTACCATTAACTTTGTTTTAGGTACAAATACTGACCGTGCCACCAATGATGTGCGGAATGCGATCGCTCAAATTCGCCAAAACTTACCCCAGGATATTAACGACCCCATAGTACAGCGTTTGGAATTCGCTGGTGGTTCGATTATGTCCTATGTGGTCAGTTCCGATGAGCGATCGGTGGAGGAATTAAGTAACCTGGTAGACCAAACCATTAGCCGCGCCCTATTATCGGTGGAGGGTGTGGCACAAATTAAGCGTGTGGGTGGTGTTGACAGGGAAATCCGTATTAATCTTGACCCAAAACGTTTAGAGTCTTTAGGTATTACCGCCACCCAAGTCAACAACCAAATTCGGGCGTTAAATATTAACCTTCCTGGGGGTAGGGCTGAGGTTGGTGGTAAGGAACAAACCATCAGAACTTTGGGTAATGCTCCCAGTGTGAATATTCTCAAAACCTACGAAATTCTCCTTCCTGGGGGCGGTTCTGTACCCCTGTCCAGCTTGGGAAGTGTAGAAGATAGCTTTGCGGATGTCCGTCAAAGTGCCAGTTTGAACAACAAACCTGTGGTGGGGTTTCAAGTTTTACGTAGTACTGGTAGTGTGATGGTAACGGTGGAGGAGGGAGTTAAGGCGGCAGTTGCCGAATTACAAAAAACCCTACCTGCTGATGTCAAACTGGAATTAATTTTTACTAGGGCGACTTTTGTCCGCCAATCCTATGAAAGCACCATGAATGAATTATTGGTAGCTTCTGTGTTGGCGGTGGTAGTAATTCTACTTTTTTTAAGAGACTGGCGAGCAACATTAATTACAGCCGTTACTTTACCCCTATCAATTATTCCTACCTTTGCCGTCCAATATGCCTTTGGTTACACCCTGAATAATATGACCCTGTTGGGATTGGGGTTAGCGGTGGGTAACTTAGTGGATGATGCGGTGGTAGAAATTGAAAACATGGAACGGCACTTAGGCATGGGTAAAACTCCCCGCCAAGCTGCCTTTGATTCTTCCGCAGAAATGGGACTGGCAGTAATTGCGACATCAGCGACAATCATTGCCGTATTTTTACCAGTTGCCTTTTTAGGTGGTGTTCCCGGTCAATTTTTCCAACCCTTCGCCGTCACAGTTTCCGCCGCCACAGTCTTCTCTACCCTAGTGGCGCGGATGGTAACACCCATGATGGGAGCATATTTACTCGATCGCAAATCAGAGACAAAGAAAACAAGGAGACAAGGGGACAAGGGGAAAACATTACTCCCCCCATCTCCTCATCTCCCCATCTCCTCATCAACCATTCCCTCCTCTTCCCGTCGTTTCCAACCTTACAAATCTCTTCTACAATGGGCATTGCGCCACAGGTTGACCACCCTAGGTATTGCCCTAGCATTTTTCATTGCCAGTTTAATGCTAGTTCCCCTGATTCCTAAGGGTTTAGTTGATAGCGGCGATATCGGTATTTCCACGGTCAATATAGAACTTGCTCCGGGTTCCACATTAAAAGATACGAACAAGGTAGTTACCCAAGTAACCAATCTGTTTTTGTCAGATCCGGTAGTGGAAAATGTATTTGCTTCAGAAGAGATAAATTCTGCAACTTTAACCATTAATATCAAATCCAAATCAGAAGGCAGAACCATCTCTCAAACCAAGTTTGAGGATCAAATCCGTCCCAAATTTGCAGATATACCTGGTGCTAAAATTAGTTTTCAAAACTTGGGTTCTGTAAGTGGTCGTAAGGGTTTAAGCATTCTCCTTCGCAGTGAAAATCCCCAGGCATTAAACAAAACAGCCACGGATTTAGAAAAACAGATGCGGGGCGTACCTGGTTTAGTGGAAGTATCTTCCAGTGCCAGTTTAGTCAAACCAGAGATATTGGTAGTACCCGATCCTCAACGCGCCGCCGATTTGGGTGTAACAGTACAAGCGATCGCTCGTACCGCATCCCTAGCTACCATTGGTGATAATGAGGCGAATTTAGCTAAATATAACCTACCAGACCGACAAATTCCCATCCGCGTGCAAATTGACCCCAAAGCACGAGAAGATATTAACAACATCAAAAATCTGCAAGTACCCAGTCAAAATGGTGGTTTAGTTCCCCTCATGGCAGTTGCAGATATCCGTTTTGGCAGTGGTCCTGCAACAGTAGATCGTTTTGATCGTGCCCGGTTAGTTTCTGTAGAAGCCAACTTACAAGGTATTTCCCTAGGAGAAGGCTTAGAAAAAGTGCAGCAACTACCAGCGATGCAAAACTTACCCCCAGGAGTTACCCAACAAAACTCCGGTGATGCCAAGATTATGGCGGATATTTTCAGTCGCTTTGGTGGCGCACTGGGAACGGCGTTGATGTTTATCTATGTGATTTTGGTTCTGTTGTATAACAACTTCCTCCATCCAATCACAATTATGGCAGCATTACCCTTTTGTTTGGGCGGTACCCTATCAGCATTAATGATTACCCAAAAAGCCCTGGGATTATACGCAATTATTGGTGTTGTGCTGTTGTTAGGGATTGTCACCAAAAACTCAATTCTGTTGGTGGATTACACAATTATTGGCTTAGAAAAAGGTAAATCCCAGCGTCAAGCATTAATAGAAGCTGGAGTCTCTCGGCTACGTCCGATTCTCATGACTTCCCTTTCCACCATTGCCGGGACATTTCCCCTAGCCTTGGGATTGGGTGCTGGTTCAGAAGTTCGTCAACCGATGGGAATTGGTATTATCGGTGGTTTTACAACTTCTACCCTGCTCACCTTGGTGGTAGTTCCCGTCCTATTTACCTATATTGATAACTTCCAAAAATGGGTTTTCAAGTTGATTAAATCTAGCTTTGGCAAGAAACCATACCGCAAGTTAGATGAGGAATATGAGGTAATTGCTCTGCCATCAAAGAGTGAGGAGCCACCTAACTATTCAGTCAAAAAATAGCGATATAATGGTTGTAAACCTCACTTTGGTTACAACCATTTGCGGGTGTAATTCAGCGGTAGAATGTCACTTTCCCAAGGTGAACGTCGTGGGTTCGAGTCCCATCACCCGCTTTAAAAGAATGTAGAATTTAGAATGAGCGAATTACGTCTTGCAACGGGGATTTTACCCCAACGCAAAACGCGCTGCTTATGGAAGCAGTGGAATTCAACCCCCAAGGTTGGTTAAACGATCTTCAGAATTAGCCAATCCTAAATCAGCAAACACATTTCCGCTACTTGTGAAAACATTGTTTTTATTACTCATTCCTTTACTCCATTTCTATTTTTTGTTTTTCTCTGATAATCTTCTTCAGCTTCTTTTAGTCTCTTGCCAAAAAACAAATTATCCGGTAGGGGCACGGCACCCAAAATCTCTCGGGTTATAGAATAATCACAACCCACGCCGTGCCCTTTGTGGGATGTCCCGTTGGGGTAGCTGACCCTCGTTTCTAGGCTCTGCCTCCAGACTTAACAGGAGGCAGAGCCTCCTCAAAATTCATTACAAGGTAGAACCTTGTAATGAGAACCTGGAAAGATAGATTTAACAAGGTTTTTATGAGAGTACCATTCACTTTTACAATGCTTATACCCACCTTAACAGGGCTAGCAATGCTCACCCTAGGATAAAATAAGGGTTTCAGGCTTTGATTTGATCAATAATCTTGTGATGCAAGATGTGAATATAGGTTGGGTTGACGCAAGGAAACCCAACAACCAAAAATCAAAGAAGCCAGCAGATAACAAGCCTGGATATTGGGAGACTGTTCGATGACGGGGAATATAGGTGATAAACAACTGTCGAGAATAGTTTTAAAAGGTTTCAAATCAATTGCCAAGTGTGACCTTGAACTCTCCAAACTTAATGTTTTGATTGGTGCGAATGGAGCGGGAAAATCCAATTTTATTGGCTTTTTTCGTATGGTTCAGCAGTTACTTGAGCAGAACCTACAAGTTTTTGTCAGCCGTCAGGGAAGTCCCGATGCCCTATTACATTTTGGGCGGAAAACAACGGAACAATTAGAGTTTCAATTATATTTTGGCAATAATGGGTATTTCGCCACATTAGAACCAACCAATGACAATCGCCTGATGTTTGCCAAGGAGTCTTTCTGGTGGAACATGGGAGGTGAATATGACATAGGTAAGGGTCATTTCGAGACAAGGGCTTTCGCTGGTACTGGGACGAGAATTGACAAGTATGTTTTGTCTGCCATGCAACAGTGGCGGGTTTATCATTTTCATGACACTAGCGATAGTGCCTATGTCAAACAGCTACATGGTATCAATGACAATGCCTACCTGCGTCCTGATGCACGTAATCTTGCAGCCTTTCTGTATCTGTTGCGTGACAGTTACCCGGCATCTTATCAGAAAATCGTCAAAACCATTCGCCTTGTTGCCCCCTTTTTTGGGGACTTTTACCTGCGTCCTTCTCCACACAATAAGGAGGTTATTGGACTGGAATGGTTCGAGCGGGGACAGGACATTCCCTTTAAGGCGCATTTACTTTCCGATGGCACCTTGCGTTTCATGTGTCTAGCAACGGTTTTTTTGCAACCGGAAGAACTGCAACCAGAGACAATTCTAGTTGATGAGCCGGAACTAGGTCTTCATCCCTATGCCATTACAATACTGGCTTCATTGATACGGACTGTTTCTAAACAGGTGATTGTTTCAACCCAATCCGTGGAATTACTTAACGAATTTGATGCTGCGGATGTAATTGTTGTTGACCGCTTACAGGGGCAATCTTCCCTGCGTAGGTTGGAACAGCAGGAACTAGAGTCATGGCTTGAAGACTATAGCCTGGGAGAGTTGTGGAAGAAGAACCTCCTGGGCGGGAGACCTTCACGATGATTCGAGTCCATGTTTTCGTTGAGGGGCAAACCGAGGAAACTTTCGTCAATGAACTGCTCTACGAGTATTTCCTGGATAAAAATATATACCTCAATCCGATTCTGGTAATAACCAATTTCCGGTAGGTTGGGTTGACGTAAGGAAACCCAACAAATTCCGGATAATGTTGGGTTTCGCAAAGCCTCAACCCAACCTACGAAAGATTGCGATCGCACTTTTGTCCTGCGGTATTTTATGGGATAATAAAAATAAATTGAATACTAGCAAATACAATTATATTTCAATATTTTTACTGTAGGTTGGGTTGACGTAAGGAAACCCAACAAATTCTGGATAATGTTGGGTTTCGCAAAGCCTCAACCCAACCTAAAAAAAATTGCGATCGCACTAAACAGATTTGTCTGGTACACTATTAACCCATTTCAATAAGTTCAAATAACCTGGAGATTCCTTATATTCTTTAATAGGAAAGTACAAAGGTGCATTCGGTTTTAGTATAATTTCCCTAATTTTATCTGGAAACTTACGTTGATCTACTTTTATAAAAAAAGAATAACCTGCAAAGGTAAAGATATAAAAATTAACATTGACTGGATCATTATTGATTCTCTGAGGTGGCAATAAATGTATACATGATTCTTTGCCAATGTATTTAATCAAAACCACAGAGAAGTCATCCTCCGTGCCAGGATTTTCTTGTAAAATCATATTTCTTAGCTTGAGTTCCCACTGTTCTCCCAAGTTCACTTCTTTGAAAAATTGCGCTTTTTCAGTCTTTCCATCTTTTGTAACTTTGTTGACAAAGAAGTTATTTCTTGCTATGTGGCTTCTCCACAGAATAGACATGAAAAATAATTTCAGTGATTTATAATCCACATTTTCTATTGTTTGTATTACTTTGGTTGTTTTTTGTCTTTCGGTAATAGCATCAATATCAATTTTTTTCAGTAGCAAATTTTGTGCATAATTCTCCCATCTACCTATGGAGTTTTCACAACCTCTACACAATATTCCTCCAACATACAAACCACTTTGAATCTGTTTTTCTTTACCATCCTGTGAGTAAATATATGTAGGATTAGTAACTACATCATTAAAATGTTTTTTGATTTCTTCAGTAGTGTAATGATGAAATTGTCTAGATATGATATGAGATTTATCAATTAATTCTTTTTCTTGTCCACAAAGTTTACATATACCAATATTCATGATTACTTATCTACATCTTCATTGACTCATTAGTTAGCAGGGAATGATAATACTATCAGGAGTAGTCTGTGTAGTTCAACAGCAATACCCCTACTTCTCCTAATATACAAGGGTGTGTTACGGTATCAGCCTCTAGCGAAGCCATGCCCAAAGGGCTATACGCACCGTTTACTATATTTATGTGCGTTATAACGAAGTTTAACGCACCCTACAAAATTACTGATGTTTTTTGAAAAATGAAACAGTAATGATGTAGAAAAATATGGTATATTTCTAACTCACTTCCTCGTATACCGATGCTTCACTCCCACCGGAAAATACTCTGCATCACCCATCACTCGTAGCTCCACATACGGCGTTTGATATTCTAAAGGCACATAATTAGCAAACTCACTATTTAACCGTTTCAATTGAGTCAAAATAGAACTTGCAATAGTTCCCCTTTTCTCCTCACTACTTTCCACCCCTGGAGCTAATTCCACCACCACAGATAAAAACCGATTCTTATCTGCATCTTCCTTCACTTGCATGACAAACTTACCCGTCACCCAATCTTTAATTCCCGATTGTTCTAATCCCACCGTCACATTTTCTGGATAAATATTCGCGCCAAAATAAGAAACAGTAAAGTTAGAACGTCCGAATACATAAACGAAAGGAAAAGGACGAATTCCCTTCCCATTTTCAGCTTGTAATTCTGCTACCGGATCAAATCCCCATTCAGCCAAAAACTGGAGCATGGCATTATAATCAATAATCCCCCCAGTATCTAAAATGTTGTAGCGAATTAGGGGAATACCACTATCTCCAGAAAATAACAAAGAACCATCTTGGACTTCCACAAAGCGGCTAATTGGATCATACTGTACTAGGGTAGGTAAGCGGGATTCTCCAAACAATGCTTTGGCTGCATCTGGATGTTCCGCGAAGAAACGACGAATGCAGATACTCAATGGCGTTTCATTCCCCAGTACCCCTGCGTCTGCTGTTCCGTACAGAGATGCAAAGTCATAGCAGGGATTTTGGGAGCCTAATCTTTCTGCAACTAAACTGCGCCACTCTTCACTAAATACTTCCCCCGCCATAACTAATTTTACGTGATATTGCTGCCATTGCACGCCATTAGCAATACCAGTATCAATGACATCTTTGAGGAATGGTGGATATCCCAACAAGACAACTTGGTCAAAATTAGTGCCTAGTTCCTCAACTACCCGGAGAATTTCTGTTTTATTATTACCTGGGGTAATTAAGGTAATAGGATAACCCTTACTAGCAAGATAGCGACAGCAATTAGCAGTGTACATCCCCCCTACCCAGGTTCCCAAGGTGAAACAAACTACAGCCAAGGTGCGTCTGGTATCAACAGCAAAGCTGTCATAAAATATCTGTTCAAAGCGGGTGGCTATTTGCAACTCATCGGTGAGAAAACGGGGCCAAAATGTGGGTTTTCCCGTGGAACCGGAGGAGACTGCTACCATGTCACATTTTTCTAATTGTCCGTAACGGCATAAACTAGCTAGGGGATGCTGTTGCAGATAATTTTGTTTAGTTATTGGTGGTAGTTGCTGAAAGTCCTCAAAGCTACTGATAGATTCGGCATTGATGTGATGTTCTTCTAGAAAAGCCTGATAAGCAGGTACGGTAGCAGCCACATGGTGAAATAATGCCACAGCATTATCAGTAGCTTTGGTGTGGAGATGTTGTTGTAGTTGGGTGTCTAAAGGAGTAGTTAAAAAATCGGTAAATGTCTGAATTACCTTTTGTTGTTGAGATTCCAGGTTCATAATATTAGTAGTAATAGCTACAACTGGATGGGGATGATACTGAAGTAAAATCTACAACTCGATGTAAGAAGGGGAAGGGTGAAGGTGATTTATGCAAATAATTTTACCAATGACAAGGGCACAAGCCCCAGCGTCCCTTGTATCTTAGAATAAGTCGTAGGGGCACGGCATCCACGGGCTTTTGATCATGCCATAATCTGAATGTCGCCGTGCCCACAACCCATTGGTTTACCCAGTTGCGATGCCTTCTTCAACACTGTGTTCAAATATTCATGTTCAGGGCACGGCGGGTTTCATGTTTTTGGCAAACCGGTTATGTTACCCAGTTGCGATGCCTTCTTCAACACTGTGTTCAAATATTTATGTTCAGGGCACGGCGGGTTTCATGTTTTTGGCAAACCGGTTCTGTTACCCAGTTGCGATGCCTTCTTCAACACTGTGTTCAAATATTCAGGGTCAGGGCACGGCGTGTTTCATGTTTTTGGCAAACCGGTTATGTTATCGGTTGCGATGCCTTCTTCAACACTGTGTTCAAATATTCATGTTCAGGGCACGGCGGGTTTCATGTTTTTGGCAAACCGGTTATGTTATCGGTGCCGTGCCCCTACAATGAATCTGCCATAGGACAAACATTCTAATCACATCCGTTGGTGATGACTTGTCAGTTCTCGTGGTAATTTCAATTCTGGAAGTCTCCTAAGATCAATCTAAAATCCAAAATCTAAAATCCAAAATTGTTTGACTATTGGCATTTCTCAAAGTTGTGTGTCAAGATTTGAACCCGGATCAATTTCTCTGAATATTTATATATAAACTGGAGAAAAGATGCGTAAATCAGGTTAATGCCGTTGTAGTTAAATCATAAAAAATCTATTTATCCTTCAGCACCATGCAAGTCTATTGCAGTAAACAGCACGAAAATCATGGGAATAGTCGTTTTTGCACTCAGTGTGGCGAACTTTTACCCATTCCCCCAGGAGAAATAATTGCCGATCGCTACCGTATTATCTGTATGCTAGGACAAGGTGGTTTCGGTCGTTCTTATTTGGCCCAAGATATTAATCAATCTCCACAACAGTGCGTGCTGAAGGAGTTTGCTCCCCAAGTTGAAGAAAAACAAGATTTACAAAAAGCGAAGGAATTGTTTGAAAGGGAAGCTAATGTGTTGAAAAAGCTCAAGCATCCCCAAATTCCCCGCTTTCACTCTTCTTTAGAGGTAACTGTAGCCCATAAGGAGTTATTTTTATTAGTACAAGACTATGTGGAGGGTGATAATTGCCTGAAACTGCTGGAGGAACGGCAAGGTAGGGGTGAGGCTTTTAGTGAAGAGGAGGTAGTTAAGCTACTACAACAGCTTTTACCCGTGTTATCCTACATCCACTCCCAACATGTGGTTCACCGGGATATTTCTCCAGATAACTTGATTTGGCGCAGTACTGATAATTTACCTGTGTTAATTGACTTCGGGGGAGTGAAACAGCTACCTGCAAGTAAGGGCTTCTGGTTTACCCAGTTAGGTGGAAACCGCACTTTGTTAGGTAAAAAAGGTTATGCGCCGGAGGAACAGTTACGGCAAGGTAAAGCCTTTCCTAGTAGTGACTTATACTCTTTAGCAGTGACAGCATTAGTATTACTCACGGGGAAAGAACCGCAAAAATTATACGATAGCTACCACGGTAATTGGCGGTGGGGAGAGGAAATTAAAGTCAATTCCAACTTAGAAGGGGTGTTACAAAAGATGCTGGCTTATAAGCCTAGCGATCGCTATCAACAAGCAGACCAAGTTCTCCAGGATTTGCGCTCTCCCTCCCAAGTGAAAACCACCCCTCCCCAGATTACCAAAATCAAAACTATGGTCATGGCTCCGGGGAGAAAACAAGCACAAAAAGTAGTCAGTACATTCCACAATAAAACCCAAGCGATCGCTCAAACTATACCCATGCCTGTGTGGTTGCGTCCTTTTGCCGTTAGTATAGTGTGTACGAGTGTGGTTGTATTAAGTCTGGCTGGTAGTTGGGCGTTAGTTAATGCAGTGGTTCGTAGTGTCGCTTCCATCTCCTTACCTAAAGTTTCCTTACCCCAACTTCCCGGTACGAATGATTCCCCCAAAAAGACAGGAACAAACAAAGAAGGTAGTCGAATTAGTCAAATTTTAGACCGCCGTAAAAAACTAGGAATTTATGAAGGGTTTTTTAACCGCACGGTAAATGCAATTTTTTATACTAAAAATCCCCAATTAAAGGGGCGGAGCTTGACATCCAAGCCAGAAGATGCTGCTTTTCGCCAAAAATGGTATGAAATGGCGGAAGAATTATTGCAAAAATTAGAACAGGCAAAACTGAGTCGTCAGGCGCGGCAGAACCTAGGTAATTATAGCGGCAAAGATTACCAACAGTGGCAACAGCAAATTAAAGCCAAGAAACTGGGAAAATATACCGTTGGTAGACTGAACCAAGAGACAAACCAGAAATTTTACAGCCTATTCCCCGAATTATCCCGTAAGAAACTAGCACAACAGACATTTGGTCAAATTTGGTATGCGATCGCATCTGATATTGTTGCTAAGGCAAGATAATTAAGTAGGGGTCGAAAAAGTAAGTAATAAGTAATAAGTTTTTGGCTTAGGAGATTTTCCCCTTTCCCCAGTAGTACTTGTAGGGTGCGTTATGCTAAAAGTGCTCCGCACAGAACCATATTACTGAATGGTGCGTTACGCTTTGCGTTAACACACCCTACGTGTTTTTCTAACGCACCGAAAAGATTACTTGACTCTGGGTTCTCTGTGCCTCTGCGGTTTTTTAAGTAATAAGTAATAATAAGGTACACCACCAGCCAGAATTGCCAAGCCTTTCAGCTTCAATTATGTACCTCACCAGATAGAAAAACTTTGCCAAACTATGTGTCTTGAGGCATTATTGGCAATGATATTGAATCAGGTAGAAGTCAGAGGACAGGAGGCAGTCTCAATGAAAAAATTTCATCACCATCTATGAAAAACCTCACCCTCGCTTTTTGCGATGCAAAAATCTTTCCCTCTCCTTATTAAGGAGAGGGATGTCCGCTCTTGTCAGGGTGAGGTTACTTACAAGTCAGCCTCTCATGGACGTTTGTACATAAACAAACATGAAAATATATCTCAAGTGTGGCTCCCACACCTAAGCTGTCAACCGTTAACCGTCAACTGTCAACTATCCCTGTAGGACTTTTGCAAATAATACTAAATAATAAATAACAAAATAACTTATGAATCCTGTATATTGTTCCCAAGGACATGAAAACCCTGAAGGTAGTCGCTTTTGTCTCCACTGTGGAGAAAATTTAGAGCTGGTAAAGAAGCAAACTACACCTATAATTCAGGGTATCCAACCAGGACAAATATTAAGTAACCGTTATGCAATTGTACGTCAATTAGGTCAAGGGGGGTTTGGACGCACTTACTTGGCTGAGGATGTCAACCGTTTCCGCGAACCTTGTGTATTAAAAGAGTTTTCTCCCCAGGTACAAACCCCATACGTTTTAGAAAAAGCAGAAGAATTATTTCAACGGGAAGCCACCGTTCTCTACAAGCTACAACATCCTCAAATTCCCCGTTTCCGAGAACTATTCCGCACTAATTTGGCAGGTAAGGAATATTTATTTCTCGTACAAGACTATGTGGAAGGACAAAACTACCGCACCTTGCTAGATAATCGCCTTGCACAGGGTTTAAAATTTACAGAAGCAGAAGTCCGCCAGTTATTAGAACAAATTTTACCAGTCTTAGAATATATCCACTCTCTGGGAGTAATTCACCGGGACATTTCCCCAGATAACCTAATTCTTCGCAATATTGACCAATTACCAATTCTGATTGACTTTGGTGGTGTTAAAGAAGTAGCCGCAGCTGTAGTCTCCCAATATTACCAACCAGAGGCAGGTGTGAGTACCCCCCAGGGAACTTTATTAGGCAAAATGGGATATGCTCCCCCAGAACAAATGCAAACTGGGTTGGTAGAGCCTTACAGCGATTTATATGCTTTAGCCGCAACTATTTTGGTGCTACTCACTGGGAAACAGCCACCAGAACTAATTGATAATCATACCTTGACCTGGAAATGGCGAGAGTCAGTTAATCTGAGCAATAATTTGGCTATTGTCTTAGATAAAATGCTCTCCCCTACCCCCAACATTCGCTACCATTCCGCCAGGGAAGTTTTAAATGCACTTGCTCCTGTAACAGTCAACAATCCACCTCAACCCCAACCTACCCCTCCAGCAGAACCAAAAACCGAAGCTACCCTGGCTGTCGCCCCCAATCCTTCTATTCCCTCCACTCCATCCATTGCTGCTACAGATTCCAATCAAAGCTGGTGGACACCGGGAAAAATAGCTGCCTTAGCCTTCTCTGTAGTTGCTGTTTCTGGTATTGGCGTTTGGGGGGTGAGGAATTTTGTTAATTCTTCCGATCCTGACCCTAATCCAACCCTCACATCCAGTCCCACAAATGATCAACCCACCGATCCCCTAGCAAAATATTCACCAGAAGAACGGGCGCGTAAGCAAAAATTACGCGATCGCCAACAACAATTAGGTATCAACGAGAACTTCTATATCAACCTAGTCAATCAAGTATTTTGGGACAAAAATCCTAGCTTCCGGGGACGAACCCTCAGCGATGAACCTAGGGATGAATCCTTACGAGAACAATGGGATAAAACCGCCGATGAATTGCTGCAAAAAATGGCTAGACTGAGTTCCGATGCTCGGCGACGACTGGGCACTTTCAGTAAAGCAGACCGCGATCGCTGGAAGGTAAGGGTGAATAACCTCAATGTATCCAGCCGCGCCTTATATGATTTGGGGAATGCCGCATTCTTTCAGCAATTTCCACAGCAAGAAGGTAAAAACTTTACAAATGAACCCATTGGACAAATTTGGCATGGCTTTGTTGCTGATAAGCTAAATGCGATCGTTGCCAGAACCGCCTTACGAAAAATAGTCTTTGCTCCTGGCGCTACAGGTAAAAAAATCAGTGGTTCTCTAAACCCTGCTGAAGGTAAAGTTTTTATTGCCGAACTGGCTCGGAATCAATTAATGGAAGTCAAATTGGATGCCAGTACTAATGTTTGGTTATCCATATATTCACCTACTGGTAAACATACATTTCTCAAAGACTCCAAAAAGCGATCGTGGTCGGGTAAACTACCGGAAAGCGGATATTATGAATTTGCGATTGTCTCTAGAGATTCTAGAACACGCCCCTATGAGTTTACCCTCCAAGTAGAAACACCAAAACCAAAACCAACGCCAACACCAACACCAACACCAACACCAACGCCAACACCAACGCCAACACCAACGCCAACAGTTTCACCCACTCCTACACCCACAATTACCAGTAGCCCTACACCCACCGCTACACCAACCCAAACCCCTACTCCAACTCCCACACCTACCATCAGTCCTACAGGTACAAAGAGTTCTGAAGGCGAATAGTTAATGGAATAAATACACAAACCTCTATGGAAAATAAGTGTAATGAATATTAAGTACTTTTGCGGTTAGCACATAATGGTATTAAAAACTACCATTATATTTGCCCAGACAAAACCCCTGTGCTGGCAAACAAAAAATCGCCTAGATATATCAAATTGCGGAAAGCATGAGATAATAGCGGATCTATGCAGTTTATGTGCAGAAAATGAGTGAATACAACGGCGAACGTGACGTTCTCTCCAACCTAAAGGTGTGGAGATTCTAAATATCACTACTTAGGTTTCCTCTTTCTCGGACAAACCTTACAATTATCTATCTTTTGCAAGCAATGCTTAAACTGTTTCACCGTTCAACAGAACCAATGAAAAAGCCCAAATTAGATAACCCCAGAAGGTTGCGTCTCCAGAGGCGTACTAGGATACAAAGCCTAGGGTTATCGTGGGCCGCACGATACGTTCTATTCGGTTTAAAGAGTCGAAAAGTTTTAAGGTTTCTGGGTTGCTACTCTGTTAATTTCGCTAGCTATGTTTACACTCGTGTTCGCCACCGAGTCGTCTTTATTGTTTCCCCACCTGCCGTGTTTTACCCCTTTGGGTAGTCCTGTATCGGCGGATATTCTACCTGAGACAATTTAATTTTACCAAAAGTCGTCCTAGGAGGGCGAGTGCTTTAGACCCATTATTTTCGGTAAGGGTGAAAAATAATTGGCAAATCAATCTTACCCAGTAAGTGAAACTTCTTTGGTTCCAGTTGGGAGCCACTGCATTCTCGAATTATACGACTGCCCAACAGATTTACTCAATAATCTGGTATTTATTAGGGATTCCTTACAGGAGGCGGCTAAGAGAGCAAAGTCTACTCTGTTAAAGGAAATAACGCACCAGTTTCATCCCTATGGAGTCACAGCTCTAGCACTGTTAGCAGAGTCTCATATTTCGATCCATACATGGCCTGAAACAGGGTACATAGCGGTGGATATTTTTACCTGTGGTCAACATACGGAACCAGAAGCAGCTTGTAAGTTCCTTTTACAAGCTTTTCAGGCTCGTAATCATGTACTTTTGAATTTTCCCAGAGGTAAACTGACACCCCAACTGCAAAAATTGGAAGAAAGTTTCCTGGTACAAGCAAGCATTTAGCGATCGTTGACCAAAACTTTATTTTTGAGCAGGTGGAGCGTGAAAAGCGGATGTTAGACGGTATTAACCTTGTAAGTATGTTACACCTGCCCAGATATTTAAGGCAAGCGATCGCATCTGCAAACCAAGTCTATACCCTCGCTGAACCTCCTAAGTTTTTTGGACAAGGCTCTGTTGTAGGAGGAGGGAGTGAGGGAGTGAGGGAGTGAGGGAGTGATGGAGTGAGAGAGTCACATAACACCTGAATTTAGAATGAGCGAATGTAGAATTTAGAATTATTTTTCTGAATTCTGCATTCTTAATTCTTCATCAGTACTCCTTCACTCCTTCCCTCCTTCCCTCCTTCCCTACTCTCACGCTGCTTGTAATTCTTCCAGTCGTGCTAGCACTTCTCGACTATGAATGGATGGATTAACTTTGACAAAAGTCTCCCGTAAAACTCCTTGGGGGTCAATAATAAAGGAGTGGCGCACAGAAATAAAGCTCATCCAAGAACCATAAGCTTTACTAACCGCACCATTGGTATCAGCTAACAGGGGAAATTTTAAACCCTCTGAGTCACAAAACTCGGCGTGGGAGTCCACATCATCAGCACTCACACCAATTATTTGCGTATTTTTTTCTATGTATTTGGGTAAATCTTGCTGGAAACGACGGGCTTCTATGGTACAACCAGACGTAAAATCTTTGGGATAAAAGTATATAACCACCCATTTACCCCGAAAATCTGCCAGGGATATGCTGCCATCACCAGTATTAGTTGGCAATGTAAACTCAGGAGCTGCTTGATCCACTGTAGGCAGTTTACCACCCATTGCGATCGCACTAGGCACAAAGTTGAACCAACTAATAATCGCAAAACAACTTGCAAATAAGATACTAATAAAATGACGACGGGAAATCATGTTCTCCACCAAAATTGATACTTAACATAAGTTTACAATTCTTGGTGAAATAGATGTCATCATGTTTTGCTCAAAGGGTCATATGATGTCCGGCAAATTACCCATAATATGTCCGCAGCGAGTGGAACGAAGTGAAACGACGCAATCCCAAAGTCTTTGAGATTGCTTCCCTACGGTCGCAATGACGGTTATTTAAACGGACATCATATCATATCAATTCAAATGATGTTTGCGACACATACATTCTTCGTAAGTACATGGCATCCACAATTTTTTAGTGTATAAAATTACTCGTGGAATAAATTCACAAAATCCAAAATCCAAAATCCAAAATTGAATGACTCACAGCCACTCAATGATCTTTGCTTTTTCTGATAGTTGAGCCTGTTTTTGCCCTAGATTGCGTGCCCTAGCAGTAAACAAACCAATGGGGGTATTTAAGAAACCTACCAGAGAAGCTTTTCCCTGGCTCAATTTGATTGCTTCCCTAGGTAATTCTTTTAATAACCAACGTCCCAACCTATACCCATATTCTTTGAGTGTAATATTTCGCATCAAATCTACACCGTACAATTGGTGGAGATACTTATTCGAGCGTCCATAACGTTGCCATTGACTGCTTAATTCTGGAAATGTAACGCGATGGCGGTGTTGCACAATCGCTTTTGGAGCAAATTCCAAACTACCGATGTTTTGCTGGAGAATCCGCCAACAAATATCTGCGTCGCCACCAGTGGTTAAATAGGGACGAAATAAACCCACTTTTGCCAGTACTTGCCTTCTAATGGCTAAATTAGCTGTTTGTCCATAGGGATAAAACTTATGGGCAAGGGTATGTTTTTGGGATAGGGTATCCTGACTATCTGCATATTTTTCTAGTAGGGTATTTCCGGGTAAAGCCGTAATTTCACCTGCTACAATTGCTACATTATGATTGGCAAAAGGTGCTATTAAAGAGTTTAACCACTGGGGCTGGGGGCGACAATCAGCGTCAGTAAAAGCAATGATTTCCCCTATGGCAGAACGAATACCCTTATTCCTGGCAGCATAGGAACTTTGAATATTATTTTCCCTCAGGGGATGAATAGTAATCTGGCTATGTTGAGCCATTGTTTGTAAAATGGCAAGGGTGCGATCGCTGCTATTATTGTCTACTAGTAAATACTCTACCTGATGCCTAGGATAAGTCTGTGCTAGCAAACAATTAATTAAGTCAGGTAAATCAGCCTCGCCATTATAAATAGGTATAACGACTGATACTTTTGGGCAAAAAGTATCATGATTTTTCTTATACGGAATCACAAATACCATGTATTCTGGATAGGGAATAAGAGAAATATTACAGAATCAAGCCGTAATTTTTCTGGGAGATTCTAAAAATAGACAAAAGGTTGAGACACACAGCAGAATCTGCCGCAAACCACAGTTAACAGTATTGAAGGTGGATGGAGGCAGATTTATACCTCTCGGCAACACCCTACACCCTAATCCCTACACCCGTTTCATGTGACACTCCTACACTTCAGGAGGCAGGTAAGTGTAGGCTTCTGCCGGAAATTATCCTTGCAGAAATTCGTTCGTGGTACTCCAATTGTTTCCCACTACTGCAGTTTATAGTCAGGCACGTGTACCTCCCGACTTTAGTTTCATGGTAACCCAGCACAAAGATGGAAATCAAGGCGCTATCCCCACTCCCGCGTTGACCGACGGTCCCTGTTCAGTAGTTAATATATATTGAGAATAATTTTAAATTACTTTCCAAATCGCTGAATTTAAGAAAATCCAAGAACTAAATTATCCCATTCCTGGACTCAACCTGTTTTTTGCACACCTTGACGTTCCATAAAAAAAGGCCAAATCCCTCTTATTACAATCGTGAATGCACAAAAATAGGATTTAGCTAGTTTTCGGTACGAGGTATCATCACAAGTTAGTGAATGATTTCTATTGTACCATCAACTTATTGCTATTATTTTGCACTTATATATTTATACTGGTTGTCTTTCAATAGGGTTTACCAGCCTATAACTCTTTCTATACAAGAATTTGAGAATAAATAGTATATGTAGTTACAAAAATTATTCAAAAATTAATGCAATATATTTTCATTAGCTCTGGTACTATGTTAAAGGAAGTAATTGAAACAAATAGTCAGTAAGCTCTGTACATATTTCAGTTATTTCAAAACTTTCTCACAAACTCAAACCATGACTAACATGGCTGTTCTGATCAATTAGTTAATTATTTAGTAGTCGCTTAATTCAAGGTTAATAGTGCCTATGGGGATAGCTTTTAGGTATTACACGTTGCCTATATAAGGTTTATTTCAATAGGGTGCCTGCTTGAGTTAGTGAATTTGGTTTGGGTAAAGGTTACAAGTTTTGTCTTCCACCTTTTCCCTTTTATCTCTGGATAAGAATTGATTGTGTTGAACAATAAGAGTTTGTTTTTCTAATTTTCAGGAGCCAGAATGTCAAAAAAAATTGGTTTGTTTTACGGTAGTACCACAGGAAAAACTGAAGCTGTAGCAGAGATGATTAGGGATGAATTGGGTGATGGTATAGTCACTTTATACGAAATTTCCCAAGTAGAGACTGCTGATTTTGATGAGTATGAATGCCTGATTATTGCCTGTCCTACATGGGATATTGGGGAATTGCAGAGTGATTGGGATGGCTTTTACCAAGACGAACTAGAAAGCATTGATTTTAGCGGTAAAACAGTTGCTTACTTTGGTACTGGAGATCAAATTGGTTACAGCGATAATTTCCAAGATGCCATGGGAATTTTAGAAGAAGCGATTTCTGGTAAAGGTGGTAAAACAGTTGGTTATACATCCACTGAGGGATATGATTTTGACAATTCTAAGGCTTTGAGAGATGGAAAGTTTGTAGGGCTAGCAATTGATGAAGATAATCAATCTGACCTCACAGGGGAGCGAGTTAAAGACTGGGTTGCTCAATTAAAGACTGAATTTGGTTTGTAAATAGTTGTGAGCTTTAGATTTGAAGTTGTGAATTGCATAACAATACTGTTCAACTCATGACTAAAAATCACTCGTAACTGGATTAACAATGGTGGTTAGATGTTAGGGGATAGGGAGGGAAGAGGTATTTATGACTAACGTCAAGCTCCGCTCACACATTGGGCTGTGAGAATTTTTTGATGTAGATGCGTGTAGTATGGCTTCTCTTAGAGTAGGGCTGATTTGTATAACGATGGATAGTTATGATTGATTCATTTGATGTTCTGTGGTTAACCGCTAGTCCAAGTTTGAAGTATTTTGACCAACCATTACTTAAGTTTTTGTCTGCATCCTTGCAGATAGCCGAGTGGGAATATTATCCAACACTAGATGAAGCCAGCTCTATTGATGAAGCTGTGAGGCTAATTGATGAGTTTTTACAATCTTACTCTCATCCAGTTCATTTAGCTGGTCATGGTACGGGAGGAGCGATCGCATTAATGTTTGCCCGTCGCTTCCCTAACAAAGTCAAATCCCTGACTCTGCTGGGTGTAGGCTCCCAACCTGCTATCAATTGGCAAACCCATTATTATGCCCAAAGGCAAATGTTTTTCCTTAGTCGTGAACGAGTTTTAGCAAATAATGCACGTAGTTTGTTTGGCTATCAACCGCCTCATACAATGAAGAAGTTAATGGCTACTTTAGAGGGAGATTTGCAGGAATCTCCTTGCTCCCATTCTGCTTTCAAAATAACTCATTTACCCAAAGGTGGAGTTCATATGCCTTTAATGGTATGTGGCTGCAAAACTGACCCAGTTATTAGTCCGTCATTATTACAGGATTGGTCTAATTGGTTTAAGCCAGAAGATAGACTTTGGGAATGCCCCCGGGGATTACATTTCTTTCACTACTTTTACCCTCAAAATGTCGGTAAGCAAATGTTGAGCTTTTGGCAAAGTTTGCATCCGCGATCAGTATCAGAGATTCAAAGTCAATCCCCAGAAATACTTATAAATGCAGATAATTCTCAAGCGATCGCGTAGCGGCTCCCTCTGGGAGCATCAACTACCAGCCAAAATGTAACGAAATATTAATTTAGGCTTGGCATCGCTTCTCAGAAGTGCATACTTAATCTTAATGAAATTATTTCTCATTTCATTGTCTAAGCTAATGAAAATATTGAGCATAGTTAAGTTATTCTCACCTAATTAATCGGGAGGCTTTGATGTTGTAATCGAAGTTTGAATAGGCTTTTCATCCATTAGTTGCAATATTTGCACTAAGTCTCATTCAGTTTACCCCTTCAATACTTATTGAGATAAATTATAAATGAGTATTTTCTGGAAACCTGTATTCCCATTGCTGGGCTGGTCTTTGGATGATCAAGAATCTGGAGCGCCTTTACTGGCAGGTAATGCTAGGTTTATCAACTTGTCAGGACGGCTTTTGGGTGCCCATGTCGCCCATGCTGGACTGATTATGCTATGGGCAGGGGGAATGACTCTATTTGAGTGTTCCCGATTAAACCCAGATTTGTCCTTGTACGAGCAGAACTTGATTCTGTTGCCCCATTTAGCCACCTTAGGATTAGGTGTTGGTGAGGGCGGGCAAATCCTTGATACCTATCCCTACTACCTGATTGGGATGTTACATTTAATCGCTTCTGCTGTGTTAGGAGCTGGAGGAATTTACCATGCTGTTCTAGGTCCGGAAATCCTGGATGAAGATGGATTTGGCTACAAATGGGAAGATGGCAACAAGATGACCACCATTCTGGGTATTCATCTGGTTATGTTGGGTCTTGGGGCACTCTTGCTGGTAATCAAAGCAACATCTTGGGGTGGATTGTACGATCCCTTGGTGGAGAGGGTGCGATTGATTCAGCCCAATTTAAATCCAGTCAGAATTTTTGGTTATCTATTTGGTTTTGGTCCAAATGGTTGGACAATCACTGGCATGGCAAGTGTGAATAACCTAGAGGATATTGTTGGCGGACATTTGTGGGTGAGCATCCTCTGCATTGGAGGTGGGATTTTTCATATCTTTTCTCGGCCATTGAACTGGGCAAAACGTGCTTTGGTATGGTCGGGAGAAGCTTATCTTTCCTACAGTTTGGGTGCTTTAGCACTGGCTGGCTTCAGTGTCGCTTGTTTTGTTTCCGTCAATGAAATAGCCTATCCCAGTGTATTTTATGGACCTATTGGTGATACTGCTCCTTTCGTTAGAACAGCATTAGCCAGTGTTCATGCTGGGTTAGGATTTTTGGCACTAGTTGGACATATTTGGCACGCCTATAGGTCACGAGCGGCAACACGAGGAGTGAAATATAACACCCTCTTTGATCTCATGGCTAAAGAGACAACACTCTTGGTGCCTGCAAATCTTACATACAGATGAAACAATTTCAGTTGAGTAAGGAGAAAATTGAATTATGGCGATCGCAACAGACGCCACAGCACAAATTCCCTGGCGGGCAGGCAATGCCAGATTAGTCAACCTATCTGGAAAGTTATTGGGTGCCCATGTTGCCCATGCTGGTTTGATAGTACTTTGGGCAGGAGCTATTACCCTCTTTGAAGTAGCACAGTTAGATCCTTCCCGCTCCATGTATGAACAAGGATTGATTGTGTTACCCAACCTCGCCCGGTTAGGGATTGGAGTTGGCGAAGGCGGTGCAGTGGTTGACACCTATCCCTACTTTGTGATTGGGGTATTACATTTAATTAGTTCTGCATTTTTGGGGGCTGGTGGAATGTTTCATGCCCTCAAAGGACCCGAAACATTGGAAGATAAATTCTCTTTCTTTGGCTATCGTTGGGATGATGCCAACAAAATGACCACTATCCTGGGGATTCATCTGGTTTTATTGGGAATAGGTGCATTTTTACTGGTTGCTAAGGCCATGTTTTACGGTGGATTGTACGATCCAGCCATTCATAATGTGCGAGCGATCGCCGATCCAACTTTGAATCCAGGGAAAATCTTTGGTTATCTGTTAGGTACAGAAGGTAAGTTTTGGCTTGCCAGTGTGGATAACCTAGAAGATGTTGTGGGTGGTCACATTTGGATTGGTACAATCTGCATTTTGGGTGGAATTTGGCATATCCGCACTACACCTTTTCCTTGGGCAAAACAACTTTTTGTCTGGTCGGGTGAGGCTTATCTTTCCTATAGCATTGGTGCTGTGAGTTTGATGGCATTTGTAGCTACATTATTTGTGTCAGTTAATACCACAGTCTTCCCCACAGAGTTTTTTGGACCAACACTATTGTTGAAATTCGATCGCTTCCCAGTGTTTGCCAGTGCTGATGGTGCCTTAACTTCCCGGGTTTGGTTAGCAAATGCTCACTTCTGGTTAGGCTTTTTCTTTTTACAGGGACACTTATTCCACGCACTACGGGCAGCAGGTTATAGCTTTGTTGAAGGTAGAGTCATTACATCCACACGGGGACAGGTAAGTTAATTATGACAACTACACAAGAAAATCCCTTCAAGTCCCTTGGTTTTTCAACTGATGCAATGGTTGAAACCAACTATGTTAAGGATTCAATGGATCCTTATTCTTGGTGGGCTGGTAATTTACGCTTCCTGGATTTATCCGGGAAATTACTAGGGGCGCATGTTGCCCACGCAGGATTGATTGTACTCTGGGCAGGGGCAATGACCCTGTTTGAAGTATCGAGGTTAGATCCAACCGTGCCCATGTCCGAGCAGGGGTTAATTTTATTACCCCATTTAGCCACATTGGGCATTGGTATAGGAGATGGGGGACAGGTTATTGATACTTACCCCTACTTTGCGATCGGGATGTTGCACCTAATCAGTTCCGCAGTTTTAGGTGCAGGGGGTATTTATCACTCCACCCTCGGACCAAGTAAGTTGGATGAAAAAGGCTTTGGTTATCGTTGGGATGATGGTAACAAAATGACCACCATTCTGGGGATTCATCTGGTACTTTTGGGCATAGGAGCATTGCTGCTGGTAGCAAAAGCGGTATCTTTTGGCGGACTGTACGACCCGGTGGCAGAACAGGTACGGTTAATTAATAACCCCACCCTCAATCTCCTGACCATTTTTGGGTATCTGGTAGGTATTACCCCCGATGGTTGGACATTGAAAGGAATGGCTGCTGTAGATAACCTGGAAACTGTAGTGGGCGGTCATCTTTGGATTGGCGCGATCTGCATTTTAGGTGGTATTTGGCATATCCGCACTGTACCGACAAACTGGGCAAAGGGATTATTTGTTTGGTCTGGTGAAGCATATCTATCCTATAGTCAGGCAGCTCTTGCTTATATGGGATTTTTTGCTGCTTACTTTGTATGGGCAAATGATACAGTTTATCCTTCCATATTTTATGGAGCTGCGGAAACATTAACTGTTGATGGAGCAATTACCCCCCGCACCTGGTTAATGCTCTTCCATGTCATCTTTGCTAGTTTGCTGTTAGCAGGACACTTTTGGCACGCATTGAGAGCAAGGGCAGTTGCGGCTGGGTTTGTTTTCAGTCAGATGAAATTTAATCCTGACGCGCTTTTGGGAGATACCCAGTTTAGCAGCACATCAATTGTTGAAGGTATTGTGCAACCCTTTGAGAGTGATCCTCAGTCAGGTAATTTAGCTACTCCCATTAACACTGATGGTATTACCCGGACTTGGATTAAAAACCTACCTATTTACCGAGATGGATTATCCCCAATTACAAGGGGGTTAGAAATAGGTATGGCTCACGGCTATTTTATTCTGGGCCCATTTTTAGAACTAGGTCCTTTAAGAAACAGCGATGTAGCTCTCTTAGCTGGATTCGGTAGTGCATCTGGTTTAGTTGTAATTCTGAGTTTGGGTCTATTCATATATGGAGCATCAGTATTTCAGGATAGGAGCAAACCAGTGGGTATCTTACCCGACAACATCCAAACTTATAAAGACTGGAGCTTTTTTACCTCTGGCTTTTTAATCGGTGGTATTGGAGGCGCGATTTTTGCCTGTTTCATTCTGCTAGAAATTGGGCGAGCAGTTATCTAGAGAATAGTGGGTGTGGATAGCACCCACCCTCTCAATTACTCCCTTCTCGGTGTAAGATTACCTATATCCTAAACCTCTCTATCCTCTGTGTTCTCTGCGCCTCTGTGGTTTTTTTATCGGTAATCTTTGGGCTGGCTCTTATTGAGAATGATGTCAGTTGTTAGAATGCATAGACTTAAACCCAGGTGATAACACTAGTACCGCTGTGCGGAAGTCAAAAGTCAAAAGTCAAAAGTCAAAAGAACTTTGTTCTCTAGCTTTGACCGGAAAATAAACTGGATACAAGCCCTCCGCAGTCGCTCATGGGGGAAACCCCCAAGACCGCGCTGCTCTCCGGATTTATCCGTGGAGCAAAACAAACAGTTATGTCATTGTTTCAAGCCCCTGGCTTTAGACATGGGGTAAATCAGTCATTTATGTTGTCACAAAACAGTAGTAATTCCGTTCACTACTGCTAATTTACTGTGTTCTACTATACCTGTAAATCAAATTGTTACTTTTTGTAAACATTGGTTTTAATTAAGAAAAATTATTAATAAAGTAGGTGTGTAAAGCTCAATTAACAAATATGCATATGCAATTAACAGATATGCATATGCAAGAGTTCCAGAATGGGTCATATCTACTTACATCTTGTCATAATGCTTATAAGAAGCAATATTTTTGTTTTTAAGTAAATAGCATTATTGACAAAAAACAGAGTTATGGTCAAATAATGGGACTTAAGGCATTTCAATTAATTGAGTATTTATATCAATAGTATCTGAGCAACAAATAATGCAGACGTACGACAATCCCAATGTCAAATATGATTGGTGGGCGGGTAATGCCCGCTTTGCTAATCTCTCCGGCTTGTTTATCGGCGCTCACGTCGCCCAAGCTGCCCTAATAACCCTGTGGGCAGGGGCATTTACCCTGTTTGAACTGTCTCGATTCAACCCTGATGTGCCTATGGGCGAGCAGGGACTGATTTTACTGCCTCATTTAGCCACTTTGGGTTTTGGTGTGGGCGATGAGGGGCAAATAGTCGATACTTACCCATATTTCGTAATTGGAGTTGTACACCTGATTTCTTCTGCTGTTTTGGGCGCAGGTGGACTATTCCATACCTTTAAAGGTCCGAAAGATTTGAAACAAGCTACAGGCCGGGCTCGCAAGTTTCACTTTGACTGGGACGACCCCGATAAACTCGGTTTCATCTTAGGGCATCATCTTCTGTTTTTGGGTGCAGGAGCATTATTACTGGCGGGTAAAGCCATGTACTGGGGAGGGCTTTATGATGCAGCTAGTCATACTGTCCGGGTTGTGACTAATCCTACCCTTAATCCCTTTGTTATCTATGGCTATCAAACCCATTTTGCTAGTGTTGATAACCTGGAGGATTTAGTCGGGGGTCATATTTTTGTTGGTTTCATTCTCTTATTTGGAGGATTCTGGCATATCACCAGAGGACCTTTGCCTTGGGCAAAGAAACTGTTAATTTTTTCTGGTGAAGCGATTCTATCCTACTCCTTGGGTGGTATTGCCTTAGCAGGTTTTGTTGCTACTTACTTCTGTGCGGTGAATACTTTAGCTTATCCCGTGGAATTCTTTGGTCCAGCCTTAGAAGTTAAGTTTGGAGTTTGTCCCTATTTCGCCGACACTATAGAGTTACCCAATGGTGCCCATACAGCGAGGGCTTGGTTAGCTAATGCCCATTTCTTCTTGTCTTTCTTTTTCCTTCAAGGGCATCTATGGCACGCCCTACGAGCTATTGGCGTTGACTTCAAGTCAGTTGAGAAGTCAATAGATGCTATAGCTAGCGAGTCTTGAAGAGAGGGGTTAGGTTTTAGGGTTTAGGGGTTAGAGAGTAGAAGAGGCAGAGGAGAATAATATTATCTCCTTCACTCCTACTCTACTCTTCGAGAAGCCACTGCGTGTCTACGAGAAGCCACTTCGTGTCTACACTCTTTCCCTCCTTCACTCTGACTCATCTGTGTCTGGGTGCTTGATTTTGCATTAACGATTCAGACACTCAGAAATTACTTCATCAAGGGTATTGAATTGTGGCAGTTTCTACTGATAAGACTTTTGCGGCAAATACAAATTCATCGTGGCTAGTTGGTAATGCCCGTTTAACTGACTTATCGGGTCAACTATTGGGCGCTCATATTGCTCATGCAGGTTTAATTATGTTTTGGGCAGGCTCTTGTACTATTTTGGAAGTTACCCGATTTGTTCCTGGTGTTCCAATGTACGAACAGGGAATAACTTTATTACCTCATTTAGCGAGTTTGGGCTGGGGTGTTGGTGCTGGGGGTGAAATAGTCGATACTTATCCTTATTTTGTAATTGGAATGCTGCATTTAGTCGCATCTGCTGTTTTGGGTGCGGGTGGTTTATTTCATGTGTTTCGTACCCCTGCAATTTTACGTGATGCAGGTGGGAGAGCTGCAAAATTTCACTATGAGTGGAATGAATCTAAACAATTGGGCTTAATCTTGGGGCATCACCTAATCATTCTGGGTTTGGGAGCATTTTTGCTGGTACTTAAAGCCATGTTTTTTGGCGGAATTTATGACACTAATGTGGGAGATGTGCGCCTGATTGATAATCCTACTCTTGACCCCCAGATTATCTTTGGTTACTTAGTGGGGATGAAAGATGGTGTGTGGAATCCTTTAGGAATGGCAAGTGTGGATAACTTAGAAGATGTGATTGGTGGTCATATTTGGATTGGAGCAATTTTAATTGCTGGCGGTGCATGGCACATTGTCGTCAAACCTTTTGGTTGGATTAGGGGAATTTTTCCCATTAAACATGGAGAAGAAATTCTTTCTTATAGCTTACTTGGTTTAGCTTTGATGGCTTTTATCTCTACAGCATTTGTGGGTTTGAACACCACTGTTTTTCCGACAGAATTTTATGGTAATGAACGTCTGACTTTGACAAATGTCCAATTCTTTCTAGGTATCTTGGCTTTCTTAGGTTTTGTTTGGCATGGTTGGCGTTACCGTCAAATTAAGACTTAATAAACTTTCCTCCAACACAGCTAATTAGTCTATTCTGCCTGTGGTTAAAATTTAAAATCAATTGACTGCAGGCATTTATTTTTGATTTTAATTAGGTCAACCGCTTCGCGGAAGTCAAAAGTCAAAAGTCAAAAGTCAAAAGTATTAGCCCATCGATGAATCGAAGGGCTAATGAAATAAGGAAAACATTTTTTCCTCTCCACGGATGAATCCGGGGGCTTGTATCCAGTTTATTTTTTGGTCAAATAATGCTGATTACAATATTGTTAGCTTGCTTTGCTTGGGCATTGATGATTTTATTTTTGTGCAGTGCTTGGCATACTTTTAAAGTAGGAACAGAACACCTGAGAAAAATACATCAAATTCCTTGCTCTGATTGTGACTACTTTACTAATGATTATCGACTCAAATGTACTGTGAATCCAGTAAAAGCTTGTTCTGAAGATGCTATTGGTTGTATTGACTTTGAACCAAAAACAGCTAATTGTAATGCTTGTCAACAGGGACGAAGAAAGTTATTTTAAGTCGTTAATTGTGACAATTGCTCAACAAAATCTTGATGTTCTTGGCTCGATAAACCCTGCTGTAAAACGGCTAATACTTTAGCTAAATCTCCTGCTAATAATGCTGATTTTACTAACCATAAACCTGGAAAAACTTGAGAGCAGACTATATCATCTGTATTCGGTTCAAGTTGGATATACTCACCTTGTTGCAGGGTAAACCAATCAAATTGATGGTCATAAACTCGCCATACCAAATATTCTTGGACTTGATTACGACGATAAACTTTTAGTTTTTCATGTAAATCATAAGAAGCACTTGAAGCGGCAATTTCTATAATTAATTCTGGCGCACCTTCTACATAATCATCCTGATTAATGCACGATTGTCCGCCTGTTTCAAATCGCAATAAAGCATCTGGTTGCGGTTCGTTATCGGCATCTATTAACACTGTGGCATTATCGGCCAAACCTACCCCTGGTGTAGCTGCTTTGTATGTAGCCAACCATCCCATAATGTAAGCATGGGGTTCGCCATGACTTTTGATTCTCAATGGTGATGCCACGTAAACAATTCCTTCAATCAATTCTGCTTTTTTGAGATTTGGCATGGCATGATAACGCCGCTCAAATTCGTAACGGGTAAGTTTGTCGCCGTTTTCTAAGGGCGGAATTGTTAAAAGAGGAGAATTTTTGTCAGCAGATAACATAATTTCCTCGAATATTGCGAATTACTGACTTGTAATTTTAACCTGAATTTGTTTGTAGCTATTCCACCTAGTGTCAATTAGTAGGAATCAAGATAAATATTCCCCTACAACTTCTTTCAAGTACGTCCTGCCAGACAAGCTACCACGGTAACTAATTCACACGGCTCCACAGGCTTAAGTAAGTATATTTGATAACCTTCATGGATAGCTCGCATCCGTTGTTCTGCTCTACCATCGGCAGTCAAAGCAGCAGCAGGAATTTTTCTTTGTTTTTCTGCACTTTCGAGGGAACGTAGTTGGCGAATTAGGGAATAACCATCGTCATCTGGCATTTCCAAATCGCAGACTAGCACATCTGGTTTATATTCTTGAATTGCATTCAATGCTTCTACAACCGAAGATACTGCCCGTGCTTCTGCTTGGTAAGATTGCAACACTGCCAGGAAAAAATCCTGCAATTCCACTTCATTATCTACAATTAGCACCCGTACACCTTGCAATAGACTGGATGATAAGTTAGCTCGCCCTCCAGATGAAGGGTAAACCAAACGGCGATAATCCCCAAGAGTAACTATTTCTCTTTTCTCTTCTCTTATATGCTGTGGTTGGGTATCAAATAGTGGCAGCTTAACTGTGAAACTTGTTCCTTTGCCAACGCCAGGACTTTCAACTTCTATGATACCGCCATGTAATTCTACCAAATGACGCACGATCGCTAGTCCCAAACCCATACCACTATGTAATCTGGTGTTGGAACTATCGGTTTGATAAAAACGATCGAATACGTAGGGAATTAAGTTAGCATCAATACCAATACCTGTATCTTTGACCTGAATCTGAGCATAGGAACTCAAGGGTGAATTGACAGAACAATCTTTATCTTCAACCTGAGAAAGGATAACTTCTACCCGACCACCATGAGGTGTAAACTTGATCGCATTGGAAAGTAGGTTCCAGATGATTTGTTGTAGGCGTTCCGGATCGCCCGATACTAAAAATTTGGGAGTTGTGGATGTAGATTGGCGTAGCTTAACTGCTTGGGAAGCGGGAAAACTTTGCTGCTGAAAATGTTCCTCATGGTGCTGATGTCCCCAATCTAGGGAATAACTAAAATCAATTTCCTTGACCTCAGCTGCTAATTTCACATTTTCTAGTACTGTTCTTAATATGGGGACTAAATCGCAAGTACGGATATTCAGGCTTAATTTCCCTTTAATCATCCGGGAAATATCTAACAAGTCTTCTACAATTTGGGTTTGAGTTTTGGCATTGCGTTCGATGGCATCTAAACCCTTAGCTACTTGAGTTTCACCCAAATTTCTGGAACGCAAAAGTTGTGCCCATCCTAAGATTGATTGCAGGGGCGATCGCAATTCATGGGATAATATACTCAAAAACTCATCTCGAGTCCGGTTTGTATCTTGTATTTGTTCGGCTTGTTGCTGCAAGGAATTTGTTAATACCCACCTTTCCATGCTCATGGCAATTAGATGGGTAAGTGCTTCCATGATTGCTTGTTCGCTCTGACTAAATTGCGATCGACTACAACTAGCAAAGGCAATAGTTCCTAACAACTTTCCCCCCATTGTCAATGCCTGTCCATAATAGGCTTTAATGCCCATAGAACGGATAAATTCCGTTTTGGGTTCAGTTGATTGTTGTACATTGTCCAGGGCTATTCTAGATAGCTCTCGCGCTACATAACCGCATACCCCTCGCCCAATTTCTAGGTATTCCATAGATTGAGCCAAGGTTGGAGAAATACCACTATGGGATGTTAGGTGCATGACTGGAGAGTTGTTCTCTACCAGATAGTTCCAGTAAGCATCCAAGCCAATTTCTGGAGCTAGTTTCCCAAACCAAGTTTCGAGGGTGACTACAGGATTTGGGCAGCACTTGATATCCTTGGTTAATTCTCCTAATAACTTGAGTTTGCGTTTTTCTTGGTGACTGGCTATTTTTAACTGCTGGCGATCGCTTAAGTCTAATATCAAAACAATCATATCTGATTGTGCTGCTGATGGGAACCCATAGCTACATAAAACGGGAATATGGCTGCCATCTTTGCACAATAATTCTTTTTCGTAGGGTTGACAGTTGCCTTGAGCCTCAGCTTCAGCAATACATTGCTCGTCTTGGGAAATATAATTTGCTGGTGTTAGTTCCTTCCAATTAATTCTGCCCGATATTAGCTCTTCTCTGGAATAGCCAGTCATTTGCAAGAATCGATCATTGGCTTGTTGAATCCCACCATGAATATCCCCACAAATAACACCCAAAATATTTGTATCGAAAACCTGTTGCCATCGATTTTGAGCAGCTTGGAGCATATTTTGGGTATAATCTCGTTGCTGGCTAATACCCTCAATTTCCCAAGCAAATTCCCAAATCAAAATGGCAAAAAATCCGATCGCCACCAGCACAAATAAGACAATGGCAAATACGGAATCGTAATAGTTTAACCTTTGACCTTGAATAATAAACCAACCTGCGATCGCAAGTATGAAAATTGCCAGCAATAACCAACGCAATATGAAGTAAGTACCGTGGAATTTTTTGATTACCATACCCAACAAACCCCGATCCCTACCCATCCACAACATACCTATACAAAGTATCAAAAAGGTGACAGCCTGGTAAAAACCCATGAATGATGAATCAGGTGTAACATGATCGAATACTTCCCCTTGGTTGTAGACATAATGGAGAATGGAAATGAAGGAAATTACCGCACTAATTAAGCTCAAAATTTGAGCATAGCGATTATATCTAGAGTTTTTTTGCTGACTCAGCAGTATCATGGCAATACCAATGAAAATAAAGTCAACTGCTGTTACAAAACTCATTCTTCCCGGATAGGACGTACCACTAGCTGGAGATGCATCACTAAATAACAGTTCATCAATTCCTAAGTTCCAATTCCCCAGATACTCGCTGAGTGTGAGGGATGAGATGATAATGACTAACCCTAAAACTACTTTAGCTAAGGTCTGGGCATGAAAATGTAACCACTGATGACAGCCAAGGAAAAATTTCCATAATGGTGATAATTGACGATTTTTATCAGCTTTATTTTGACTAGAGATGGCTTTTTTCTGTAACAGCCACAAAGCAATGCCAGATAAGACAAAACAAACCGCTGTATTTGCCTTAATTGATACCCTATTCAAACCACAACCACTCTTAATAATATCAATGTCAAAATACCAACCAATTAATACCAAAATACTACATACAATTGGTATTAAACTTGCTATTTGTACAACTATATTTGGCAAATCATTTAGATATAATTTACGTAAGGGTTTTGGGTTTAGCTTTAACATTGACCGTTGTACAACTGCATCTATTTAGGTTAACAAGGCTCAGATTTTTGCACCATTAATTTTCAACCAATACATTTCAGTTGATTTCCTAGGTGTATCCCATTCTTGATTTGATTGAATTGAATTGTATTGTATATGTATTATATTATACGTTAATCTTTAACTGAATTGCATCTATCTTTGTACATATTTTCATGGCGATACTTGGAAAATTAATCGTAATAGCCATGCTTAATACTATGTAAATTAAATATTAATTAAGTAATAAAATAGTAAATAAAAAACATAATTTCTCAGGTGTGAGGAGTGAGGAGTTAGGAGTTATACCATTTTGAAAAAAGAATGAGACAGATTAATAGGATAGGTAGGGGCACGGCATTAGAGTGATAATTTTATACACCAAAAGATTGTGGATGCCGTGCCCTGACGAAGAATGTATGTGTCGCAAACATTATTTAACCTGAGTTCGGTGTTAGGAGTTCGGTGTTAGGAGTTAAAATTAACGTGAGTTCCGTCGAACTCACACTGATTTACTAAGTTTAGATTAATTGTTGACTTTATTCTCAACTATTCGGGAAGTGACTCCTCACTTGAATTGTACAAATCCTTGACTCATAAGGGTTTTAGCCTCAAAATTTCGTCGAACTCACGTTAAAAGCATTGATAAATCAATGTTTTATAGTTATTCAGCAGACCCTATTTAAATTGGTATTATGAGTTATATTATGTGCGGATGAATACTTCTAAAACCTCACTCACCTGGGTTACCCTCTCCTTATTAACGGAGAGGGTTGGAGTGAGTCAAACAGGAATTATAACTAATCTTTGAGTTTTTTTTGTAACTTCCTCACAGATTGATAAAGCTCTGGTAATCGGTTAAATATAGCAGATGCTTTGAGATAGGTTTTGTAGGGGACGGCGGGACTACCACAAAACACTTCTCCAGCAGGAACATCATTGTGAACACCAGCTTTGGCAGCAGTTGTCGCTCCATCTCCAATTTTTACCTGATTGGAAATTCCTGATTGTCCTGCCATAATCACCCGATTTCCCACTCTTACACCCCCCGCCATCCCAGACTGTCCGCCAATAGCACAACCAGATCCTATTTGACAACCGTGACCAACTTGTACCAAATTATCAATTTTAGTATGACGACCTACCCTAGTTTCACCTACAGCCGGACGGTCAATGGCACTGTTACAGCCTACTTCTACCCCATCTTCTAACACTGTATAACCAGATTGTTCCATTTTTAACCAACCATTGGCGGTGGGTACAAACCCAAAACCTTCCGCACCAATCACAGCACCACTATGAATCACGCAATCTGCACCAATGCGACTGCGTTCGTGGATAGTACAGTTGGCGTGTAAAATTGTGCGATCACCAATTGTTACTTGGGGATAAATCACTACATTAGGATGGATGCAAACTCCATCACCAATTTCTACCCCTGCTTGAATTACTACATGGGGACCAATATATACATCATTACCGACCTTTGCTGTGGGATGAATCACAGCAGAGGGATGGATTTCGGGTTGGGGTTGCCAAGGTTGGTAAAAAATTGCGATCGCTTTGGCAAATAATAGGCGAGGTTCGGTTGTAGCTATCCAAGCAATGCCCCGTGCTTGTGCTTGAGCCTGTAAGTCTTTATCTAAGGGTAAAATTAAAGCACTGGCACTAGTTTTACCCACAAAAGCTGCAAATTTTTCCCCTTCTATATAGCTAATGCTGCCGACTTGAGCATCATCAATGGCTCTAACCTCGGTAATTTCGGGATTAAGTGCTTTATCTATATGTAAGCTATGGGAAATGGTATCTTCACCCAGTTGTTGAATAATTTCGCTGAATTTCATGGCTGTGTTGGTATAAGAATTGCGAACAAACTAAAATTATTGTCGTTTTTTGTTACGTTTAAGTTCTATACCACACAGGGGGTGAGGAGTGAGGGAGTGATGGAGTGAGGGAGTGATGGAGTGAAGACGCGCAGCGTCTACAGTTTTGAGAATGCATAACAATAAATATAGGAATTAATCTCCTTCCCTCCTTCCCTCCGGGCGGGGAAACCCCGCCCCTACTCCGAACTCCGAACCCCGAACTCCGAACACCGAGCTCCTTCCCTCCTTCCCTCCTTCACTCCTGACTGGGAACAAGCTCCTCTGAGACTAATAAATCCCGAATCATCCTGGCTATGGCTTTTTGTACCAATTGAGTGGTAATCTGTTGTCCTAAACGCTGTACACCAGGATTTACAACGGCTTCGGCTATTTGCGGAGCGATTTGCATGGGGTCAAAACCACGGGTTTCTCGTAGAATGTTCGCAATCCGCTTGATATGTTCTAGGGTTTGTTGTTGTTCTACCGTGGCTGCGGGTGTTTGATTCACTGCGGCGATTCCCACCCTTTCCTTTAACAAATAGGTGAAGTTGTGTAAAATATTCTTACCTAGAGCATCAAAACTTTTGACCATTTCATCCACTAAGCGATCGCGAATGAATGCACCCCTTTCTGATGAGAGAAAGTCTACTGCTTGCTCTAAGGCTAATGTCAAGTCATAATCTTGACTTTTACGGGCATTTTTTAATAAATTTTCTAAGCGATTCCAACGGAAGCTACCTTCTTTAAATAGCAAGTCTCTCAAAGATGTTCTTAATTCCGTTGCTGGATCTGTTAACAAACGCTTGGCTACATAAGGATATGCTTCGCTGAGAACTTTAAAGTTGGGATCGATATATATTGCAATACCTTCCAATGTTACCAAAGAACGAATAATTAAAGCGTAATAAGGTGGTACGCGGAAAGGATATTCATACATCAAAGCCGATAAATCGTCGGTGATGCTTTTAATATTGAACTCGGCAACACTGGCTCCTTGAGCATTGGCAAATACTTTCCCAAACGCAGGAATAATAGGGGTTAAATCCGTATCCGGTGACAAGAACTCTAACTTCACATAGTCATATGCCAACCCTTCAAAGTCACGGTTAACCACGTGGACGATCGCCTCTATTAAACCATAACGCTGATGTGGTTTTACCTCGCTCATCATGCCAAAATCCAGATAAGCCAGTTTTCCCTCTGGGGTAGCTAACAAATTTCCTGGGTGGGGATCGGCGTGGAAAAATCCATGTTCTAATAACTGCCGCAAGGAACACTGTACCCCTACCTCAATTAAATAACGGGCATCTATCCCTTGGGCAGCAATTTCTTGTGCTTGGGTTAATTTGGTGCCGTTAATCCACTCCATTGTCAGCACGCGACGGTTGGTATATTCCCAGTAAATTTTCGGAACATATATGTCCTTTATATGACCATAAAGCTCATAAAAACGCTCGGCATTTTCCCCCTCATGAATGTAATCCATCTCCTCAAAGATGCGATCGCCCAATTCATCAAGGATACCTACTAAGTCACTGCGTATACGCTTAAATTTCTTCTTCGCCCATGCAGACAATCGCCGCAGGATATATAAATCGATAGTGATACATTCCCGTAAGTCGGGACGTTGGACTTTAACCGCAACCTCTTCCCCCGTACTCAATTTGCCTTTATATACTTGCCCCAAGGAAGCCGCAGCAATTGGTTGGGGCGACAATTCAGTATAAATTGCTTCTGGAACCTGACCTAGCTCTTCTTCAATGAACTGGTAAGCTATCTCATTGGGAAAAGCTGGCAATTGGTCTTGTAAACGGGTTAATTCTTCTAAGTATAGTGGCGGAACTAAATCGGGACGGGTGGATAAAGCTTGCCCAATTTTGATATATGCAGGTCCTAACTTGGTCAGTAATTCCCGTAGCTTTACTGCGTGGCGGCGTTCATTTTTGACAGATATTCCCCGCTTTCCATCCCACCACAAACCAGCAACAAAAGCTACTGTTGGTGTTAAGACGGTGATTATGCGTCGTAAAACTTGTAATGGACGACGTTGATAATGGGCTGCTATAGCCTCAGCATCATAACGCAAGCTTTCCGGCTCTGCCGTTGTCTTTGCTAAACGGGGATGTTTTTTAGCCAGTAAACGCCCGGAAGATGCCTGTATACCATTTTCTGGCATTTCTTGAGGTCTATCTGCCTGGGAAGAGGGAGTATCTGTCTTCGCAATCATGAATTTACCACCACATTGGCATCAGTATATTAAGTATTGTAACAATATGTTTAACATAAAGCATCTACCAAAAAGGCGTTCGCTTTATTGCATAACTATTCCTTGAGAGTGAATATTTCCCAGGGATAATAGGCACTAAATCTACTACCTAGGATAATCGTCTATATGAAGTAGTAGCCATTAAGAAATTTTATGGGTAAGAAACGGTAAATACAATCTCTGTAACTCAAACTCAGCTAAGTTTGATAACTGATAACTGTTAGCGCAGCTCCGACCCAGGAGGCTAACTGATAACTGTTAAAATCCAATTTCCTGTATGCCCTACAGTACTCAAGGCTAATTTCAGAATGGTAAACTCAGATGTGCCTGCTTAATTCAATAGTAACGATTTATGAGAAGAGGAGGGAAGGAGTGTAGACACGAAGTGGCTTCTCGTAGACACGCAGTGGCTTCTCGAAGAGTAGAGTAGGAGTGAAGGAGGGAAGGAGGGAAGGAGTGAAGGAGTGAAGGAGTGAAGACTCTTAAACCATCAACTAACAACTAACAACTAACAACTAACAACTTGTTCCCTAAAGGATCTGCCACCACGGAGAATTAAACTGAATGTTGTCTGTGTTGCGAATTGAAAATTTTGCTCTAGTCGATCGCTTGGAACTTTCATTCGGTGCTGGATTAAATGTGTTAACCGGCGAAACTGGTGCTGGGAAGTCTATTATTTTAGATGCCATTGATGCTGTATTGGGTGGCAAGGTTTCCAGTAGACTGGTGCGTACTGGTACAAATCGAGCCATTGTGGAAGGGACGTTTACTGTTAATGCTGCGGTTGCTGCTTGGTTAAGTGAACAGGAAATAGATTTGCTGGATACAAATTCAGTAGTCGTAAGTAGGGAAATTACCATTAATAGTAGTAATGTCCGCAGTCGATCGCGGATGAATGGGGTGTTGGTAAATCGGCAGATGATGGCAGAAATCCGCGATCGCTTGGTGGAAATCACTGCCCAGGGTCAAACTGTACAGGTGGGACAATCAGCGCAGGTCAGGGAATGGTTGGATGCTTACGGAGATGAGCGTCTTTGGCAGCAGCGACAAGCTGTGGGGGCTGCTTTTAGTCAACATCACCAAGCATATCAATTATTAGAAAAACGCCGTACTTCAGATCGCCAAAGGCTACAACAACTGGATTTACTGACCTATCAGGTACAGGAATTGGGGGATGCTAATCTGAGCGATGGTGATGAATTAGACCAGCTACAACAAGAACACCAGCGGTTGAATCATGTAGTTGAGTTACAACAAATGAGTTACAAAGTTTACCAAGCTTTGTACCAAAACGATGAGGAGACTCCCACCACAACGGATTTATTGGGCGATAGTGAAGCTACCTTGAATGACATGGTAGATTACGACAGTCAACTCCAACATCTACTGGATATGGTGCGGGATGCTCAGGCTACCATTGCCGAAGTAGCAAGGCAAATTAATACTTATGGGGAAAGTTTAGAAGCCGATCCCCAGAGATTGGAGGAAGTAGAGCAGAGGATTCGGGAATTAAAGCAAATTTGTCGTAAATATGGCCCTACCCTCAGTGAAGCGATCGCTCACTATCATCGCATCCAAGGGGAGTTAGCTCAACTCAATGATAGCGAACAATCTATTGAGAATTTGGAGGTGCAGGAACGGGAATGTTGGCAAAAGCTCACCAAGGCCTGTGATAAATTAACTAAGTTACGCCGCACCGCAGCTAATACCTTGGCAGCAGAACTAATTGGGGAACTCAAACCCTTGGCTATGGATAAGGTACAGTTCCAGGTAGAAATTGCCCCTACCACCCCCACAGCCACCGGCGCAGATAAAATTACCTTCATGTTTAGCCCCAACCCTGGAGAACCACTACAGCCATTGTCGGCCATCGCCTCTGGTGGGGAAATGAGCCGCTTTTTGTTAGCACTCAAAGCCTGTTTTTCCCAAGCTGATGGGGTAGAAACTATGGTATTTGACGAAATTGATGTGGGGGTTTCCGGGAGAGTTGCCCAAGCGATCGCGGAAAAATTATACCAACTCAGCCAAGGACATCAAGTATTGTGTGTTACCCACCAGCCCCTAGTAGCAGCTATGGCAGACCGGCATTTTCGAGTATCCAAGCAAGTGATTCATCAAGTCAAGGGTAAAAAAGAAAGCAACGGCCATCGGGAAGAACGTACTGTGGTGCGAGTTACTGCTTTGGACAATCTAAGTAAGCGTCGGGAAGAATTAGCACAATTAGCAGGTGGTAAATCTGCACAGGATGCGATCGCTTTCGCTGATTCTTTGTTAGCACAAGCGGCTGATTATCGCGGAAAAACTCATTGAAAACCACAACAGATAACTCAAAAATTTCTTATCAAAATAATGTATCAAAAAATACAATGATATGATATAATATTAAGAAATATTACTTGTGATTAAAGCTCTAACCATTACAGCAAGGTAATCTCAGTATTGTTACAATAATGACAAAATATGCGCGAATTAGTATATTATTTTGTATAATATACTTTGATAAGAATCAACATATTTACGGGTAATGTCCTGTTGTCAAGATGTACTCTTGCAATAGTTTGCTAAGAGTTATCTCAGTGCAATACTACATCAAGTAATTATAATAATTATGCAACTTTTTTTATCAGAAGAACTGCCCGGAATAGGAGCAGTAAAATCCGGTGCGGATCGCATAACACTGAATGGTATATTATATTCCCGTGGCACGTCATTCTCTCAGAAAGTACAAGCTGCTGCAGAAAAACTTTGTCGGGACTATATCAAACAAAATATTAAGTGTTTCTTGGTCAAAGAGGGTTCTATGGTTACCCTGTGGATATCACAACCAGACAAACCACTCAGCAATGTCAAGCAAACACATCCACTTCCTCTTCCTAAGGCCATAGTTCCTCCTCAAGCCGAACCTGAAGAGAAAACCAAAGACAAAGAGCAAATCATGACCTATAGGGGGAAAACTTACAAGGCTAATGGGAATACTCAATCTTCTGCTGAGGTTCCGTCGGGGAGTAAAGCAAACACCCCCAAAAAACGTATGTATCGGGGTCGAGCTTATTAGGCTTATTTTACAAAATATGAAAAAGGGTTTTTTCCCTACACCCTACACCTAGGCTGTGTACTTTGTTGAAATTTGGGCGGTTTTTAGTATTTTTGTACGTGACGTTTAATTTGTTGCTCAAAGCCTACTCACAACAAGGTTCCAGCCATCGTAACTACCCACATTTTTTGCATGAACAGAATCCCAAAAAAGGTACAGAGTCAACAGCCTACCCTACACCCTACACCCCACACCCCACATCGAATCCCACAACCAAGTATGAAAATGCTCTGTTCCTAAATCCTCAAGGGCGCACGCAATGCGCCCCTACAAACTCCGCGCCTCCTGACTATTTTCAAGTCAGTCCTCCATGAACGTTTGTACACAACCTGCAGATGAAAATACCTCGACTGCGGCTCCCACACCTAAGCTGTCAACCATCAACTAACAACTAACAACTAACAACTAACAACTAACAACTATTTTCAAGACAGGAGGAATGCCTCCTGCCTGATTTATTTTGCCTTGACACTCTCCGGGCTAAAGCCAGGTCGATTCTTAAAGCATCACTGCCTTAATATCCTGATATCTCAGGTTCCCAGGCTCAACACGTTTGCCACAAGGGCGTGCTGATAT